>Ga0307515_10005583_pt1 | contig 25418 bp, 18 predicted proteins | sample 17_EM_MG_FD_194513 | JGI IMG/M metagenome (GOLD analysis project Ga0307515, IMG submission 194513) | Populus trichocarpa ectomycorrhiza microbial communities from riparian zone in the Pacific Northwest, United States - 17_EM | ecosystem: Host-associated > Plants > Roots > Unclassified | place... | reverse complement strand
TACTAGTTTCTTATCTATAAGCTCGCTTTTTTATCCACTAAGCTTTCCTTCCTTTTCTTTAATTATTTAATTAATTTTATATAAGCTAGTTATAAAGGCGACGGTATTAAGCTAAACTAAGTTCTGGTAAAATCCTATAGTATTAATATAGTAAATGTTAACTAGTAGGAGGTCTACTGGTTTCTTTATAAATATTTATTAGATTATACTTTGCGGTATAGAGTTTATAGTCTTTCTTAGCTTATATTTTATTTTTTATAAATTATCTTTTTTAACTATTAGTTTAGTATAGCATCTAATATTCCTAGCTTTTCTTTATAGCTATATAGGGCCTAAGTCCTCTATAGTTAACTTAGCTAGGTTACTACTAGCTTCCTAGGTCTCTAGTATAGGTAGTATAGTATAGCTAGTTTAGGGGTGGTGTAGTATATAAATCTATTATGGGTTAAGCTATATATCTTTCTTAAAGGCCTAGTCTCTATATATAGTATCTGTCTAGTAAATAGTATTAATCTAGGGCTGTATAAGGTTTTCTATTATAATGCTAATTTCTTTTATAAAAGAAGGGGTTAGGGGTAGGGTTTTGGGCTAGATAAGCCGCCTACTCTATATATTAAGCTGTAAGCCTAAATAGGCTAGCTATTTTCTTTTTAAGATTATATTATAGCTTCTTAGGTCTATAATAAGGAAGGGGATATTATATTACCTTTATCTATTAATACGGAGATAGTTATAATAGGTGGTTCTATCTACCTATTATATCTATAAATAGGAATTAGTTTAGGCAGTTCTTTAATAGGTATATTTAAAAAGTTAGCTAGCTTTACAGTATACTAGGTGTCTATTAAAGTAAAGGTATTTACTTTAGAGTTAGCTAAAGTAAAGGTTAAAACTTAATATCTATTACGGAATAAAGTATAAGGGATAGTGTAGCTTTTTCTACTAATTAGCCGACCTAGATTAATATGCAATATATTAATCCCTTTTAACCCTAAAGAGGAGTCTTCCTCTATAGTTCCTCTTTTTCTAACTTTATACTATTTTCCTAGATTAATAGAACCTTGTCCGCTTTTATGTTTATTAGGCAATCCTTTATATAGTAGCCTTTCTAACTATAAGAGAAGTAAGCTCCTTAATTACTAAGGGCCTATATATAGGGGTTGCTATATATAGGCCGAGCATTCGCTAAACCTATAGCAGAACTAGCTATATAGCTAGCTGCTAAATTAGTGGCGGGCTATATAGGTGGTACTATAGGGGTTACTAATTATGCTAGGGCATTACGGGCCGTTCTTATATTGCTTATAGTCTGATTTAAAGGTTTCTAGCTTTATACTATTTAGCGCGTGCCTTAATTTAGTAAAGGCCTTAGCTAATAGCTAAGTATTAGTTTATAGGTTTCTTTAGCGTCTATATAGTAGTAAAAACTAGTAGTATAGCTTGCTATAGGTTTAAGGTAGGCTTATTAAATAGGTCTAGTATTAGATCTTCTTAGGGAATTTAAGCCTAGCTAGCTAGGTGCAGAAAGCAGGTCTAAAAGGCTAAGAAGGTCTCTGTTGTTTTTATATTTACGCTTTTATAATTAAGTTAGGCGTTTTATACTTTAAAGGGGTCCTTATAGATAGAAGATAGGTAAATAATTATCTCTTTTCTAAAGAGGAAGGGATTTATTAAGTCCTATACATATTGCGGACATAGGTGCGTCTATATATCCCTATAGGTATAGCTAAAAATATAAGCTATTTTAGCCTAAGTAGTAGGGAAGTAGTCCGTATTATCTTTAAGCTTATTCTATAATTAAAGCTTCCAATTATTAAATATAGGATTAGTTCCGTTTGTAAGTAATAAGGGGGTTATAACCTTTACAGACAGCAATAATACTAATACTATACGTTAGGCTAGGGCCTTAAGGACTATAGCAAGTCTTTAGGTATTTAATAACTCTTTACTAGATATAGGGGGTTCTCTAGCTTTAAGCAGCTCTTAAAGTTGTTTAATTTCGGCATTAGCTGCTATAAGCTCTACCTAAAAGTTTAAGTTAGTTACTATTTTATTATTGGAGCTATTTAAGGGTCCTACGGCTGCTTTACTAGCTGCTATATTTTTTAGCATAGTAGTATAGTTATTAGGGTAACTTTTAATAGGATTCTGTAAGGGTTCTAGTCTATATATATTCTATAAATCTTATTATTCTTTTTTATTCTTCTAGTTCTATTTTATTCTTTAAGTTCTAATAATAGTCTTTAGGTCTACTTCTATATTCTATTCTTATTTATAGTTTATAAATATTTTTAAGTTCCTTTTTAGGAAGAAGAGTAAACGGGCTTTAGATAATATTAGCGACTTAGTTAATTAAGGCATAAGTATAGTAAAAGGGTCGCGTAAGCCTATATAATTAGATTATCTATAAATAAGGGTTTAAAGCTAAAGAAAGGAAAGGAGACGGAGGGTGGCGCCACTTAATGTTATATATAATCCTTTAGTTACATAATAGCATTTATCTAAAACTATATAAAACTATCTACGACTATTTACAACTGTCCGCTATAATCTACTAATATTTATTAGCTATAATCTACTAGTTTCTACTAATATCTATTAGCTACAATTTACTAGCTTCCACTAGCGGCGTAACAATATTAGTATATTACGTTCCTATATTCCTACGTTTTTACGTTCTAAACTTATAACGTAACTAGCTATATAACTTAGCTACCCTTTATTTTATAGCTTAACTAGTTCTAGCGCCTTCTATACTATCTTAACTAACCTATTTATATCTCTTCTTAGTAGTGCTACTATTATTAATATAAGGTCTATAATAAGTAGTAAATATATAATAAAGCCTTATAGGAAGTACTATAGTAGACTTATTAATAGGCTAGGTATATAAGTATAGAATAGTTAATAATATAAATATAATTAGTAAAGTAGGTTACTTAATAAATTATCTCTAATTATATTCTAAGATTTACTATAAAAAAGAGAACTATCTAGGTAGGGACTGTGGTCCTTTAAGTATTTAATACTACGCCAAAGAAATGTACTAAGTACGTTAGTATATTACCTATATTCCTATATTTCTACGTTCCTACGTTCCGAACTTATAACGTAACTAACTATATAACTTAGCTACCCCTTGTCCTATAGCTTGATTGGTTCTAGCGCCTCCCATACTATCTTAACCAACCCGCTTATATCTCTTCTTAGTAGTCGCACTACTGCCGATATAAGGTCCGTAATAATTAAGATATTAAGTTATAGCCCTTAATTTTAAACTAAATTGTTATTTCTCTAGAACTAGCTAATATATTATTTCTAAACTTTAACTAGAGTCTTAAAGTGGATATAAAAGGCCAGGATTAAATTTATATGATTTATTATTAGATTATTGTTAAGATATAAAGGTTTAAATTTTCTAGGGGCCGTTCGGTTGCAACTTCATATTCAATATGGAGGCTCCATATTTAACCGAAATGGAGCTCAAATCTGAATATGAGGTGGTCGTTCGGTAAATCTAACGACTTTTGAATATGGAGCTCCTCTATATCGGTAAGCGCGTTAAATTTGCAAGCTATACTATATACAGTAGTTAAAATAAGGTTCTTGGCACCGTTTTAATATGTTGCCTTTAAGCTCCCGTTCCATATTCTATATCAATCTGGAGCTCTTATATACGCGACTTCTTATAATATGGCCACTCCACAAACCCTAATCGCGATACTGCTGTCGCATTTACATGCCTTATATAGTATTATTATTCTAACCTTTGTAATCGTAATAAGCTTATTTCTAGGGTGTCGCAGGCGTTGTAGGCATTGCTATAGCTCTACTACGGCTCCTATGGGAGGTGGGCAAAGGTGTAGAAAGCGTTAATCGCAGAGAGGGCGTTGGCCAAGGAGGAGGCTCCATTACTATACCAAAGTAGGGAGTCGCGATAGAGGCCTGGTGGCAGAGAGGAGCTTACTCGAATCGCTCGCCGACGTCAATTACGCATTATGCGAAGCCAAATCTGGAGCCTCATATGGAAGCTTACCGAACGATCGACTCAATTACAGATTCAAATGTGCCACGGTAGTAGCCGCCACTAATTATAAAACGGGTGACTGTTCTGCCCAATACCGGTACACGGCTTATTCCGGAATATTTCTGCCTTATTCCGGAACAGATCGTCCTTAAAGAGGAACAAATCGTGTATCGCTTTAAGCTGCTTTATTCTAGATTAATTGCTTTATTCTAGAATAGATCTTTTAAAGATTAGGCCAATTATAAGACGGTATAGCCTAATTAAGGCTCACTAACGCTGCATCTACACCGCCAATCGCGAAGCTATTTAAAATAGTTGCGCTATATGCTTAATTTTTATTTTACCTTTAGATTTTATTGGTAAATAGTTATCGCATAAGGCCTATAGTAACCCTAAATTACGCCTGCGACGCCTATACGACGTCGCTAAAAGATCTACTTAATAAGTGTATATTTGGTAGTTAAATAATATTTCGCAATTAACTATAAGCATTTTTTAAAGAGCTCTCGTAAGCCCCTTATGGTGTTAATTTTGCTTAGTAATCGCCCAATTAGGCTTAGCTTAGGGGCTTTAAACTTAAACTTTAAACTTTATAACAAACTTTAAAAAATTCTTATTAATCGCTCTTTAGCCACTACCTTATTTACGACTTAATTAGACCCTTAATAATATATAGGCCTTCTTTATAAGTTCTAAATATATATCTAACTTAATTGCTGGGTTAAATCTAATAGCAACAGCGATATCGGCCTCCGCGCCTAACCTTGTACCTACCTCTATATCTAATGCTACCTTACCTTCTACTATATCTGGGTTCTATAACGCCGCCTAAGCTATTCCTACCTTCTTAGTTATAGTAAAGCCTACCTTTATAAAGTATCTAGAAGAAACTAGGAAGAACTCTATAAAGTAAGTCTCCTAATATAAATATAACGACCTTATTTCCTAGCTTGCTAATCTAGATTGTAAAGCTCGTATATAGGCAGAACGTAACGCTAAATTAAAGGCTAACCTCCGGTGGTTTATAAGGGAAGATATTTACCTAGATCTATAAGGCCTCTAGAGGCGCCTATTAGGCGCTAATAAAAAAGCTTTAAAGGTAATTTCTAAGCTAGAGATTTATAATGTAATTATAAGTAAGTATATTAAACACTTAGGGTAGAAGAAGATGTACCATATAATTGCGATAGAGTATTATGGTATAAGAAATGTTAAAATTAACTAGCTAATTAATTACTGTCGGATCTGTAAGGAGTAAGTTAAAAATTCTAGATTTAAAGGTATATTACTAATATTCTTATAAAAAAGCAGCCTCTACTATAAAGCCTCCGCTTAATGTAATCGTCTTATTAGCTTCTTTTAACCGTATTTAGGGCGATCTAATTAATATGCGCTCTAAGCCAGACGGCGAATATAAATGGATTCTATAGATACGCGATTATTTTAGTAAATACTACGCCCTCTATCCTCTTAAGCAGAAGACTGCTAAGGAAGTCGCCGCTGCTGTTTTATAATGGCTATATTACCATAGTATTTACTCTTGTATTTAGTAGAGTAATAATAGTTTAGAATTTAAAGGCGCCCTTTTTATTCTACTTCGTCGTTATAGAGTTAAAGTTATTAATAGCCGTCCCTATTACCTATAATTATAAGGCCTTATAGAGCAGGCCAACGGCTTTATAAAGAAGAAGCTTTATGCAGTAAAGCGAGTTATAAGAACTTCGTAATGGGCAGCGGCTTACCTATTTATTACGGCCTTAATTAATTATACCTACTATAAGTTAATTGACTATACGCCGTTTCGTTGCCTATATAGGAGAGATCCTTAGGCCTCTACTTTACTACCGCCTGCCTATTAGGCTACAGCGGAGCCTCCGTCTAATATCAGTAACGCCGAATTTAATTATAAGGATTTAGATGGCAATAAGGAAGTTTTAGGTCCTTAACTAGATAAGAATAGTAATGGGTAAAAGGCCGCTAAGCAAGAGCGCGAGGATGAGGATAATCAATCCATCGCTTTTAGCGCCCTTACTGCTGCCAATAAGGCTTATAATGTATCTTCTAATATAGAAGATAACAGTCATTGGATCTTAGCCTCTGGCGAATCTTCTACCAATAAAGACAGTAATTCTAATAGTATTATTCCAAGCTTAGGAACTAGCTCCGCAGGCGATCGCGATCAATTTAACGATAATGACGACAACGATTTAGCTAAGGGAGACTGGAGGTAGGTAACTCCTCCAAACCGTACTTTATCTAATGACGATCGCCTCTCTTATAATCGCTTACTAGTCTTAATTCAAACGCGACAAATTTAGTATACTATATAGTCGTTAGGATTAAGTGGATTTAGGCAGCCTCCGCCTCTACTAGAAGGCTTTCCTATACTAAGCTAAGAAGCTAGAATGTAACTATATTATGAGATAATAGAAGTAATAGATAGAGAGGCTGCAGCCTTAGTAGTAGTAAGTGCTAAGTATACTGCTGATCTTTAACGTACTAAGAGAGCTCTGTAATTTATTTGGTAGTAGGAGGAACTATATCTAAATAACTAGATTGAAGATCCGGAGGACTCCTACTATACCCCCGGAGGTTATTTTATAAATAATCTTGCCGTTTAAATTAAAGCTCTACGAGTATAACTCTATCGCGAAGCCGGCGGAGCTGGCGTTCCACCTGTAGATCTTAGTGAGTATTATAATGTCGCTAAGCCTGCCTATAGGTATAACTTAGTTTGGGTAATTAAGAACTCCAATAATCCTATATACGTAATTCCACTATAGCAAGAGCTTAAGTAGTAGGTGTTAAAAAAGCTAGAGGAGCGCTAAAAGGAACTATAGCTATAGAGGCCTTCCGTAGGGTTAAGCTCCCTTTATAATATATTAAATATTTACAAGAGAGTTTAATAGTAATTAGCTCGCTCTTAAGAACGGATAAAAAAGAAGTATAGTATACAGTATTCTATTACTATATTTAATGTAGGCGACTTTATCCTTTTTCTAATTCCTAGAAAGCTTTGAAAGGCCACTGAGATCTCTTGTATACCTAGCTATATATATAAGATTCGAAACTATAGCTACTATAAAATTCGCACTTAGTACGGAATCGTTAAAGAGCCCTTCCTTAGCAGCGAGTTAATTAAACTAAGAGAGACTTATAATGCTCAGATCTCTATAAATATTAGTAAAGTTATGCCGCTTTTTATAATAGTAAAAGCTTATTTAATAACTGTGCGACCTACTAGCTATAGGTATAAGCAAGGATGTAGCAATTAGCGATATAGCTGTCGAAAAGGAAATATAGAGTGTTCTTCCTACTGCTATAGAGGAAGAGCTTGTATAAATTAACTAACTAAAGACTCTGGCGAACTACCTTTAAGAGCTATAAGCTATAGGAGACTTACTAGTTCTTAAATAACCTCTTAGCTAAAGCACCCCTAGTAGAAGACGAAGCCTTAAAGCTCTATATAACCTTAAAGCCTTATATAACCTTAATCGGCAACAGTAAATAAGGAAAGTAATTAATTAAGCCTACTATAAAGGCTGTGGAAGTTAAAGGAGAGGAGGATAATAGAGTAGGCAAGGCTAGCGTAGGCAGGAGAAATTTAAATCGCAACTACACTAAACCTAATTAGGTAATCAGTCTATGGCTAGTAGAATATTAGAGAGCCCGGATTTTAATAGATCTTAGTAGGTTTAAGGCTTTACGCGATTTATAAATTTTGGTGTTAGGGAATATAATTAACTACCCCCTACCTAATTAGTTTCTACTACTTATAGACTATATCTATAACGTAAAAAGGCCTTTAAATACACTTATAAATTACAGCGTAACCTAGTTTAGATGGAATCTAATAGTATTGTGGTGGTTTAGGGGGGTAGTTAAATTTAATCTCTAGAGCCTTATAAAATCTTATTAGAAAATTAAGATTTTATATAATTATGCTCCACTAGATAATCAATTATAATATTAAGGATATATTATTACTTATTTTACGCCCAAAATTAATAAGATTATATATTAGTCCTTATTTATAACCATTGACTGCACCATACTTCCTAAATTAACTCGTAGAAACAGCTAAAATCTACTAAAAAGCTTCGTTAAAAAGCTTTATATAGCTTCAAATCTATTCCAGAATAAAGTAATTAATCCGGAATAAAGCAGCTCAAAGCGATACACGATTTGTTCCTCTTTAAGGACGATCTGTTCCGGAATGAGGCAGAAATATTCCGGAATAAGCCGTGTACCGGTATTGGGCAGAACAGTGACACTAAAATACGCACAGATTGAATAAATATGATATGGAGCCGATTTGCAACCGAACGTACCCCTAGATTTTGGTGGGGTGCGCAGCTCACTGGTGGAACACGTTAGAGCGAGTGGACGAGCTGCGTGAAAAGTGAAGCCAAGTAGATATCACATAAATTATGTATATAGTAGTTAAATCCCTATTGAACTCTCCACACTATAAGCTTCTGATCAAATCCACCACTGACAACCCATTCCTCATCGATTTGAATATCGCCCTCTGTTATTCTAACTCGCCCGGCCCAAAGACATCGGATCTTCGAGCCGGGTTCATGGCCTTCTAAGCTGGCAACGAGCTTCCCTGTGCTTGCCTCGATCCCTCGGATGATCCCGTCATCACTATTCACCCACAAGCCGCTTCCATCAGGTCGCCAGGCAAGCGTTGGAGTAGAGTATTGAGTCTGAGGGGCTAATGTAGAACATTGCACTAGAATTGCAGCAGATTCTCGGTCTTGTACCACAAGGGCAGCTCGCGCTTGGGATGCTTGAGTGGTAACATGGATGTCCTGCAGCTCCTGAGTAGAATGCGGGATAATCTCTGTCATGTGTTCCGAACGTCCGGTAGCTGCAGCTGCTACCGAGCTGATATGCGGCGGAACAAGGAGCCGTACGATGATCAGCTTCATATGAGGCACGGCGGATGTAGATACTGCCACAATGGATGGATCTGTAGGGCAAAGAGCAACCGCTGCTGGTGTAAAGGCAACCCACGCATTTGAATGTGGTGCCAAATTTTGTTTCCCTAGCAGACAAAATTCTCGCTCATTTCCTGTTAGCGTAGGTAAGGCGTAATAGTATAGATATGTGGAATCTCTCCGTGTGAGAAGCAAAAGAGGTCGAGGTGAGCCTGCATGCTCGATAAAAAGAATCGCCTCCGGGTTGCTTGGAAGGTTCATGACAGTGAGGGGTTCACCAAATCTAGGATTAAGACCCTCTGAAACACTCATGCGGTATAAAACAATCTTTGAATCTCATCCTGCAGTCGCAATATATGCTTTTGTTGAATCTTGCCAGCTTGTGACTTTCACTACGTATTTCGTGTGGTCTTTTCTTTCGTCCAGCAAACTTTCCGACCTACAGTCGTATAATCTGATCCTACCAGACATGCTCGAGACTAGGAGGTATTTTCGGTCGAGAACGGTTGTATCTAATATAGGGGAGTCTTGCAAGTCCGGATAAGAGCGAAATACTTCAAAAGCCTTCGGGTCCGGAACCACCATATTGAGACGACGGTCTGCCGCACTCGTGAGAAGAAGTGGTCTGGCAACGGTCTGCCCGGGCAGGACTAGTTGCTCGATCGTAGCGTTGAGGATGTTCGATGACGATGGTAGACTGGTTACGGTAACCGGGGTGGTTGGCGCTACTCTCTGTCAATCCTTGGATGTTCCTTCTAGCTATACATAGGACTGACCAGGGACATGCCAGTCTCCGTCATCAACACCGAGTTTTTCGAAGTTGACAGTTAAATCGAATGTCTTCTTCTCCTGGAGAATCTGCTCGATTGTTAAATCGCCCTTCGATGTTGAACCCGCATCTGGCGGCAGGCCTGCCTCCTTCAGAAAAGCAGTCAGCGTCTGGAGAAAATGAGCTTGTGTCAGTTAGTGAAGATGTCTACAAAAGCCCATGCCTCATTGTAGCCATTGGCCCTGAGAAAGCGGGCCACGATGATTGCGGCGGACGGTAACATGATTGCAACCACTCCACGGGGGGCTATATAGATGGATTTTGATGTAGTCGCGTAGAGCAGTAAGGTGCATCTAATTCCGTTCGATGGGATCTGATAAGAGAAAGGATGGGGAAAGCCGTGACCGTAGAGTGAACAAAGCTTTTCTATGGAGGAAATTCTGCCGAGCCCTTGACACCTAGAACTCCAACAGTTGATGACCTCAGGCCTCTACTAACGGCGAGGGATCGTAATTCAATACCCTCTCACTCCCTTAAGGGATGGAGAGTTCTATAGATACACTAACTCAATCGGTTGCCAAATACTCTCCCTACAAGAATACTGCGGAGCTTGCTCCAATGGAAATCACACATACGACTTGCGAAAGAAGCTCTCTTAGCAACGACAACCTATACTGTGCGCAGGCACACAAGCCAGTTGGCCGTGAGGACTGTATAGCTTCCAAAGCTAGTAGTATCCAAAGGCCAGAAGTATTTTCAACTAGCCATTTCATGCAGAGGAGGCTAATTGTCGCAGACTCCATCGATGTTGAATAGCGAAATACTGGGACTGAGGCTGCACGAGTTAGAAGTACTGCGAAATCTTCTTCCTAACAATCCTTACTGTATAGACCTACGTATCAAGCTAGCTCGATCATACCAACTTCTTGGATACCCGGACCTTGCCGCTGGCGAGTCGTACAAAGCTCTTCTTCTTATCGATGAAGTTGTAGACGAAGCAGGAGAATACCACGAAAATGCTCTTGAAGCCGCGAAGGAATTAATTAAGCACTTCCCCGGTCATAAAAGAACGGAAAGGGCTGCAGACTACTTAGAAATTGGTGAACGACTACAATCCTCTAAAGACGACCATATATCATCAATAGATGTTGAAGTGGAGGATGATGAGGCAGCAGTATGGGCGAAAACATGCTGGTCTAGGGCTGCGTAGGTCTTGAAACTCTCATTGTCCGCTGCTTAAACTCTTGATATCTTCCGGTCTGTATCCTCTTCGTCCATGTGCCTTATTTTTCATATTTAGACATCCATACAGTTGGTCCTATGCTATACCTTCCTACCGCTTTCTCTTTTCTCCTTTTGATGTCGCAAAAGTTGCAAAATTTTCTAATAACTATGGAGTATACTCATCAATACTCAGATATTTTTTCTTGTTGGAATGCCTTCTGGCATGCGGTTCTCTGAAGAGTGCCTTCGATTATTACTCGAGAGTTTCAAGAATATTCCCAGGCGATCTCCAATTGGTCTCTATCCAAGAGAGGTTAGAACGAAAGCTCCGGTCACACTTTGAGTCCGGAAACATCACTTGGGATCAGAAAGACATCCACGTCGACGACTACCCGGAACGTGGATACGTTCGTCGGGAGTTGTATCCTTGGAACAGCTATGAGCCAGATAGGTTTTCTCCTGAAAGCATACAGTTTCTCAATAATGAGATGAGTAATGTTGCTCCTAAACTGGAAGTTGTTGCAACCAATCTTCCTTTACTTGATGCTGGGAAAGCGGCATCCGATGGGTAAGTGCTAAATCATCCTGGGATCCAGTCACTTCAATCGTAGTCGAAAACCCTTTCGCTCTGAGTGGTGAGTATAGATATTCTGGTCATGAGGCTCATTAGTGTCTGCATAGCGAAACGGCTATCACAGGTCAGCCCTCAAAATACATTAAGCAGCTTGGGATCTTTGCCAAAGAAAATATTCCTCCGGGTGAGGTAATACTGGAGGAAAAGTCCGTGCTGACGGCCATTGGACGACTTCACGAGTTTTTCTGCGATGCCTGCAGTGCTACTCTGCCTAAAGACAATGCAACAACTGAAACACCTGAGGGCCCACTTTCCAGTAACCAGCAAATCTATTGTGAAGACTGCGATGATGTCTTCTACTGTAGCCTTGAGTGCCATGATCTGGCTCAATCCAGTTATCACCCTGCCCTTTGTGGCTGTGTCGTTGATCTCATTTCCAAAGATATCCCCGCAACGGAAGCAGCAGACACTCTCTATTCATTACTCCTTCTCCGTGCTCTTGCTATGGCAGAGACTCAGGATGTCCATCCCCTTGAATTGAAAGAGGTCAAGTATATATGGGGAGACTACCACGGACTACCTCTGGAAAAAGTATGGCATACTGGTCGAGATGGCCAAATACCCGATGCCTTCGCCTCTGTACCTCAGACACTTCCATTTTCGTTCAATGCTAATATACTGACGCCGTTGCACATGCTGGAGAAGATGGGCGTAAACATCTTCGAGACGAATTCCCGATACGACTTTTGGGTATTCAACACTTTGTACGCGAAGTTTCGTGGTACTGCATCTGCTAGACAAGGCCCGGACGGAAGACCAGAAGTTAGTGCAGTCCATTCACTGTGGTGTCTCGCCAATCATAGCTGTGATCCGAATGTGGCATGGGAGTGGCAGGGCAGCATTAAGTTTTGGACTCGAGAAAAAATGGTCGCATGGAAAAATAAGGAGGGAAGGCGTAGTCCTGGGATCCGTAAAGGTGAAGAGCTGTTGAGCCACTATTGTGATGTTCGTTTACCAGTTAAGGAGAGGCGTGAGTGGGCTATTGGAGCACTTGGAGGCATATGCCTTTGCGAGAGATGCCTGTGGGAAGCAGCAGAGGAAAAAAGTTGAAGAGATTGCAGTGGCTTGACGCCGATACCTCCGACAAGAGCCATTGTTTTTCTAATTCACTCCACCAGAGTCAAAGCTTCCATCTCGCGTCCACCTACACCTCATTCACACCAATACCTCTATCGCAAGCATTAAAGATCTGCAGATTATTGCTCAAACCTTCATAAGCACGTCAGACGCCCGCCATAACTGTCTTTGCCATGGCTAAACGCGTTAAATTTACCCTTTCTTCTCCAGCTCATAATAACTCCTGCTCCGACAGTTACATCGATCATTCCAGAGTCACCACGCACTGCAATGCATACAGCATTTTGAGCGGATGGTGTAATGCAAAAGCAACATGGTACCCCTGGGGCATGTTGGCAGTCCGCGCAGATCATGAGCCTACGAAACTAAGAAATGCGTTCTGCAACTTTGAGCTCCCATGTGGCCATGTTTGTAGTCGAAAGATGCCCTTCAGATCAGGCGAATTCCTCTAATGCCCCGAGCACAAACCTTTCGATTGCAGATGCCCAATTATGGCAGAGCTAAGATAGCACATCTTCTCACATGCAACGCCAAATCTCGTCAACGCTCATCTCAAAATTCATAGAAGCTTGAAATTAGAAAGATACGGTACTGCTATCTCACTCTTGTTGGTCAGCCGACAGGTTTCCGAAGAAGCTGATACTGTCTTTTATTGAACGATACCTTTCTCAGTGCTTATGACTCCTCCCGGCATTCGCGCTCTGCATCGGGTATGGACCTCAGGATTCTCTACGGATCCAGATTACAGAAAGCCCATGCTCACGGCTATAAACGATTTCGATTCCCATTTCCAAAATCCCCCAGCATCGCGAGGTTCGCCGTGGAAATCGAGTGCGCTGTGCCTTATGAACGACCCCCGGGGCTCGCCTCGCAAGGATCAGACGAAGAGGACAACGTCATCAGTATCGGGCAAACACCTACAAGTTCTTAACCACAATCGGCCCGATAGCCCGGATCGAGGTCAGCTTCTGCTTCCTGGAAAGCCACCACCTCGCCTCCGACGAGCGCGTGGCTCTCGCGAAACTGATCCTCCAACCCTTCAAGATCTTCTAGCACGCCCAAGCCCAACAAATCAAATTCCTGGCCATGTATTGGTACAACTCGTACAGCATCGACATTACATGGAAGGGGAGGAACTACGAGTGGCCAAGCGTGGAGCCCGCGGAGAAGGCAGAGTACGAGCAGTACGCCGTTCCGCCTAGGTGCCCGACAGCATGTGCTACTACCTGCACCTGCTGGAGGCCGTGCGCAGCCCCCTGCAGGACGGCGTCTGCACCCCGACGGAGGCCGGCCAGCCGGCGTACTTCCTACAAGCGGCGTGCATCGCAGAGGCCCGCGGGGGCTACGATACCTCGCCAACATCACCGCCGTGCTGGGCCACAGGCTCACGCGCATGGCCGCCCTCGCCCGCCCCCATCAGGCTAAGAGACGAACGAGATCAAAATTTAGAGCTCAACAAAACCACTTTAAAGGAGGATATTGATGGACAGGCGTAGGAAATCATTGTGGGATAGAGCAGTGACATACAGAGTATGGTTGGAAATGCGGCAGAACCATCAAGGATGCCTGCATTACAAGGACGAAGAGGTATGAGTTTTGAATCCCATTAAGTTCCCATCATACTTGCAACTTCACAGCATATCGTTGTTGATGGTATCAGGCCTGAAGATATATCGATTTCACAGTCTCCAAAACCGCTTAGATTAGCATCTCAGGATGAGTTCGCAGCGTTGTATTCTCCTTCCGTCTGGCCAAAGTCTGGGGAGTTACCCTCAAAGCACTGAATAAGGCACCTACCATTTTTGCCTCACTCAGACAGACATTCAAAACGCACCTGCGTATCTAAAACTTTAAAACCCACATATCCTAGCCATAACCCCAAGTAGACTACCCAGAATATACTCTGCCTGGAGGAACTAAATACATTTACTCTGGCGCCGACTTCTGGACTTCCGAATTCTTTCCAGATTATCTCTCTGCTCTCCGCGAACGGCAGCTTAAGTTCCCGTCATTTTTCCCATCCGCGCTACCGCATCCTCTGAAACTCCAACACGCTTGCAAGTGGTGGACTCATAATCTGCATGTCCAAGCTGCTCGTATCTACACGCACGATCTGGGCTTCATGACCTAGCCATGGGAACAGCTGGGGTGGGAGATTGATGGTTATCGGCACTATTTTTTGATAGTGTAGTGACTGCGGCGAGGGCACTAACAAGTAGATTTGATGCGAGTGTGGGCGCAATTCGCAGCTGGGATACTTGCAGGACGAGGAAGTACCTTCCAAGGCGACAATATGATGAGTACGGACTTTATTTTTAATTCCTGCGATTCCTGTTTCAGGCATAAGCGTTAATATGACGCAGATCTCAACCTTCTCTATACCGTCTCGCGTCTGACCTCCGATCCTTGCCTCGCTGAAATAGCTACCACACACGCCATGACAACCCCCTCAGCGCATATTCAGCCAGACTTCTCAACCACGCATCTTGTAAACTTCTATCAGCCATCCAATCTCCCTCCTCAATGCAGTGACGCCGCGCCGCTTTCACAAACACTCACAGCGTCTCCGCCATCCGACGGTCTCCTGCAAACCCCCGCCATGGAGCCTGTCTCGGAATCTGTTCAAGAAGCCGTCTCAGAAACTATCCCAGAAACCACCCCAGCGGTCGAAGAACCCGCCCCACCAGTCCCAACAGTCCCAGAGCCCACCCCCACCCCCACCTCAAACCCTCCAGATCCCTCTGCAGCTCTTCCAACCTCAGCCCCATCTCCATCCCCATCCACCCTAGTCTTCCACTCGACCATCCCCACCGCCGTAACCTCGTGCATAAAAGCGCACCTAACAAACCAAGGCTACTCTCCAACCCCGACCTGGGCGCGCGGCCAAGCATGGGCCCTAACTGGCTTCGCGCAAACCTACCAGCACACGCAGAACGCGCTCTTCCTGCGCACCGCGCGCCTATGCCGACTACTTCATCTCACGACTCCCAGACGACGGCGTCTGCTACTGGGACTTCGATGCGCCGCGGACGGAAGCAGTTTCGACTGGGGAGGCCGGAAATGCGGGGGAGGCCGGGACGAGGGAGGTCGAGGCCCCGCGCGACGGTCCGCGGCGCCAATCGCGGCGTACGGCTGTTTGCTGCATCAGAGCCCGGGGCCGCAGTCGCCGTCTCTGGGACACACGCTGCGGATGATTAGGGGGTGATTGCGATTGCGATGGCCACGCCGGCGCAGATCGTGGTAGATAGCGAGGGGTTGGAGCCCGTGGTTGGAGGGACGGTGAAGGAGAGGATCGTGCGGCGGGCGACGATTAACAATTACGAATTCGCACCGCGGCGGTGGAAGGATCATGGGCTTGTGTATGCGAATTATCATTTCTTGCTGCGTGGGAATAAGATTTGTGAAATGGGGTTGGCGTAGGGGGGCTGTGCTGCTTTCATGTCTGGCGAGAAGGGTTGGGAGGGTTAAGAGGGATTGGAGGAATGCTTTGAGGGAGCTTCGGAACAGATAGTACATTTCTCACTATGAGGCCAGGGGTTTGGCAGATAACAGTAACTCAAGGGAAAGACCGACTTTTGCTATATTACGATATGGTAGTTCTCGGCCTCCATTTTCCGCGTTCAACTTCGTTGGTGCCCATATCACTATATATTTTATCTACAAAAAACCGTCAGTTGCGACTGTACGAGTGAATGGGGAAGGCGATCTCACCTACATAAGGTATATAACAAAGCTACCGACCGCTCAACGCGACATAGCAGGCCCACCCGCACTGCCCGACGCATCCGCATAGTTCGGTCTCGCCTCAACATCTGCCGCGCAACCAGTACAAATTTTTAGATCCGCAGAGCGTGGGCGCATTTGCCCTACCTGTTGAAAAGAATCATCAAAGATACTCGTCAACCCGTCCAAATCCCCACCACTAACCTCATGCAGCCTGACACCCTCCCACATTTCTATCCCCGGATTACTCGCCCCATACGCCATGCTATTTGGCATGATCCCCAGCCCGCTACTCCCATCCTCCTGCACCTGAAACTGCTCAAACGACATTGGTAAGGGCGAGAACGCGAGTGAAATTGAATCTGACGTGTGGCTCCCTGGTGCTCTGCCACCTGGTGGTGGTTCAGGGTTCCATTGGAATGGGCGGGCGATGTCGTTGAGGGACGTTACGATGGTTCCGAAGGCGGGATGTAGGGGGAGAATGTGGTAGGTGGAGTGGGCGAAGAGGACACGGCCGGCGATGAAAAGGCAGAAGGAGTACTGTGGATTCACTATGCTCCTACTGATTCGTAGATACTACTGCGTGATGGTGCTGATCTCGCAGGCGGCAGTGATGCAGGTCTCGACGGAGCTTGCGGACGGGAGTGCAATTGGACAGTTCCGCCAACGCCATTAAGCGGAAGGGTAGGCAATGCATTGACGCAGCTGGATGACAGCAATACTGTGCGTGATGTGCGCGAGTGTCAAATTTTGATCCATGATTGCCTTGCTCATTGAGGACGGATGCATTTCTCCATTTCGGAGGTAGGAAAAGTCGCCACCTAATAAGTATCATCACCATTTCAAGTCATGGAGATTGGTTAAGTTACCTTACTAATCTCAGATCTAATTCCTTAAACCGCATTAACCATAACTGGATTTCTTGGGCATTGTTGAAATTAACCGCACGCCGAAGGTAGTGACTAGGTTCAGACTCTCGGCTGCTTCAATGCAGAATGCGAAGCCTCCAATTCTACTTCTTCCTCGGAGGTATGGCACTCGCTTGTGGAAATTAGGACCTAGCGATTAGAAGATGACCGTGCAGGAGGCCTCACCTCATATTCCAGAGCACGACGATTCGATTGCGTTGATCTAATTGGCTAATTCTTATCAATAACGCGCGGACGAATTTCAGCAAGTTAAAGGATACCCTGTCATCTACGCTGTTCTTACTCCAATCACTGCTGGCCGTATGGCTGCTATGACCGGCAAAGTACCACCAGAGATATACTGCTGCATCGCGGGCTCACTTTTGGCTTCCTGCGGCTAGCTCGATGCATTGTTGTACACTCTTACTTGCCGCATCCTAATCTCAAGTAGTTGGGCAGCAAGCCGAAATCGTACAGCCGTACCGCCGATCCCACCAACGCCAGTGGCTGGGAAATGCAGCCCGCACGGTAACTATTACGGGTGGCCGCGACGTGGCCGAGCGCGACCGCGGCGCTAGCCGGAAGCACTTCCATTCCCAACGTCTACGCGGGGTTCGAGCATTTCACTTCACAACCCAAGCCTCGTGGGCAGCACAGACTCAATAATCAAGCCGTTTGTGGGTTTTGGTGACGTGAAGGCGGAAACAAAGGTTAAGGTAACGATTGAGCAGGCTCAAGAGTCTAACGAGGAGAGCCTTAAAAGGTGGCGGATCAAAGAATAACTTGATCCTCTGGGTCGCCAGGTCTTTATTTCAACTTTTAAAATCTCAGGGCTTTATGGTGGGAGTGGTGATTACTAGTAGCGATGGTGTTTCTTTTCACATGGAACGGAATTGCTCACTGGAGTCGGATACGATAATTTTCTTTCTGAAGGCCCACGAAAGGTCAATGTTAGGTTGCGCGTTAATATGGCCATGTTAGGATATGTGGACGATAGTTTGAGTTCATTTTTCGGGACTCTTTTGATTCTCAGATATCCACTTCAGAGTTATCTGTCAAACCCGCGTAAGACACATCCCTAGACAGACTTCCAAATTTTTTGACAATTCAAATTCTCCAAGCTTCATAAACAGTATGAACCTTCTAATCAGATCTTCTATCCTTGCGCTAAGTTATCCAATTGAGGTGGTATTATCGTGAGCCAAGGACGATCTACTTGCAATAAAATGGCCATGCTTTCACGAATTTGGCAACCTTAGGAGCTTCAGTCTTCCACCAATGAATATAAAGGCCCTCAGATCTACACGCTTTGCCTATTGCGTCTCTTTTACGGCTGTGCATATGAGGCTATATGGATCATCCAGATACGCCTTCCATTTTGCATCATCTAGATCTGTCGTATGAGGCAGATCGTTCTTTGTTGGCGCTTGATGTACCACGTCCTTCATCCCCATCTCAAGAGGCACTTCTTCATACAAGTTGCCCTTTAGGCAGAACGCAAAAAATTCAATTTGCGGTTTGCAATGTGCGGTCATGTGCATCCTAACACCGTCGGTAACGTTTTCGACCACCTTCATAGTAATGCCGCACCACGAGCTCCTGTTGACATGATCTTGAACATCGACCGCTGCCTTAAGTCCCACAAATCTTCCTCCAGGCTTCAGGTACTTAACAATATTCTGCCACATGCCTGTTAGCTGTTCCCTATCCGCAGCATAGCTGATCAGCCAATTGCCCATCACAAGGTCGAACGAATTCTGCTCTAGTCCTAGGTGATCAAGATCCGCCGCACAATCAGCGATATAATATTTGATGCGTTCCGAGCCAGGACGTTGCTTTGCTTCTAACTCTTGGCCAATGCGGACCATTTCACCAGAGATGTCAACGCCGACAACGTGTTCCGCGATCCCATAGTCCAGCAACATCCGCGCAAATGTGCCAGTGCCGCAGGCGAGGTCGAGGACTTTTAGACCATGGGGATAATCCGCGACAGTATTACGCAGCTGGTTCGCTGCTACAATTTCGCCGGGCAGCTCTTCCATTGAGGCGTAGTTGGCGGCAAAAGTGTCATATTGGGTTTTCAGGACGGATTGTGTCGTCATTCTGTAATGAGATAGAGTAGTAATATTATAAAATTATAGTTTAGGTCTATTGTGTACAGACCTCCTTAGATACCGGGTGAGATATATCACGTTAGAAATTTAGTGCTTATGTTGCGGGGTGCAGTCACGGAAAAGTTGAACAGGGTCACTGATGGAGCGCCGGGAAAAGGTCGGCGGGGCCACACTTTTAGCCATACAGAACGCGCATCAGCAGCCACAATTTACCTTAGTGACTGTATGCACTGAATATGCAATGCATATGCTAAGCATATATATGCACCCTATAAAAATATATTGTGGTATTTAAATGGCTTATTAGTAATATATTGGCGACATCTACTTAGCATATACTTAGTATACGCTTAGCATATGCTAAATAGATGCTATTAAATAGCCTGCTTTATATGGAATACAAAGGCAATACTTTAAAAGGTAGTATATAAGGAAGTAAAATCTTAAAAATGAAGATAAATTTAATATAGTGTGTAGACTTAGTATATACTACGCATATGCTAAGTCTATATACTGCATATACGGGGATATTTTAATAACTTAAATTATTAAATACTTTAAATTCTATAAAATAAAATAAAAATGTTTTGTATATGCACTGCATATGCATAAAGCTCAGCGTGTTCAGAAGTTGAGCGTGGTCAGAAAGGTTCTGACCACGCCGAGTTTTTCCGTGACCACGCCGAGCTGTCAGCCCTATTCAGTGGAATATGCTACAACTTTCCGATGTAGGCATGTCAATAACTTAAGTAAGTTCGGTTGCAAATCGGCTCCATATGTCGATCGGTAGTCCGTGCACCGATTGTAAGAAAAGAATGATGACTCTGTCTATTGAATGTGGCTCTAAGGGCCTCTATATATACATAGGAAAGGTGTAGGAAATAAGAACGAGAAGGGGGTAGGGGGGTGGCAATGGAAACAAGGGGTAGGTGACCGAGTCAATGACCGAGTCAATGACTGAGTCAATGGGAGGTAGCTGAGTCGGTGATAAGATAACCTGATTCAGGTCGACACCATATCATATCTGTTCAATCTGTGCGCCTTTTAGTGTCGCCCGTTCTATAATTAGTGGCGGCTACTACCGTGGCTCATTTGAATCTATAATTGAGTCGATCGTTCGGGCTCCAGATTTGGCTTCGCATAATACGTGATTGACGTCGGTAAGCGATTCGAGTGAGCCTCTCTCTGCCACCAGGCCTCTATCGCGACTCCCTACTTTGGTGTAGTAATGGAACCTCCTCCTCGGCCAACGCCCCCTCTACGATTAACGCTTTCTGCACCTTCGCTTACCTCCCGTAGGAGCCGTAGTAGAGCTATAGCGACGCCCGCGACGCCCCAGAAACAAGCTTATTGCAATCACGAAAGTTAAGATAATAATATTATATAAGGCTTACAAATACGACCATAGTATTACGATCGGGGTGTGTGAAGTCGCTATATTATAAGAAGTCGTTACTTTGGCGCGTATATGAGAGCTCCAGATTAGTATGGAATATGGAACGGAGGCTCGAAGGCTACATATTGAAACGGTGCCAAGAGCCTTATTTCAACTACCGTATACAGTATAGCTTGCAAATTTGACGCGCTTACCGATATGGAGGAGCTCCATATTTAAAAGTCGTCAGATCTGCCGAACCACAACCTCATATTCAGATTTGAGCTCCGTATCGGTTAAATATGGAGCCTTCATATTGAATATGAAGTTGCAACCGAACGGCCCCTTAGCAATTCCCCATATCTACCTTTCCGGCGGGCTTCCACGCGTTGTAACTCGCGTGAATAAAGATGGCTCATCCTTTTCTTTTTGCATTTTTGCCTGCCATTCAGCCTCCTTCTTTGCAGCTAGCTTCTTCTCCCGAATAGTCCTCCACCTCATGTAGTAGCATGCGAATGGAAAAAGAACGGTGTCGATAGCACACCAAGCAAATAATATACCAAAATTGAGACCTATTCGAGGATGTAGATCGAAGAGCGTTGAGCGCGTGGCTTCAACAACTAATACAAGTTAGTGACTGAGATAGACCTGCGTTGAGGCGAAGAGTAGAGGAGTTGAGGACTGATGTGGGACAGATATACCATTGTGCATCGGCCAAGCATACCCCCATCGGTAGAATCGTGAGGCTTGAGGAAGTGCATAAAACCCGGTTGCGACATTGGATATAACCCAAAAGATTAGCCAGAGGGCAGTCCATGGAGTCCCGAGGAACATGGCCATGTTTTCACACGCGAGGCCGAAGGCGGCCATGGCTACAAAGTTGATCATCCAGTACACAACAAAAGTGCCATGGTGGTAGGCATTTGGATTGATTGCTGGTTCCGTATGCGAGGCTGGAAGGTTTGACATGGGCATGAGAAATGCGAGAGAAACAAGTGAGTAAACACAAGAGAGCAGGCAATATGATACCACTGTGGCAGCCCACCGCCAAATGATCAGCTGATAGAAATGCAGGGGAGGGTGGCCTTTTGGAGTGATGTATTTCATATGAATTGGCAGGAAGAAAGTGAAGCTGAAGAATGAGACAATTATCAAGTAGATGAGGCCAATGCTGACAGCCGGGGTAGCAACCGGAGGACCAAAAGGACGGAGGTCATATATGGTGAAGGCGATGCCAGGTGAGAGTGCTTGTGGCACGGTCCCCAAAGTGGCGGTTGATATAGAGCCATTCTGCAAGACTGATGGAACCCATAATGAGCCAAACTCCAGAGTTATTAAAGATTGTAGTGCCGTTATTGATGGTACAATATAAGATGACGATGTGGCCTGGTCCCGGGCTGAGTTGAGAATTACCTGACCTGCGCCTTTGGGATCGTAGGTTGTGTTTCCTTGCTCAACAGCTGCTCTTAGCAATGCTGTTGCATTGGCATTTATAATGACTGCTGCGTAGGCATCTTGATTATATACGCTCTCCCGAACTTGCATTGGATCGTTAGCAAAATCTACGGGAGAACGGAACGTATAGCCAGGGTGGATGCCCCGCGAGTCTATCAATTTTTGCACTGATCCAGTAACGACTGGTCCAACGAGCGGTGTTTCGTTTAGATATGGGGCAATCTGGCCGTCGAAATCGACAACCCAAACCTTGATCGAGGTCGAGAGTTTGTTCTGGTTGAATAAAACACCCCAAAACAGGCAAAGGAAGGTCAGGATAGCAATAGCAAGGATAAGGTCTTGCGCATTGTGAGTATATTAGCTAGATGTGCGGAACTAATTAATCAATGGTAAATCGTCTTTTTACTGACTTGTTCTCATCCAGAGCTGCAACACATGCAATCGCACTCCGTTCATTTCCCAATGCCAAAAACCCACGGGAACTGGTAAAACGGCAGAACTCCTGGAACGGCCTTGGCGTAGTGGACTGGGCCTCGGCTCCTGGCCCTCGTGCGCGGTCTCAATTTTCTCGATGTTGGATGTGGGTGGTGCTCCAGATAGAGATTCCCTAGGGTCCCTTTGATCTTCATTATCACTGGAGAAAGACGAAGATGAGGAGGAGGCTTCAGCTTCAGCTTCATAGTCTGGAGCAATCTGGGCGCCGAAGGACATGGTGTTTTTGCTGCCTCGGGTTTGCTACCTCGGTGCACTGGGTAGGTAATCAACGCATGGCACGGTTTGGTTTTGCGAGGTTCGAGATGTGAGAAATGGCGAGCGGGGTGGAGGCAGGATATATGCCATAGTGGTATAAATGAATATGGACTGTTCTCCATAGAGGGTTTCCATTACCATTGGCCTAGAGGAGCTGCCCTCAATGCTGACGAAGCTGAGTCAAACCAACTGGGAGAAAAGCAGAGGAATCGGAGAATTACTAATAAAGCGCGAAATGTGTTGGCACTTGTTATCTCAGTAAGCGACTCACACAGCAAGGGTAGAAGTAAGGCGCACTCACTAATACTAAAGTGTTACTAGTCTTAACGCCACTTCCTTTTAACCAATTAGCTATCTGCTGGCCTTAAGTCTGCCCTGCCGTCTAGGGGCCTTTGGTGCGGAACTCTATAGTACTTAACTTTAACTTTCGCAATTTTATACGTTACGTTCTTTAATTAACGTTTAATACGGATCCCATCTTAGCTTATACAGACTACTCCGTACTAAGGAAAATTGTGTATTATATAGGTATAAAAACCCCTAGTGTTGTAGAGGGGAAAAACCCTATAAGCCACCTTAGTAGGATAAAAAATCCTTATTAGCTACCTCTGCATATAGCTACGTCCTAATCTCCGCTAGATATTAGATCTCCTTAGTAACCACTATATCCTTCTCTTTACTCGCCTTAAACTAGAGCTAGGGTTCACTTGGCTAAGTCCTACTATTAATTGCTATATATTACGGCTTAAACAAATGCCTCTAAACCGAAGCTTGAACGAATGCTGTATTACGAAGATACTAAGCTAAAGAGAAGGAAAAGGGGTTGCTAGGACCGATGTAAATAAATACGTAGAGTAAGCTGCCAAGATGCTAGCTTTAGGCGGGCCAATCGCAGGTCGGCAGAATATGGCAGAATTTGGCAGGTAACGTGCGATAGCGCCGTTATATCACCCCCCTCTTTAAAAGAAAGCCTGCCCTTAGGCTTAGTTAGAAATAGGGTAGCACTAGGCTTATAAATATAGGATTATAAAATATAAGATAAGAAGATAAAGGGGATATAAGTTTATCTAGACTAAGTATAAAGGGCGATTATAGGCTAAGTGGAAGTACTAGGCTAGAAAGAGTAGCCGCTAAAAGTCTTAGCACGGATCTAACTAATTAGATAACTTTAACCGGCGGTCAAAGTTCCTAGATATCTAAAATTTTACGGTATTAGCAGAAAACGGCAGAATATGGCAGAATTTGGCAGAATTTGGCAGATAGCTGTATTAGGGCTTTAGGGCGTTTTTATCCCTATATTCTTCTAGTAACTTATTATCTTTATTATACTAGCATTCTATCTATTTATCTAGGTACTTTAAGGGTCTAGGTATATTAGGGTATTAATTATAGAATTCTTTAAGCTTTTAGGGATAGCCTATAAAGTTCTATATAAGGTACTAGGTTGGGTTAGAATTATAGCCCTTCTATTAAATACGGTATTTTAGCGCTCCCTATACTATTTTATAGGCCAGTATTTTGTTAACCTCCCATTTATTATTACCGTTTACTTAAACTGGTAGAGGAGGCTTATTCTTTTATCTAGGTAATAGGTTGTTTATAGCTTTCCGTAACTTATTTAGTAAGAAAATAGGGTAAACCCTAATTAAGTCTAGGAGCTTTATTTTATATAAGTTGCCTATCTTCTTAAGAACCTTATACGGTTCTACTATTTAGTAGTCTAGCTTATAGCTAGGTCGTTTAGTTTTCTAATTTCTTATTATAACCTAGATTATATTACTAGGGGCAAAATCAGGCTCTTAATGGTGTTTATTTACCTACTATTCTATTAACCTTTAAGCTTTTTCTAGGTTTTTATAGGCTACCGTTTAAGCTTCCTCTAATTATTTAGTGTACTGTTATGCCTTAGTATAAAATAGCTTCTCTTATATAGTCTAGGGTTTTTCTAGCCTTTTCTAGTTAAAGCTTATATAGGGTAAGTATCCTATTTCTAGCTAAATTGGGGTAAACCCTATAGAGTTATAGGGTAGGGTTGCTTGCGCGTAGTTTATTAAGGGTAGTAGTTTAGACTAGTTATCTTAGAAATAGTTAATAAAGGGCCTAAGCTTTTAGTCTAGGTACTAATTTATAATCTTTATCTAACCGTCTATTTAGGGGTAATAAGCTATAAAAAGCTTTAGCTTAATACCTAGGATTTAGGTAAACTTATTCCAAAAGGCTAATATAAACTATGGCTTATAATTAGACATAATAGTATCTAATAATCTGTAGATTTGGTAGACGTAATGGACATATAGCTAGGCTACCTCTTTAGTATTAATATTCTTATAATAGGGAATTAAAAACGGGCGTTTACTAAAGCGGTTAACTATAACTATAACTATATTATATCCGTTACGGTCCCTAGGTAGTTTAT
>Ga0307515_10005582_pt1 | contig 25420 bp, 35 predicted proteins | sample 17_EM_MG_FD_194513 | JGI IMG/M metagenome (GOLD analysis project Ga0307515, IMG submission 194513) | Populus trichocarpa ectomycorrhiza microbial communities from riparian zone in the Pacific Northwest, United States - 17_EM | ecosystem: Host-associated > Plants > Roots > Unclassified | place... | reverse complement strand
ACAGATGGCTACAGACAACTGAGTGTATGCTATATAGCCCTAAATAAACCCCCACCTTGCTATGCCACTATTAGTGCTATATAGGCTATGTAGTCCTATATATAAAGAATTCTTGTTTCCTGATGTACCCGTCTTTTGCGTGGAATAGAATTCTGACTGCACGCTCAGGACCGAGTCGTACGATGACATGGATCCTGTGGGGGTGGATTCCCGTTGGGAGGTGTTTGGACCCTTCCACGATTATTTGTTGCATGCTTTCCCCCGAGTGTATGTCGTCCCCACGCATTCGCATCGCGTTTTTATTTATTGGTTTGCAGTCACTCCAGCTTGTCCTTAACCAAAGTCAACACGTGGGGTTTGGTTTACCTGTGGTCTGGATCTGACGAAAACCTCAGACCGGTCTTATTTGCAGCCCACCAAGGTATGGGTTGCAAATCACTCCTTGGAACCTAAACGAATCGGTCCTCCTAGATGTCGTGCCGGTGAACCCCGAAACGGTCAGTGAATGGAAATATGCGCCTTACTCTGGCTATTACGATGGTATGCTTTCTCTCGGCCGTGGTGGCGTGATGCTCACAATACAATTTAGGAGAGAGGATCTGGGGGCGTGGCAGCGCTGACGACAAGAACGGAATAATCGGAGTGCTGTAGGTTTTACCTTGCAAACCGGGCCGCACTGTTTCTGAGAGTGTCGATACAGGGCTGCTGCCGAAGAGCTCATCTCTGGTGGATTCAAGCCGACCCGAAGGGTGGTTCTAGCATTTGGATTCGATGAAGAATCGGGCGGCATCCACGTGCGTTCCCTCCCTCCGGCCTGAGAAAACACTCCTTATCCGAAACAGGGCGCTGGAGAGATTTCCAAGTATCTACTGTCGACCTTTGGTGAACAGGCCTTTGCGTTCATCGTTGACGAGGGTGGTATGTCCCCTTTCCCACTTTATATGCACGAGAGCTGGCCCAACAACACAACCTCCGTAGCGGGATTCCAGGAGTTGTTTGGCTCCGTAGCCGCTCTCCCAGCCGTTGCAGAGAAAGGTTGCATGGACGTTCAACTGTCCGTGGCATCTCCCGGAGGTCATTCTAGCATTCCTCCAGAGCACACGGTCGGGTCAATTATTTCCCATCATTGGTAAATCTCTAATCCGTTTCTTTCCAGAGCATCGGTTATTTGGCCGCTTTCATCTCCCTGATCGAAGCCAAACCCATCGCCCCAAAGCTATCTCGAAGTACGTTATTCCTTGTCTTGAGCGCACAACTCCAATAACCCGTTTTGTATAGGCAACGTGTTCTATGACACTCTCATCTGCACCACCGTTCATTCCGCTGAGGTCGATAGGCGCGCGAGGAAAACCATCCTCGCCTCAATTAAATCCGACAAGGCTCTGAGGGTGGTCGAATCTATGGTTTCCCAGGATGCTTTGATGAGCGCTCTGGTCCGCACGACCAGGGCTGTTGACATCGTCGGCGGCGGTGTTAAATTGTAAGTAAACATTCGTCACTAGACAACTGCGACTGAGTGCTGGTAATCAGGAATGCCCTCCCTGAGGATGCCTGGGCGGTCATTAACCACCGTATCGCGACTGAAAGGTAAATCCTTCACACTCCCCCCTGCCAGTCATCACTCACCCAGATTCCGTTTTCAGCTCTGTCGCTGAAGTAATGAACATCGACACCGAACTGATCGGGCCGCTCGCGGCGAAATTGAACCTGTCGTTCACCGCGTTCGGTGAAGTCATCACGGATCCCTCAGCTCCGTCCTCCGGTTCCGTCGCTCTTTCTAACCCCTGGGGTACTCCATTGGAACCCGCCCCGACCTCTTCGTACAAGGACTCCGTCGCGTTTGATATCTTGTCTGGCACAATCAAGACCGTGTATAACATCCACAGGGGATTGGGGGGTGACGATGACATCAAGGTGTACCCCACTTACACGTCTGGAAACACCGGTAAGACCAACCGTCATTCCAAGCTGTCAGCCGCGGACTCACGCTCCTCAATAGATACCAGATACTACTGGAAGCTGTCGGAGAACATCTACCGATACAATCATTGGAATGACATGGAGAGGGAAGGTCATTTGGGAGGGGCCCACACTATAAACGAGAGTATGTCGATCAACTTATGTTTGAAGCTCCTTTGGCTGACTCACATTGATTGTAGATTTCGCCGTGGACAACTTGTTGGAGATGATCGAGTTCTTTGTTGCCCTCATTCTCAACGCTGATGAGGCGGCCCATCTGTACTAAGACACATACATGCTGTCCCTGGATCTATTCTATCACTCTGTGTATGTAAGTGCGGCTACGGCAGTTTGCTTTTCGAGATCGTATTGACGGGGTGAAAAGACCCCGACTCTCGTAACAAGGTTTGACTTGACCTCGACGGCATAGCAATACGACCAGATTTACCGATATAAGCTGCACGACGCGTCAAATTCCCGAGCCTCACTTCAATTTCGACTTGGACATTGCCTGGATTCACAACACAAGTTTTCGCGGTGTACACTGGAATATCATGAGTCCTGGGTCCATTTTTGACCTTTTTCTTTCTGATTTCCTCTCGGTGCTTCACGACGCAATGTTAAACCAGGTCTTTGTCGATGAAAACGTTACCGCATCATGCTATTAAGCCCGATGGTGTAAGAAGAAACTATGGACCTGTTCCATTGTGGGTCTTTGATCAGGTTTGACCACCCAACAACGCATCATAAGTTCCCATAAGTCGTCTGGGATATGGCTCTTCCCATCCTGTCCATCCGGTCGGGACGGACACTGTCCCTTGAGGGTCTTCGCGTAAAGGACCTTAACATCACTGGCGAGGTTGGAGAATGGTGCTTCTTCCGTGATGCATTCAAGTATCAGCATCGCGAATGAGTACGTGTCGGAATGCGTCGTTGCGGAGATACTGCTGTCTTTGATGAGCTCGGGGGCCATATACCTGACATAATCTCCGGATGTCATCGTCTTCGAGGTCGTAGGCCCGTTGATCTCTTCCCAGATTCTTGCTATTCCAAAGTCACAAATCTGCGGTTCGCCCTTTCCGGTGTATGGTCAACCCCTATATTCCACGAGTCGGATCTGAACGTGAAATTCACCTCGTGAGAGACAAACACATTTTTCTGCGCCCGTTCAGTTAAGAGGCTTTCACAGAGGTTTATGAGAGACCCACGCATTTGACTATCCAAAATGTCAAATTACGCACGCTCATCAAATCTATGTCGGACTTACCGCTCCCGTGTATGACACCCCGCGAGTGGAGGTAACTCAGGCCAGCCGCGGACCCGCGCAACTAAACCGTGACAGATGAAACACCATTTACTCTTGAAATCCGTGGTGTGGCCTACCAGATGGTTTTTATTCGGTTGGGGGGTGTTCTTGACGTAGACAAGCAGATTTCCGTTTTCCTGCCACGGTGATACCTAAGGGACTTAAATCAACCTCGTGCTTCTACGGCAGTGATGGCCCACTCACCATGTAGAGGTGTGGCCCGATATCTGTAACTATCCCTATTTGACCGTAAGAACCCTTCGAGAGGAAAGCTCAGTAGATATACGTGCCATAGAACGGCAGGATGTTCAGATGGTGTAGCTCTTCCCATATTTGCAATTCGTGTTCGAGTCTCTAAGCATCAACGAAGGAAGGGATGAGCGAGCAGCACAGGGACAGTCCGCAAAAGCCTCACCTTACGTGCCTTCTCTAGTGACTCTGTTCGAAGGACTTTCAAGGCCACCTGCAACGTGCCAAATGGTCAGCAGGATAGAAGTAGTGAGACTCAGACCCACTCTCTCAACCTCTGCTTCTTCCCTGCCTCCTTTCGTCCACTGTCCCTCCCAAACTTTATAATACCTTCCTCGGGCAAAAGGCGTTTCCCCTATTCTCATGACTTCCCCATCCAGCCGTTTGATAGGCGGTGCCCCACTGGCTTCAACTGACTGGGCATTTCGTATTGCCTGGGAGATCTTTGGAAACCACCCGATTGACGTGAGTCCATAGCGGATGCTCCAAGGAGGATCCCGGCGACACTCACAACCTCGAGCTTCTTAACAAATTCTGTGACGCCCGCCTCGATATCCGCCCTTTGCCCTTGCAGACCGGTGAATTATGGACGCCGTGATTGTGACAGTCAGAACTTACTCCAGCTCTTCGGAAGATTGAGTTTCGACCAGCCTGTCAACTGTTCTTCGACTTTGACCAAATCGCTGTCGTTCCACGTCAGCGGGAGATGGATTGACGGAGGACCATGGACAGGCCTTTTGATGTCATCGTAGTTGGGCTGTTGCGAAATCAGGCAACGATCGCTAAGGAGATTGTTAAGGATGTCACACAGTTTCGCGAGCTGCGAGGTTTCCTCCTGTTTGGGGGTACGGATCGCACAATCAGCATCAAGGGGATAGATGAGGGTGGCGGATTGACCTTGGCGACGGACACCTTGCCGCAACGCTTCTTGATCTGTTCCAGTAGCTGTTTAACGTCTTCTGGAAAACGAGAGATCTCAGAGGGCCCACGTCGCTTAAAATACCGCGACTCACGCAGACTTGCACTCGTCCCCACTGTTCCGGAGCTCATGGCGGGTGGTATTTGCAAACGCTCGGGAAGAAAATTCCCACGATCTTGGGAACGGAAACCCGTTGTGATTTAAGCTTCGCGGCGAGAACAGGGGGAGAGGGGCCGATGGTCAGTGAGACGGAGGGGGGGCGAAGTCACGATTGTCATGATGGAGAGGAGGTTGACCAAAAGGTGTAACCCCCCCCCGGTGCTCTTCCCTTCTAAATTGCGTCCTCCCCGCCTCTGAACTCAAGACCGGATTCCGGCCAGCCCAGTTGATCAGGATGGTAACGAAGGTGATGAAGATGTAGTTGGGATCCTGAGTTTTGAGTCCACCTTTGACCTTTTTCTTCTTGATTTCGTGCGCGGGGTTCCCTCTTTATGCATCGGATGCACCGCGATGTTTCACGACGCGATCTTGCACCCGATCTTTGTCGGTGAAAACCCTCCATATATCGTGTTCTCAAACATGGTGGTGTAAGAAGTAACTATGGACCTGTTCCATTGTGGGTCTTTGGTCGGATTTAACCGCCCAACAGCGCACCACCAGTTCCCATAAGCCGTCCGGGAAGCGCCGGTCCCCCCGGTAATAATCTTCGTCTGGTCGGGGCGGACACTGCCCCTTGCTGGTCCTCGCGTGAAGGACTGCAGCATCGCGGGCGAGATTGGAGAACGGTACCTCTTCCGTGATGCATTCAAGTATCAGCATCGCGAATGAGTACGTGTCGGAATGCGTCGTTGCAGGGGCATTGAAGTCTTCGATGTGCTCGGGGGCTATATACCTAACGTAACCTCCGGATGTCATCGTCTTTGAGGACGTGGTCTCATTGGTCTCCTCCCAGATTTTTGCTATTCCAAAGTCGCAAATCAACGGTTCGCCCTTTCCGGTGTACGGTCAGCCCCTATTCTGCGAGTTGGATCTGAACGTGGAATTCACCTCGTGAGAGACGAGCACATTTCTCTACACCCATTCAGTCAAGAGGTTTCCATAATGGCTTATGAAAAACTCACGCATTTTACTGTGTGAAATGTCAAATCATGCATGCCCATAAAATCTGTGTCGGACTTACCGCTCCCGTGTACAACACCCCGCGAGTGGAGGTAACTCAGGCCAGCCGCGGACCCGCGCAACTAAACCGTGACAAATGAGACACCATTTACTCGTAAAACATGTGGTGTGGCTTACCAGATGGTTTTTATTCGGTTGGGGGGTGTTCTTGACGTAGACAAGCAGATTTCCATTTTCTTGCCATGGCAACACCTAAGGGACCAAATTTGAACTCGTGCTTCTTCACTCACGGACTACAATGGTCCTCCTACCATGTAAGGGCGTGGTCCGATATCTGTAACTATCCCTATCCGACCGTGAGGACTCTTCGAGAGGAGAGCTCGAGAAACATACATACCATAGAACGGCAGGATGTTCTGATGGTGCAGCTCTTCCCATCTTTGCAGTTCACGTTCAAGTCTCTAATCATCGGGGAAAGAGTGATGAGCTAACAGCGTAGGAAGAGTCCACGAAGGCCTGACCTTATGTGCCTTTTCTGGTGACCACGTTCGAAGTGCTTTCAACGCCACCTACGAAGAGCTCTATCAGCAGGATAGAAGTCGTGAGACTCAGACTCACTTTCTCAACCTCTGTGCTCTCCCCACGTCCTTTCACCCACAGCCCCTCCCAAACTTCACAATACGTTCCTCCGGCAAAAGGAGTCTCCCGTAATTTCGTAACTTCCCCTGCTCGTGGCTTGGTAGACGGTGCTTCATCGATGTCATCAGTTTCGAATGGTTGAATCTCTGGTATCGCCCGGGAGATCTTTGTAAACCACCCCGATCAGCACGAATCCATAACAGATACAGGGATCTCGATGGGACTCACAACTTCGAGCTTCTCGACAAGCTTTACGACACCCCCTTCGATATGTGTCCTTTTCACTTACAGACCGATGAGTTACGGAGACTGATAACGATCCGAACTTACTCAAGCTCTTTGGAAGATTGAGTTTCGACCAGCCTGTCAACTTTTCTTCGACTTTGACTAGATTGCTGTCATTTCACGTCAGCGAGAGATGGATTGACGGGGGACTATGGACAGGCTTTTTGATATCGTCGTAGTTGGGCTGTTGCGAAATAAGGGAACGATCGCTAAGGCGATTGCTAAGGGCGTCACACAGTTCCGCGAGCTGCGAAGTTTCTTTCTGATTGGGGGGTGTGGATTGCACAATCAGCATCAAGGGAATGGATGAGGGTGGCGGATTGACCTTGGCGACGGATATCTTGCCGCAAAGTTTCCTGATCTGTTGCAGTAGCCGCTTAATGTCCTCTGAAGAACGGGAGATCTCAGAGAGGCCGTGCTGCTTGAAATACTGTGACTTACCCAGACTTGCACTTGTCCCCGGTACTCCCGAGCTCATGGCGGGATGGTACTCGCGCTAGACTTGGGAATAAATTTCCCACGGTCTCAGACAGGCAATCCGCTGGCGATCAGGCGCAAGTGAAACTTCGCGGAGAGAACAGGGGGAGAAGGGCGAAGACACGATTGTTGATGGAGTGAGAGGGGTTGATCAAGATGATACCAAGGGAAGTGAAGATATCTCATGATATCGCCGTGACCGCTCAGGTTGTTTCGTTGGTAACGCGATTGACAACCTAGAATTTAATCCAGTGACAAGCCCAGCCGTCGGGCTGTCTAGTCGATACCGCAGCACTAGCGATCGGTCGCAGTCCCCGGCTACGGAGGTCCAAATTTCTCGAACGTACAGGCAGGAACAACGGAGTAGAACCAACTTAGCAACCGGCAGCAGCCATAGTACTGGGGAACGGTCATCACTTGCAACATGACCCTAGCAAGAGCATTTTCCAGAGTGCAGGTGGGGGTATCGCTGATTGCGCGTTTTTTATAGGTGCAGTGCCCAGTATCAACCCGTTGCTTGAACGCACAAACATCTGGCCCCGAAAGGGTATTCCTTCGGGGGTTCTCTCGGTACTCGTGTATTTAGCAGGTTTGCCGCAGGATCGCACCGGTGATGGCACATCTCAAGAAGGGTGAGGATAGAGCCCACAGCTACATGTGCTGCCGTCTTGCTATGATCTCTAGAACTGCGACAACCCTGAAGTAGGATAATCGAGAAAAGACAAGGGCCGGTTCGGTGCAGAACGTTTGACCTCCGTTCATTAGTTACAAGAGATGGATGATTTTTTCGTGGACGCAGCGAGCGTGGGAGAGATACACAGTTACCCGTTCGAAGTTCCCAGATCTGATAATTACGTGCTTTGTTTGGACAACACCGGCTTGGGACGCTACACATTATTCTCGTATCACCCCCTCTAGTGTCCCGTAATGAGCGAGAGAGCTTGAGCGGATCTTGGCCTGACGTCAGACCTAAACGGCAACGGATGGCTGTAATTTCATCAGAACACGGCCCCCATCCACGACACCCATCCACAAGATACTCACGAGACACCCCCGGGCGTAAATTTACCATCCGGAACGATAGGGTTCCCATGTTCGTCCAAACACATCGATACGTCAAAGGTAGCGAGAGTACGAGCGATCGTCAAGAACAAGACCCGCATAGCGAAGTATCTTCCGGGACAAATCCTAGAAAATCCATGTGTCATCTGAGGTGCAGGATTAACGGTGTGAATGAAAATACCTTCTTCCCAACCCGAACACCAACTGTTCGGGGTCCTTGACGTCAGGGTCGATCTGACCGTCTTTGAGGAATCGATCAGGATTGAAGGTGTGCGCGTCAGGATATATCGATTCATCACGGAACATCGCCCTTTCGTCGTTCAATCAGTTGTCAGGACGAGCTGGAACCTGGTTGCGTACCACATGTTATATATAACTGTAGCACCGGCGGGGATGAGGAATCCTTTATATACATCATCCTCCATCAGCCGATGAGCAAACGCTGAAGCTGATTCAGCACAGTACACATCAGAGCGCTACAGTGGTACAGTACCGAGAGGAGCCGGAGGTCCCCACCGTAAGACCTCCTTCATGATGGCAGAGATGTAGGGTAACCGAGGCTTGTCGGAGAAGTCCGGTAAACGTTCCCCAGCGAGCACTTCATCCAACTCTCGCTGTGCCAGACGAACGACCTCAGGGTGTAGGGTCACCGCCAGAAGGAACGACTTGATAGTGGACGATGTCTTCGTGATGGTGATCAGTGGGGAAGTTGCGGTAACCGGGATATCACTCACAGTCTCTTCGCCAGCTGGAACCACGCCGAGTTTGTCAAACTTTATCCTTTTGCAATCGTATGGCAATGACGCTCACCGAGATATACTGTCCCACTCACGGCCCGAATCGCCTCCTCATCAACTCCATCTCCACTGAGCTCTGGTAGCTCCTCTAAACATGTCGCGACAATCGATGAAGTCGTAAGCGTCCCCGCCTGAAGCTTGGACTCAGTAGAACACCCGGACGGGGGAGAGTAGGTGAAACTCGCGAACCTCGAAAGATTCTTTGACGTGTTGGAAAGGAAGAGTGGCAGAACGATCAATATTCTCTTTCGCAATTCTCGCGAAGGCCTTGAAACCAGCTCCAGGGAACCATTCCGGAACGTATTTGACTGTCATGAGAGTGAGAATCTTTAGTTTAGACAGAAAATTTTTGACTGGAACCCGTACGGATGGGGAGAACATCCACGAGAAAGTTTCCAGGCACCATAGCGACATTAACAGCGTCCATCGCATCCTCAGACGCAGCGTAAAACTTATCACTCTCAGACTCTACGTTCAACCCGTACGAGATCGACAAGGTCAAAGACCCGGTCAGGCTTCCGTGTGGTGAGCCCGAGACAATGCAAGAGTTGAACGAGGACCGACGTACAAATCCGCGTGCTTCAAGAGCCGCTCGGGAGATTCAGAGAGCCGACTGAGGAAAACGTTTATTGCCTCCCGGATCTTGTCGTCGAATTGATCCGCGACGGAAGCGCTGAAGAAACGGTGGCATAACCGGCGGTGAGTGCGCCATGTATTCCCGTACTCCATTGCAGGGAAGGACCAAGAACCTCCCATCCTAGAATAAATCGTCGTTTGCCGGCGTGGTTATAGAGGAGAGCGAGCTGAACACCCACAGTTCTCTCACCATCGGTAACCGAGGCTACCAGGGGATACCGGTCAGCGCCAAAGGCTTAAACGAGACGTCAAAAAGTTCGCGCACCCTATCAGAATATATAGCCGAGCGCCGTTCCAGCAGGTCTACAACCGCGTCGGGACTGCTCAACACGACGATATGTGAACCCATCATGTTGAAATACAAAATATCCGTGTCTACAATTGGCCAACGACGTCAGACGATTTACAAGGCATAATAGCCTCATAGCTCACCGTACTCCTTAGTCATCCTCGCAAATCCCTCCCAGATCGGATTCTGCGGAAAATCGAACAGGCTGCCTATGATTGGGAGCCCTTTCGGACCAGGTGGGTATGGAGGACGTCTCGGGGGTAGTTTCTTCCGTGCCACTGCGAAAACAATCACAGTCACGACCACGACCAAAGCTGGGCCAGGATACATCTCCAGGATGGACGCGGACATGGTGGACAGAAGTGGACAGAGGGAGGGAGGTTCCCAGGGATTCTGAGGCAATTCCATTACCAGGAACGGCTGACGGTTTCAATGGGTCGGTGCATCACATGGAACCCCATAATTATGGGCGGTGGGGCGCTGTGAAGCCATATAAACATCATCAGGCTCGGCGGGTCAGTACTCAGTCGTCGGAAGAGCTGCACCCCCCATTACCCGCAGAGCCAATCACTCGTGTGGAGGTCATGTATGCGCGATTCTTGTGGCAGAGTCGAAATATTCCCGTATTTGCGCCAGGCATGTCCTGTTCGTGAAATACAAAGGGCCATAGATATACGTTGACGGAAGCAGGGTTTAAGAAAGAGAGAGAGTCCTACCGCACGACGCTCCGCCACTACACAAGTGCCCCGCGTAGAACTGTACGTTATATACACAGACCAACATATTACCCTCAACCCAGTGGCATCATTCACTATCGTTCCCTGAAGGAAAACAACGGACCTTCGGTCAACTCATGGGATCCCAAACAGCGATTTCTCCTCGGCCGTCCATTGGAAAACAGGAAGCGGGTGAGCCTCAGTACTGAACACCCACTTCTCCAGGTCGATAGGATCACGATCCAAGAACGTGAGGTAGAGATATTTGAGCCTAAATCCCGCCCACGTCAGCCACGTCTGTCCAGAAGCAAAGGGGGGACCTACGTTTCCGCAAGGAAGAAACTGCCAGGTCGAAAAGCGGATCACTTCAGCAAGAGGCTCATCCGAAAACACCAATATCACGTACCTCGGCATCTCATTCTCCTTGGCCAAGTTTCCATTCCCCTCAATCCTCACGGAAGCGTAACCACTCTCGGTCTTTGTGTGTTCTTCGATGGACTCGAAAATCCGCCAAGCATATTCTCTCCACCGACGCTCCCCTGTCGTCCTCCACATAAGATAAAGCGATTCCAGAGTCTATCGATGAAGGTCAATCCTTCCTCAATTAGGATTCTTGAAGAAACGTCGACCAACCTCCGGTCTGAGCAGGTATGCACCCTTCCTCACCCAATAATCCATCTGGACGTGTTTATTGTACTGGGTCTCCGAGTCGTGCAGAGGGATGACGACGGGCTCTTTTCTCCTAAGCCCAGGAACGGGACCACGCCCACCATGCTTCCTCCACTCTTCCATCGCTTTCATCCACCGTACACTGCCACTGACGAACAAAATTTCTTCCGGACCAAGCCCCGAAGGCTGGTCTGCATATGTCAGATAGCAAGTCTCCGTCAAACCTTTTGCCGCCCACATGTGAAGTTTCCTGAGGTCATATTTAGACAGTACCGTGAAGCCTTCACGGTCCCTGGGAGAAAGACCTGCAGCGAGACCAAGGTAATCGATACCGAGGGAGGGTAAATCGTCAAGTGGGAGAAGGTGAGCACCGAGCGCGAGTAGACCGGGGAAAAAACAAGAGAGGTGTTCGAGTATACCACTGGGGGAACCATGGCTTATATGGAGGTCGCTGACATAGAGCATTTGGCGTGTCGGAGATAGATAGAGGAGATTATTGATGACAAAAGTCGTGATCTTGAGATCTGAGAGGATGAGATCTTGTTAAACGCACAACGGCAGGTAAATGGGAGAGGAGGCTTTACACATCTCAAGGTTCACTTTGTCGGTTCTCCCTGTCAGGAGGTATTGCTTCAATGTGTATTCGTGTGCGCTGTCTGCAGCAGCCCCCACGGATAGTACCTCTGGAGCGAGACACCGTCAGGGTATACAATAACAAGATTAGTTGTGGAGAACCCACGATCAAACACCTTCCCAGTATTGATAGACCAGCTTTTGGGAAACATTCCACCCGTCGTGGTGAGGTTCCCTGTGGCCAATGCAGTATTCACACGAGCGACCTGGGGTCTCTCAGTCGTTTACTGCATGGAACGGGTAATGGTACACACCTTCTCATAATACCCTTTGTTCCTCGAAGCTTGCGCAACCGCCGTGTACTCTAGTTGGAAGCTTGCGATCTCAGCAAGAATACCAAATTCCGGGCCACGCGTTGAGCCACTGACGGGCCAAGTGTCAGGAGGATTGGTCCCGGGCGTATGGGAGAACTCACGAGGTCGGGTTGACTGCGTAATATGGAAATCCAGTCGCGGTGTTGAATGCAGGGGAGAGGACACGTGCCAGTTCGTCTGCTTTATCCAGGAGGACGGATTCATTTGATAATGCATACGCGGACATCAGTCCCCCGAGATAGCGGATCACGGTCTCAAAGAACGGCGCATAATCGTCCGTCTTTGGGATGAACTTGGTCTTCTTAACAAGCTCCAGGGCACGCTTGAACTCATCGTCGAAACCCATCAGGAGCATGGTATCCAAAGAATCAAACGCAGTGACACCCCATCCGTTGAACCTTGGATCGGGATGAGGGATGGCAAACTCGGAAGTTTGGCATGACTCACTTCGTTTCGGATGAGTTCGTGAGTGGAAGGAGTTCATCTTCAGGGAACGCATAGGTTTCATAACCGTGATAAGCGTGGGCGAAGGCTTGTTTGACTGCGGTAGCTCTAGCGGCCCAATCAACGCTCCTGTCTGGGACGTCGAATCCACCCTCTTCTTCCGGATACATCGGCCACAAATGGGGTAGGGGTGTGTAGACGCGGTACACAGTAATCAAAAAACCCAAACCAACGGCTAAAAGAACGTAGTTGCGCCATGTGAACATCTTGAACCATGAACCGGATCCACGGGCGTAGCGAAAGCGGACATAAAGACCCTGGAACGACGATGCCATGACCGGTGCTGGAAGGACGATAAAAGACTGGGTTTATCGCATTCACGGGGGCGTAACCGAGCGAGTGGGTGGAAAGAGATGGTGGTGGATGGGGAAAGAGCGGACGAAATGGACCCCGTCAACAGTTACTAACTGGTGCCGGAGACCGGGTGGGAGATTCGGTTGCATGCACCTCGCAAAAAATTGAATGGTGGGTGTTGTGCTATTCGGTACATTATACAGGATTTTATGCTACGATTCGGTAGTTTTCTAGTGTGGTGAGTGGGGCGTGGTCGCTGCAGAAAGGATGAGGGTTGGTGGTGGACTCGTACGCAACGCAAGGCCTTACCATACAAACTTCAATCGCAACTCCCGTCTGGAGGGCCATCTTTCCATCGCTCGTCGACCTTGGCGCAATCAAACCTCTCCTTTCCCAGCCTGACGTTGACGTCGTTGTGCCTCTCGCATAACCACCGACTCAGCTCGAACCTGTTCCCAACCTTTGGCGGGTTCTCCTTCATGTTCTCTCCAAGATGAGAAGCGCAATGTCCGCATGGGTAAAGCAATGGAAGGGACTTCAATAAGCTTAGCATTGACACTCGTTGTGTTGGCGTGGGGTTCTCCGGGTAGTAGGCAGCGGTGGTATGCAGGAAGGTCCATGTGGCGCGGCCGAGGTCTTCCACGTCCGGAGGACAATTCGCCGGTCGGGTATCGGTATTTGCTGTAACGACCGTCGTGGCGGCAACGGTCCCAGCAGCTACGGCCTTCTTGGTTTTGGATGTGCCTGGTGGTCTCCAGTTCCGAAAGGCCGTGCAGACCTTACACGGCTTTCCATCTGGTCCAATGACCATCCCTGGAGGCAAAGGCTCGCTTTTCGAGGTGTCCGAAGTGGGATGATTTGGATCACCCATGGTGGTGGTTTGCGCTGAACAATCACCGCTGCGCTTCATCCGACTCTTTGAGGGCGGCAAGTCGTGACATGATCACGGCTCGAAGGTTTCCCCGGCCAGTGGCAACCGGCAGCCAGTGGCCTATTGCGTGGATGGTTGCGCGACGCGTAAAAAGACTGCACAGGAGATATCTAGAGGTAGAAAAATACATCCAAATCTGAATCCAGAGCTCAAGAGAACGCGTCCGAAGACCGTGAGCCCAGACCACAACCAAATCCCCCAATTTCTTTTCTTTTTGTGAATATTCCGACGCGAAAACGCGAAACCTCCTCCATCTGCTTCAATCCGGCCACATTTATTTGTATCCAACTCGCTCGGGTAGCCCGGGAATCGGATGAGAGGCGTGAAATCCACGTGACGAACACGAACGCGTGACAACCCGTCACACAGTTTCAACAAAGTTCAACACCTGGCTGCTTACCTCTGCATCATCGACTTCCTCCAGTGGCTTGTCCACCCGCTCCGCCAAATACTCCCCCACGCCGACCTCCTGTGCAATGTCGACGTTGTTGGACCTCCACGAACCGTTAGACGTCATCGGTAATGGATCCTTCGGTATAATTCGGAAAGTGAAGCGAAAGTCTGACGGCCTGGTGAGCCCTAAAACCAGTCACAACCCACCCCCGTCACGGGACTCACCCAAGACCATAGATATTTGCCAGGAAGGAACTCTACTTCGAGCGCATGTCGGACCGCGACAAGAAACAAATTGTCGCTGAAGTGTAAGCACACACCATCGTGGCCTTACGACATCCTCGTGTTCATCTGGGCCTCAATTCATTTTAGTAATATCTTGAAGGATCTCCAACACGAACACATTGTGCAATACCACGACAGATATGTCGACCGGGATGCCGGCGTGCTTTACATTCTAATGGAGTATTGTGGGGGCGGGGACCTCTCGGGCGTGATCAAGCAGTCGCAACGGCAGAACAAACCCATACCTGAGGAGATTATATGGAATTACTTCATGCAGATCTTGCTCGCCCTTAGTTATTGTCACCACCCTAATGGGCACTCGCGGTCCGGAAGCTCAAGCACAGGCACCGACACCGAAGGTGGAAAGGATAAACGTCCCCAGATTCTACATCGTGATCTCAAACCGGACAACGGTAAGATATCGCGCATACACCCGCACTCGTCGCTAACCTCGGACAGTATTCTTGGATGAGAACAACAAAGTCAAACTCGGAGACTTTGGCCTTTCCAAGGCCCTTGCCCAGACCAGTTTCGCGCAAACATACGTTGGGGTTAGTACGTCCACAGAAAAATCTCGGGAGGTGTCCTGACCTCCGCCTTTCCAGACCCCTTACTACATGTCACCAGAACTCATGCAGGAAAAGGCGTACGATTCCAAATCCGACATTTGGTCGCTTGGTTGCCTGATATACGAGCTATGCGCACTAAAGCCGCCATTCCACGAGGCCAAGACTCACTCAGAACTAAGTATCCTAGTACGCAACGGTCGGATACCCCCGCTTCCGCGAGGATATAGCCAAGCTCTCTCGAACATCATCAAGGCCATGCTAAGCCAGAACGTAAGTCCTTTCATCTCATCCCCTCGACAATGTTATAACTCGTCCCCACAGCCTGCGATGAGACCGTCGGCCGCACAACTTCTACAGCACGAAAGGATCGACCTCGCATTCAAAGTGACAGAAGCTGAGAAGATGTACGCCATCTACGAAGTATTGCTTGTTCAATCGCTGAAAGTACTATTAGGATCGCCAGGATCAAGACACACAGAGCGGCGGTCACGGCCCGGGAGGAAGCCGTTCAGTCACGTGAAACTGCCCTCACTGCGAAGGAATCCCAGCTGGCATCTCTATTGCAACTCAAGGATGCCGAGATTGCCGCCTTGCAACAACTCATTGCCAACGCAGATGAACGGCATCGCCACGTGGTCGAGGCGAGGATTCGGGACGCAGTGTCACAGAGGGAGGAGGAGTTACGAGCCTTGGTCATGAGGCATCAACAGGAGGTTTCTTCCGCAATGGCGAAACGCGAGGAGGAATTAATAGAAGCAGTTAAGCGAAGGGAGGAGGAACTCCGCGTAGCTTGGATTCAACGGGAACAGGAAATTCGAGATGAAATGAGCACCGCGGTGGAAGAGCGGATGGAGTGGGTGAGGAAGCAGATGGAGGAGGTCGAGGAGGACAGGCGGAGATTGGACGCCACTCGAGCCGAGGTTGAGACCAAGGTAAAGATCATCGGCGATGGTACCGTTGTGGAAAAGACCGGTATGAGCTTTCATTTATCCAGTATGAAATCATATCTAATCGCCATCAAGGTGGAAGGAAGGAGAAGACATACCTCGAAGAGGTTAAGAACGTTCTCGCCCCGTTATCGCGGTTAGCAGCTCTCTCACCAGAAGACCCACCGTCCAAACCACCGGTCAGCATGCTCACAAGACCCATGGCCGGCTTCAAGACCCCACTCACACGGAAGGTCGGCAAGACGCCATTCGACAATGACCTTCCACTGGGCTCCGCCATGAAGGGAGTCGTGTTCACATCAACTGGAGAAACACTCAGCACACCGGCTCCTGCCCAATTCGCAAACTTATTCGTCGCCACGCCCAAGGTTGGACTCAATTTTGAAAAGATCTTCGATGAATCCTACGAAGAGGAAGATACCCAGAAACCCGAGGAGCCGGTAAACGATGGTGACACATCGGAGGCTCCATCTGATACCCCAAACCCACCACCAACACCATCAAAACCAGAACGTAAGGCATCCCCGTCATCAGCCACAAAGCCCACAAGATCCAATTCCGTCGCCACATTGAAATCCACCGGAAGTTCCGCATCGACGTCAAGGACCACCTCAACTCGCACCTCAAGCACCCGAACGCGCCGGACATCCCTTATACCCACACCGCCGACGAAAACAGGTCTCACGAGAACGGCAAGCGCAGGCCCTTCTTTGCACAAACGTTCAAGCCCCGAGCAGCCCACCCCCTCATCATCGAAAACGGTCGCCTCATCCACAGGGACATTAACGAGGACAAAATCTTCCCACGTTGGGATCATCCCGTCTTCGCCAGTCCAATGGGACCTGCAAGATGAAGAGAACCTTCCGAGTCCGTTCTTGAAGAAAGCAGAGAAGGAGAGGCAACGAGCAGCCACCTTCTCTCATATCAGGGAACAGCCACAGAGGAAGGTTAAGACGACAACAGGAACCGGGACCCTAAGGAGAAAACCAAGCGAACAGAACATTCTACGGGCGCATGCGGCGGCAAATGTGATAACAGCAAAGGGAGGGTCATAGGATTGTTGCTGTTTGTACTTACGATATGTCACCTGTTATCCTATACGCTTTGTGTTTTTCGACAATGGGATTTTGGCTGTTCGGTTTTCGCATGGCAAGCCGCATGGCCTGGTCGAGTCCTCGAGGTGGACCCCCAATGAAAAAGGCTCACGGTGTGCACGTGAATGATCGGTTTCAAAGGAGGCGAAACGGCTCCATCGCCTCGAGGCTCTTTGTATTTTTGGGATAGCCATCCACCAAGGATGCTTGTCTCTTTCACTCTCCCATCACTCTCCTGAGACGATCCCCGATGGCAGATTATTTCGACTATCAAGGGATGAACTCTGGCCATCTCGAGGCTGGTCCGAGCAGTTTCGTTCGTCCCCTCAACCTCGCAGATCGGCAATCCGGTCACACCACACACAGCGCAAGCAATGCGAGTGGCTTAACCTATGCCACCAACGGATCCGCCCCCGTTCTAGACGAGGACCAGGAGAGTCCCGCCGAGCCCATCAGAGGCATGCCCACACCTGTGATGCCACCCAAGGGTCTACGGTTATCGGGGGAGTACGACGACGACGATGAGGATGACGAGGATGAAGATACGGAGTATATGATGGTGGACGCGGATCTGTCGATGGTTTCGCAGTTCGGAGGGCAGATTCAGCCGCCGCCGTTGGACCCGGAGGAGTCTCCACAGAAGGTTATTCACAACAAACCCGTGCCGGTCAAGGTGCAAGGTGGCCGCAAGGGGTTTGTGGGCGGATTTGTATCCGGACTTAGGCGCCTACCGAGGCTGTTGCGGACCCGGAGCCAGACCGTCCATCGACAACCCAGCCACGACACCGTCTTGGAGTTACCGGGTTTTGGAGAGGATTCACCCGGTTACGATCCGTTCAGAGCGCAGCCTCCCCCCATCCCGCACCATATGCCTACCCCACAACACGCCCCATCCGTCCCGGCCAGTCACCAAGTCACTTCTATGCATTATTCACATTACACACACGAGGAGCTCTCCGAAAGCCCGGGTTCACGCGATCCCCAAGATTTTGACTTTGAAGATGATCAGGTCGATCACGGCCATTCACCGGAGACCGACGAAGACCAGGACCAGCATTCGACGCACAACCAATCTACTGTAGCCCATTCCACTCGCCAATCTGCGCGTCACTCCGCTCGCCAATCTGCCCACCACTCAAACCGTCCTTCCATACTCAAATCCAATCAGAACCCGGACCACCAGCCTAACCAGCAGACCCCTCACTCATCCCCACCCCGTACTCCCGCACCTTCACGTCCCCAAACTGCACTCGATGAAGATACCACTCTCATTCATCAGACACAGAGCGGTGAACCTGAAGCAGTCGTGGTCCACCCCCTCCCGACGTTAGACTACAAGAGTATGCCACCTGCAACTTCGCCCCCGAGCTCGTCCGCAATGAACGTCAATCGGATCCAAAAGTTTGTAAACGATGTTTACAATCTGCCGTGGGTTGCTACGAACGTTACCGTCGACTACGTTCCTGAGCGCGATGGACGCAGGTATCGTGGAATGGACCCGACCATGAAGAAGATACCTAAGCCTATCCAGTCATGGTATCCCTCCACCCACAAGGACCTTGATCTGTTGGCAGAAGAAGCCCTGCCTCAGAGTGCCCCCGTGATGGCCCACCGTCGACAGGATGGACACAGACGTGCGCTTACGGAGTCGACCGTCACTCCAACAAGCACTGGTATCACGCAATCCGTCACCCCCAGTACTGGCACCTTCTCCAACACTCGTCGTTACTCAGTCAACTCAGAACCTACCCCTCGACACGGGCGACACACCCGTGATTTCAGACACAGCCATCGCCATCGCCGCCGTCACCGCGACCATTCACGACCCCACTCCCCTCCTATTTATCCTATTCTCGCGAGTCCACAGCCTTTGTATTTGTATCCAGGCCATGGAACTCCCCCAATGATGCCTATCGCTCAAACTGTGCTCGGGTCCCCATCTCTTTCATCTAGAAGCAGAAGGGGTATTACGTCCCCTGGGGTGCCGGTTTACATGATCCCTATGCCCCCTCCCGTTTATCAACCGATGTCCGGTTTCCCTCATGCGACCTCACAACCGGCACATTCACGACCAGCCTCAAACCCCCCCACGTCAGCTTGATGTTTTCCCAATGACACGCTATGTTTTCATGATCATGTAGTTCTTTATTTTGTGGATTTGCATTTGTGTGGATTTAGAGTAACATTGTTCCTACTGTAGTGTTGCACACCGGGCCTAATCTATCGAAGTCACATGTTATAGGGTAAACGTTTGGCGAATTCAGACAGGTGTTAACGGATTTGAGCCGTGTCCGCGGAAGCGACCACAAGCATCTCGATGTTGTACCGTTTATTTGAACGCGGACATCTCCTACTTCACATGGGCAGAGAGCATCTCATTTCTATCCCCGGTTCCCGAAAATTGGCCCCGTTCGAATGTTTCTGGGAGGTTGTCCCAGTCAGAACACGACGCCAACCGGCCACTGCCCTCGCAGGACTAGGTTCGAGCGTCGAAGTGGTTTGGATGGGGAGCCGAACACCCTTCGAATCCCCACCGACGTCTGGGAGTAGATCGCTGCGGACCTACACGACACTATTTGTTCGAGAACGGGATTGTTTGCTCTACGCACACCGTGTCGCCGATGGAACTTTCGCCCGACAAGTGTGCTATAGCCACAGCGAACGAGTGGCCTGCTATCCTACGCCTGGATGGTTGTACTTGATATAACGAGTGATCCGGTACACAGCATCAATCTCCTTCTCCCGGCGCGGGCCCGGGAATATCCGGGCGAGGACATGTCCCCATCCAGGGGTCACCAATCCCGGATCATGCATCCGGCAATACTCCCAGAACTCGGGGTAATAGCCTGCAGTCTCCCAGTCGATGACGGCTGTGACCTTGGAGCCATCGACGAGAATGTTGTGAGGAAGGAGGTCGCCATGAGTGAGATGGACCTGTGTGGCCGTTGGGAAGTGGCTGAACAGCTCTTCGACGTACCCGGGTCCACAGATGTCAAGGAACATCTCACGGTAGTAGTCGAGCTACTCCATGGTATTCTTGAATGCGTGCGGAGGGCTCCATGGGAAGGGCATGAACCGGTTGTCGTAGGGATTGCCGGTGACGGAGCCAAGTGTCTCGCTCGGACATGAGCGCACCTCTTTGAGAACGTCGAGGAGTTGATCGGCGATGTGGTCGAGTTCAGTGGAGGACATTCGGTCGATAACGGTGTCGAGAGGCACACCTGGGCATTCGTCCATGTAGAAATGCCAGGTCCATCCATTTCCAGGGGTCGACGAGGCTACGATTGGGGAAGGGGGCATGATGCGAACGGAAAGCCGCCCATGGACGAACTGGAGCGCGCGAATCTCAGCGTCGTAGTCCCAGGCGAACTTGACCAGAATCCCGGGCGCAAATTTAGAGACGGGTCTGTATTCTCCAGGATTGAGACGTTCGAGGGCGGTGAACTCTTCCACGGTGGCTGGGGAAGGTAGAGTCACCTGGGAGGTATCGGGGGTGGGCTGGGCAAACGACGATCAGTGAGCAGATACCGTCGAGACTAGTGGGGGCTTACGGATGTCATGAATGGGAGTGAGCGAAAACCAATCGACAAGAGGTTGCCGTTTCACTGTCGGCGCGGCCCCGTATCCCGGTCCGACGATCATTGATAGGCTTTCTCTCGTCGATCGCCGACTCTGACCCCCTCTTTGAGCCCCACTTCACCAGCATCTGCACCCTAAAGCTCTCTCTTGTCCCATAAAACCGCCTCTACTTTACCATCCCAGTGAGTCTATCCCCCGCTACATAGTAAATTCCCTAATCTTGCTTCCCTAAGGCATGGGCGCTGCAGCACGTCGTCTCTTCATCAATCCGTATGGGGATCAGTACCCGGATGACGACAGCACAAAAGAGATCTTAATCCAGGCAGACGGCTTGGTGACGCCCGATCCCGGTGTCGACCGCCACGTTCTCCTTCGCTGGACAAACGGGATAGACGAATCCGGACGTCGTTATATCCAGATCATCCAGCTCACCGGCGGACCTGGCAACTACAATTTCTACACACCCCAAGTCGAGGGCCATCCGGAAGGATCTATGAAGAACAACACATTTTACAATCTTGGCCAGTACACTCGCGTGCAACGTGACCAAATCATAACGCTTGCGAAGGCGGTCAATTTTGACAGGAAGTCGCGTGTGAATAACTGCATGACCTGGATGCGCGACTTGCTTGTGGCCATGGTTGGTGCCGAACTTCTCTCGGAGGACAAATTCAACGAGATAGATGTCGACGTTCCGCTCAGGAAACGCGTTCCGGAGACCTCCGGAACGACTACTTGAGCCGTTAGTTGTGATCAGCACGGCTGGCATGATACGATCGAGGGGAGGATGAAAGGGTGTTGCCGAATCGAATGATGTAGATCGCGGGGAGGGTAGAAACGCGCCTTCCGGGAATAATCTTGTAGCTACTCTCAAATGTATCTGAATCTGTATCAAAGAATGTGTCATCTAAGAACGTGCCTGCCGTGGCAAATATGCTACGGCGAACGAGCAGACTACCCTACTTCCGGACGGTTGTACTTGATAAAACGAGCAATCCGGTATACAGCATCAATCTCCCTCTCCCGACGCGGACCCGGAAATATGCGGGTGAGGTTGTGTCCCAATGTAGGGGTCACCGATCCCAGATCATGCCTGGTAATACTCCCAGAACTCAGCAGTCTCCCAGTCGATCACAGCTATAATCTTAGAGCCGTCGACGAGAATGTTGTGAGGAAGGAGGTCGCCGTGAGTGAGATGAACCTGTGTGTCCGTCGGGAAGTGGCTGAAAAGCTCCTCTACGTACTCAGGCCCACAGATGTCAAGGAACGTCTCACGGTAGTGGTCGAGGTACTCCATGGTGACCTGGGAACGCGTGGTGTGCGAACGGTGGCGCAAATCTAGAGACTTGTCTATATTCGCCAGGGTTGAGACGTTCGAGTGCGGTCAACTCTTCCACGGTGGCTGGGGAAGTAGTGGGAGTGAGCAGAGCAAACTAAGATCAGTGAGCAGATACCGATGAGGGACTAGCAGGGACTTACGGACGCCATGAATGAGGGCGAGTGAGAACCAATCGACAAGAGGTGGCCGATTTATTCTCGACGCGGGGTATGCCGGTCGATCTCTGATAGGCTTTCTCCAGCTCCTCCAAGGGGACCACGTAATATGACTGACGATCGCGATGACTGCCTCTTCAACGAGCCCCACCTTACCAGCATCTGCACTCTGAAGCTTGAAGTTCCATCCTTTGCCGTTCCATCTCTCTTGTCTCATCAAACTGCTTCCACCTTACCATCCCCAGTGAGCCTACCTCGCTACACAATAAACTCTCCCGTCTCACTCCCATAAGACATGGCCGCTGCGGCTCGTCGTCTCTTCATCAACCCGCACGGCAATCAGTACCCGGATGACGGCAGTACAAAGGAGATCGTACTCCAGGCAGATGGCTTGGTGACGGCAGGTCCCGGCGCCGACCGCCACGTTCTCCTTCGCTGGACAAACGGGATAGATGAATCTGGACGTCATTATACTCAGATTATCCAGCTCACCGGCGGACCAGGAAACTACAATTTCTACACACCCCAAGTCGAGGGCAATTTGGCGCAATCCGTGACGAGCGACACGTTTTACAAGCTCGGCCAGTACACCCGCGCGCAACGTGATCAAATCATAACGCTTGCGAAGGCGGTCAATTTTGACAAGAGGTCGCGTGTCAATGGCTGCCGGGTCTGGACGCGCGACCTACTTGTGGCCATGATTGGTGCTAAGCTCCTCTCGGAAGACAAGTTCAACGAGATCGATGTCGATGTTCCACTCAAGAAACGCGTTCCGGAGGCCTCGGGAACGACTGCCTGAGTTGTCGCGATCGAGGGAGGATGAGAAGGGCGTTGCCGAGCCGAACAACTATGTAGATCGCGGGGTCGGAGGGTAGAAACACGCCTTCCAAATGGTCTTGTATCTACTCTTAAACACGTCTGAATCTGTGTCCAAGAACGTGTCTGCCGTGGTAGAGGCAAATAAGGTCCATCCGGCCGGTGGCACCAATCCTCTCCAAGTGGGGGTCAAAGCCGGGTGACTAACGTGGATGGCGGTCCGGGCGGGGGTTGCTGGCAGGAACGGGGAAGAACCCAAGGTCTGAATCCATTCCTGGCGAGTGATCGTCGTCGTCGCTGTCGGCCCGTCATCACAAAAACATCCCGCCCCAAATACCGGGTATCAAAGAGCCGTAATTAAATTCTACTAGGAGGGTCATACTACCCTACGAGCTAAGCTAATGAATAAATTTGAAATATTTCTGACCAACTATCCAAGCTGCCCGTCAACACCTAAGCATAGACGTAGCACAGGTTGCCCCCCGTTGTGTCCATCACATCCCAAACCGTAATGTTTGTGTCCCACAAACCATCTCCAGGGATCGTGCTATTAAACTGGGAGGCAAACGAAGTGCGTAAGACACCGTAGCCACCCATGTTCGTTTGAGATCGGATGAAGCACTCACGCTCATGTGCGGAGGAAGGCCGGTCGGGAACTCCTCGAAGGTCAAAAAGTCGGGAAGCGCCGTGACGGAGCCTCCTCCATACGAATACTTGTTCTTGATACATTTGTTCTGCCAGTCGTACCACACCTTGTCGATCATCTGCGGAGCAATAACATGGTGAGATGAAAGGGAAGCGGTGAAACGAATAGCAGAAGTAGCACGAACCGCATGGTGCATAAAGAACAGTGGATCGTTTGGAGTCCATGTCGCTCCCTGATAACAGACTGGGGGGCCAGTATTCTTGGGACAGGCACCGCTCACATCCCTTCAGAAGTTCGTCAGTCACAAGATGGTACAAAGACTCCCGAAGCTACAACACGCTCACCCAGTGATGATGAGGTGGATGCCACCATGAATGCCCTATACGGACGGGTCAGGACGGCCGAAAACCGGGGCGCTCAAGCTGGATTTGGACTCACCGACTCAAGGTTAGTCTGAAATCCCATAAAGTCTCCCTCATAGTCGTTAACCAGAGAATCCACTCTATCCTTGGTCATAGTCGTGTTGATCATCAGGTCCTTTGGGGGTGGAGGAGCATTCGGGTCACCTGGGAACCGGTCGAGAAAATTGGGGTTCGCGAATGGGAAAAGCGTGAAGTTTCTCCAGATGTGGTGAGGGCTCGGATACGCCACAGTAAGGTCTTTGAACCCGCCAGTTGAGATTTGATAGTCGTTGGCTGGGTCACCCCAACCACCGACGCCGGAGGACGAATCATTGAAGAAATCAGAGTTGTAAAAGTCATGGGCGTCTAGACGAAAATAGTCAAAACGGCCCCGTTCATGATGCCAGGGTCACCTGGGTGTGTAAGTGCGCGACAGTACCTTGTGTCCAATCCCAATAAGGCGTCTTCCCTCTGTAACCGCACTTGTTCACGAGCACGTCTTCAAAGTATTGGACATAATATCTGTGCCATGGGAGGAAAAGTCCCGTATAGTGAATCTATTCGTGAAATCAAAAGTGGCGAAGAAACAGAGAACGCTGAACGTACCATGGTATTAAGGTCCATATGGGCATAAACGATGTCTGGACGAGATGCATAAGCATCCGCAAGCGGTCAACGTTCAGCTACTACGCACCATCATAGAAAGAGCTGTTTGCGTTGACGGGTGGGATTTGTGATATGTTGGCTGGAACAGACGGCGCCAACTTTGGATCGTGTGGAAGAGCAGCGAGACACTGAAAGTGACTAATCAGCGTCCCGAGCAGTGGGAGAATCGCGAGATGAGTACATTCACTGCATCGATCCACCCCTTTCGTTCACTAGGTGCGAGTTTCCTCCATTCAACTCTGACCTTGGGCTTGGTGCAGGTTTTTCTTGCAACAGCGGCGGACACGAGGAGGCAGATCAACAGAACGCGAGCGACGCCAAGAAAGAGGCCCATCGGTGAGAAGCGACAGAGTCGTGAGCAACGAGAGCTCGTCTGCACACCCTTTTTATACCGTGTGAAAGGTACGTGAAGGAGAGCTGAGGGTTATCGCCGAGTGGGTTTTGGGGGCTTTAGACGGCATGATGGAAGAATGGAGGCGCTTCCGAGATAGCGATAAGCGGCAACACACGCGGTTTCTATAGAACCGGTGCGAGAACATCAGAGACACCGGAGTATTCACTCGCTGGAAAGTCTTGAGCTCATTAAGTGGAAAGCGAGTAAGGGGGCGTTAAGCAGAGCTATGTCCCAGCGGGAGATAATTTTGGCGGGAGGAGTCCCGAGGGTAACCTGGCGTGGGAAATCGCAATGCGGGAGTTTCGAGTGATTGGAATGGTGGAAGGCTACTAAGGCTA
>Ga0307515_10005581_pt1 | contig 25423 bp, 26 predicted proteins | sample 17_EM_MG_FD_194513 | JGI IMG/M metagenome (GOLD analysis project Ga0307515, IMG submission 194513) | Populus trichocarpa ectomycorrhiza microbial communities from riparian zone in the Pacific Northwest, United States - 17_EM | ecosystem: Host-associated > Plants > Roots > Unclassified | place... | reverse complement strand
TGCTGGCCGACGTCGCCGCGCTGCCCAGCTTGCCTGGCGTTTACCGCTACTTCGATGCGCAGGATGCGGTGCTCTATGTCGGCAAGGCGCGCGACCTGAAGAAGCGCGTGTCGAGCTACTTCCAGAAGAATCATGGCGGCACGCGCATCGGCCACATGGTGACGAAGATCGTGCGCATGCAGACGACGGTGGTGCGTTCAGAAGCCGAGGCGCTGCTGCTCGAGAACAACCTGATCAAGACGCTTAGCCCCCGCTACAACATCCTGTTCCGCGACGACAAGAGCTACCCGTATCTGAAGATCGCATCGCACAAGTTCCCGCGCGTTGCGTACTACCGCGGCTCGGTCGATCAGAAGCACCGCTACTTCGGCCCGTTCCCGAGCGCGTGGGCGGTGAAGGAGTCGATCCAGATGCTGCAGAAGGTGTTCCGACTGCGCACCTGCGAGGACACGGTGTTCAACAATCGCACGCGGCCGTGCCTGCTGTACCAGATCAAACGCTGCTCCGGCCCGTGCGTGGATTTCATTTCGCCCGAGGCCTACGCCGCCGATGTGGCACATGCCGAGCGCTTTCTGCTCGGCGAGCAGCAGGAGCTGCTGGACTCGCTGCAAGCGAAGATGATGGCGCACGCCGATGCGCTGGAGTTCGAGCAGGCGGCCGAGATCCGCAACCAGATCGGCGCCTTGTCGCGCGTGCTGCACCAGCAGGCGGTGGAGGACAACACCGGCGTGACGACCAAGGACGCCGACATCCTCGCGGTCAAGATCGAGGGCGGGCGCGCCTGCGTCAACCTCGCGATGGTGCGCGGCGGGCGTCACCTCGGCGACCGGCCGTATTTTCCCAAGCATGTCGAAGACGCAATGGCGTTGACCCCCGATGAGGACGACGCGCCGGCACCGACCACGCCCGAGGTCCAGGTGCTCGAGGCCTTCATCGCACAGCACTACCTCGACGGCGGCGTTCCGCCGCTGCTGGTGCTCAGCCATGCGGTCGACAAGGCGCTGATTGACGCACTCTCGCTGCAGAGCGGCATCAAGGTCACGGCCCAGCACCAGCCGCGCGAGCCGCGGCGCGCGTGGCTGGACATGTGCATCAAGGGCGCGCAGCTCAAGCTCGCGCAGCTTCTGGCCGAAGAAGGATCACAGCAGGCGCGAACTCGTGCATTAGTTGACGCACTCGACCTCGGCGTCGACAACATGGACACGTTTCGCATCGAATGTTTCGACATCAGCCACACGGCCGGCGAATCGACTCAAGCATCCTGCGTCGTCTTCGAAACCCACAAGATGCAGAGTGCGCAGTACCGACGCTACAACATCGACGGCATCACCGGCGGCGACGACTACGCCGCAATGCGCCAGGTGCTGACGCGCCGCTACGCCAAGCTGGCCGAAGCGGCGAGCCGCGGCGAGGCGCGGTTGCCCGACCTGGTGCTGGTCGATGGCGGGCGCGGGCAGGTGAGCGTGGCGCGTGAGGTGTTCGAAGAACTCGGGATCGATCTCGCACGCATCGTCGGCGTCGAGAAGGGCGAAGGCCGCAAGGTCGGGCTCGAAGAACTGGTGTTCGCGGACGGCCGCGCCAAGGTCTACCTCGGGCGCGATTCGGCGGCGTTGATGCTGGTCGCGCAGATTCGCGACGAGGCGCATCGCTTCGCGATCACCGGCATGCGCGCGCGGCGGGCCAGCGTGCGCACCGGCGGCAGCAAGCTCGAAGACATCGCGGGCATCGGGCCGAAGAAAAGAGCGAAGCTGTTGCAGCGATTTGGTGGTGTGCGGGGCGTTGGGAACGCGAGCGTCGAGGACTTGCTCGGCGTGGACGGAATATCAAAAGAACTGGCAGAGGAAATCTATCGTGCATTGCATTGAACGACGCGCGCGTTATGCGCTGTGGACCGGGCTGACCGGCTTGAGCGTGCTGGCCGGGTGCTCGAGCACGACGCCGATTGCGCCGCCTGCGGCATCGACCGCGACGACCCCGACAGCGCGCACGTCGGCGTCGAGCGGAACGAGCTCCGCGCCGCTGCCCGCGGCGGCCGGCGCCGTGGCGCTGCCGCCGCCGGGCACCGTGCGCAACTGGAACGAGGTGCGGCTGCAGGCGGCCAAGCGCATGGTGGCCGCCAATCCGCAAGCGACCTACATGGGCGAGGTGCCGGAACCGCTGCTCGCGATCCCGGTGCTCGAGATCGAGCTGCATGCCGATGGCAGCGTTCGCCGCATCGAGGTGATGCGCAAGCCGAGCCAGGCGCTCGACACCGTCAAGCTCGCGACCGACGCAGTGCACCGCGCCGCGCCCTTCGGTGATGTCTCGCGCCTGCCGAAGCCGTGGCGATTCACCGAGACCTTCCTGTTCAGCGACGACCGCAAGTTCAAGCCGCGCACGCTCGATCAATAACGAGAGCCCGACAAGCGCCGGGCCTCTGCGAACGAGGGGCTTCAAGAGTGCGGTCACAATGCCGGCATGTTTTTCAACCTGCCGACATTGCTCACCTGGGCGCGCATCGTCGCGATCCCGCTGGTCGTCGGGGTGTTTCATCTGCCGCTCGTCGAGGCCGATCGCAACCTGATCGCGACCGTGCTGTTCGTCGTGGTCGCGCTCACCGACTGGGCCGACGGCTACCTCGCGCGCAAGCTCAACATGACCTCGTCGTTCGGGGCCTTCCTCGACCCGGTGGCCGACAAGTTCCTGGTCTGCGCGGCGCTGCTCGTGCTGGTCGAACTCGCGCGCGTGCAAAGCCTGATCGCACTGGTCATCATCGGCCGCGAGATCGCGATCTCGGCGCTGCGTGAATGGATGGCGCAGATCGGTGCGTCGCGCAGTGTCGCCGTGCACATGCTGGGCAAGATCAAGACGGTGGTGCAGATGGTCGCGATCCCGTTCTTGCTGTACCACGGCACGCTCTTCGGCCTGATCGACACGCAGCTGTGGGGCACCTGGCTGATCTACGCGTCGGCCGTGCTGACGATCTGGTCGATGGTGTATTACTTGCAGAAAGCGCTGCCTGAAATCCGTGCCAAGGCGCGATAGTGTCTGCCGTGGTCGCTGACAACCGGCGCGCATTGATCCGCGCGATGCCCTGGGTCTTCGTGCTGATCTGGAGCACCGGCTTCGTCGTCGCGCGCTTCGGCATGCCGCATGCGCCGCCGTTCAAGTTTCTGGCGATCCGCTTTGCGCTGTCGGTCGTGTGCTTCGTCATCTGGATGGCGCTCGCACGTGTGGCGTGGCCGCGCGAGCGTGTGCAGTGGCTGCATCTGAGCGTCGTCGGCATGCTGGTGCACGCGGGGTACCTCGGCGGGGTCTGGGCCGCCATCAAGGCCGGGCTCGGTGCCGGCACGGTCGCGTTGCTGGTCGGCCTGCAGCCGGTCCTCACTGCGGTGTGGATGACAGCGATGAATGGCGCGGGTGGTGCGGGCAGGGCGCGCGTGTCGGGCGAGCAGTGGCTGGGCTTGGCGCTCGGCCTGGGCGGGCTCACGTTGGTGGTCTGGCACAAGCTGGGCGGCGGCGAGCTCACGCACTGGAACCTCGGCCTCGCGATCTTTGCGCTGCTGTGCATCACGACGGGCACGCTGTACCAAAAGCGATTCGTCGCACCATGCGACGTGCGCAGCGCGAGTGCGATTCAGCTCACCGCCGCGCTGATCGTGAGCCTGCTGTTGGCGCTCGCCGAGACCGAGCCGGTGGTGTGGCACGCGCACATGATCGGCGCGATGGCGTGGTCGGTGCTCGCGTTGACGCTGGGCGGCAGCTCGCTGCTGTACCTGTTGATACAGCGAGGTGCCGCCACCGAAGTCACCAGCCTGATGTACCTCGTGCCGCCGTGCACGGCCGTGCTCGCGTGGCTGTTGTTCGATGAGATCTTCACCTGGAGCATGGTGCTCGGCATGCTGCTGACCGTCAGCGGTGTGGCGCTCGTGGTGCGCAGGCCGACACGCTGATGCGCTGCATCGAAAGAGCGATCGCTGCGCTCGTTGCTTCTTCACGAATCGCGCGCGCGTCGGTGTGTTGTCAAGCGAGAAATCACGCACAAGCCCCCTGAATGCGGGCGGCCGTTCGAACGAATGATTGCGAATAGAATCCGCTTCCGCGCTTGACACTGAGTGAGTGCGCGGCTGTAATCGTTTGCGCTGCCGCGTCGCGTACTTGTGCAGCCCAAACACCCACCCGAATTCATTGTGAGATACCTTTAGAGGGGGAACGCCCGTGAACAAGTCCGAGTTGATCGAGCACATCGCCAAGCAGGCCGATATTTCCAAGGCGGCTGCAGCACGCGCCCTGGAGGCCGTGATTGGCGGCGTGAAATCCACGCTGAAGAAGAACAACACCGTGTCCCTCGTGGGCTTCGGTACCTTCAGCGTCGGCAAGCGTGCCGCGCGCAGCGGCCGCAACCCGCGCACGGGTGCAACGATCAAGATCAAGGCCGCCAAAGTCCCGAAGTTCCGCCCGGGCAAGGCGCTCAAGGACGCACTGAACTGAGTCGGCTCGCGGGTGCTTAGCTCAGTTGGTAGAGCGGCGCCCTTACAAGGCGTAGGTCGGGGGTTCGAACCCCTCAGCACCCACCACCCATGATCACCCCGGCGGGCCGCTAGAATTGCAGCAGCCACTTCGACAAAGGCGAACCTCGGTTCGCCTTTGTCGCTTTCGTGAACACCGCGGCGAACCTCGGCTTCGCGCATTCAGTATGGGTTCTCATGTTTGATTTTTTTCGCAAGCACACGTGGCTTTTGCAAGTGGTTCTCGCGTTCGTCGTGATCGCCTTCGTCGGGACCGGCGTGTACCAGGGCTATGGCAGCCTGATGGCCGACGACAACGCGACCGTCGCCAAGATCGATGGCCGCAAGCTGACCCGCAGCGAATGGGAATTCGCGCAGCGCGAGCAGATCGAGCGCATCCGGCGCCAGATGCCGAACGTCGATCCGAAGCTGTTCGACACGCCCGAGATGAAGCGCCAGTCGCTCGACGCCGTGGTGCGCGAACGCGTCACGCTGGCCGCTGCCGAGAAGCTGCACCTGGTCATCACCGACGACCGCCTGCAGCGCCTGTTCGCGACCGACCCGCAACTCGCGTTCCTGCGCAACCCGAATGGCAGCGTCAACAAGGATGCGCTGGCGGCGCAGGGCATGTCGTCGGAGATGTTCGCGCAGCGGCTGCGTCAGGACCTGTCCTTGCGCCAGGTCTTCCAGGGCGTGAACGGCACGGCGATCGCGCCGCTGGCCGCGACCTCGGCCGCACTCGATGCGATGTTCCAGCAGCGTGAAGTGCAGGTGCAGCACTTCGCGACCAAGGACTCGACCGACAAGGTCACGCCGACCGATGCCGACATCGAGAAGTTCTACAAGGACCCGGCCAACGCGCCGCAGTTCCAGGCGCCCGAAGCAGCGAACATCGAGTACGTGGTGCTCGATCTGGCGACGCTGAAGAAGGGCATCACCGTTTCCGACAAGGACCTGCAGGACTACTATGCCGCCAACGAGAAGCGCTACACCGCGCTCGAGGAGCGCCGTGCCAGCCACATCCTCGTGAAGGTCGACGCGAGCGCCTCGGCTGCCGACCGCGCGAAGGCCAAGACCAAGGCCGAGGGCCTGCTCGCCGAAGTCAAGAAGAACCCGGCCGGGTTCGCCGAGGTCGCGCGCAAGAACTCCGACGACCCGGGTTCGGCCGAGAAGGGCGGCGACCTCGACTTCTTCGGCCGCGGCGGTCTCGCCGCGAAGCCGCTCGAAGACGCGGCATTCGCGCTCAAGGCCGACGAGATCGGGCCGCTCGTCGAGAGCGAGTTCGGCTATCACATCGTCAAGCTCACGGCGGTGCGCGGTGGCGATAAGCGCAGCTTCGAGTCGGTGCGCGCCGAGATCGAGAGCGAGGTGCAGACGCAGCTCGCGCAAAAGCGCTTCTCCGAGGCCGCGGTCGAGTTCACCAACATGGTCTACGAGCAGCCCGACAGCCTCAAGCCGGCGGTCGACAAATTCAAGCTCGAGCTGCGCAGTGCGCAAGACGTGCATCGCACCCCGGCGCCGGGCGCGAGCGGTGCGTTGGCGAACGCCAAGTTCCTCGAGGCGCTGTTCGGCGCCGACGCGGTCCGCAACAAGCGCAACACCGAAGCGGTCGAGATCGCACCAAGCACGATGGTGTCGGGTCGCCTCGTCAAGTACGAAGCGGCGCATCAGCTGCCGCTCGCCGACGTGAAGGCCAAGGTGCGCGATCGCCTGGTCACGCTGCAGGCCGCCGCGCTGGCGCGCAAGCAGGGCGAGGCGCGGTTGGCCGAGCTGCGTGCGGCGCCCGACACGGCGATGTCTGATGCCGCGGTTATCGTGTCGCGGGCCCAGCCGCGCGAGCTCACCGGCGCGCTGATCGACGCGGTGCTGAAGGCACCCGCCGCGAAGCTGCCGGCGTTCGTCGGCGTCGACCTCGGCGACCAAGGCTATGCGGTCGTGAAGATTGCCAAGGTACTGAGCCGCGACCCGGCGGCCGGCGACGCGAGCCGCGCTCAAGCGCAGTACGGGCAAGCCTGGGGCGATGCGGAAGGGCAGGCCTACTACGCCGCGCTGAAGACGCGTTTCAAGGTCGAGATCAAGCCGAATGTGCTGGCCGCCGCCGACGCAGCGGCGAGTGGCGCGAGCGGAAGCGCGAAGTGAGTCCGCTATAATTCTTTTTCTGCGGTGGCTGTAGCTCAGTTGGTAGAGTCCAGGATTGTGATTCCTGTTGTCGTGGGTTCGAGCCCCATCAGCCACCCCAACGTTCACGCATGAAAACAGGCACCTCGGTGCCTGTTTTCATTTGCGGCGCTTGCTTGCCCTCTTCTTCGTCACTGAAGCTGCCAGCGCACCGACAGATCGCGAATGATGACCCGGCAGCTGATCCCGTGCGGGCTGACCTCGCGCCACTCGACCTCGCCGCCGAGCTGCTTCACGCGCTTGCGCACGCCGCCCAGGCCCAGGCCGTGCGACCACGCACGCGGGTTCCGGCCGACGCCGTTGTCGGTGATGATGAGTTCGATGCGGTCGCTTTCCAGGCGGAAGTCGATGTCGAGCTGTTGCGCCTGCGAATGCGCGATCGCGTTGCTGACGAGCTCGCGCAGGATGCGCGTGAGCGCCGACCAGTGCACGACAGTGAGCAGGATGTCGTCGTCGAAGGCGAACGCCCATTTGAGCTCGACATGCGCGGCCGTGAGCCGGTGCGACAGGTCGGCCTTCCATTCGGCGGCCGCGTGCGACAGGCGGTGGTTCGACGCCGCCAGCCCGCGCGTCAGCGTCTTCAGGTCTTGCAGCGTGTGCCGCACGTAGTCTTCCATCTCGGGCGACTGGGCCTTGTACATCAGCGTCAGCAGGCGCGCGCCGATGTCGTCGTGCAGATCTTGCGCGAGCCGCAGGCGCTCTTCGTGGCGGCCCTGTTCGACGGCCTTGTCGAAGTGCACCGCGCGGCGCAGCTGCTCGACGACGCGATCGGTCAGGCGCGCGTCTTCGGCCGTGAACAGGCGCCGGCCGTGCTGCGCGAAACGAATCAGCACCGACTGCGGCGGTGCGGTCTCGCCGCCCAGCACCGGCAGCGGCACCAGCATGCTGGAGCCGTCGCCGGCGACGCGCGTCACGCGCGTGCGCAGATCGCCGACGTTGATCTCGAGCGGCTCGAACAGGTCGCCGAGCAGCTGCGACAGCAGGGCCGGCGTGCGTTCGGGCCGCGCCTCGACCTCGCGGGCGATGCGATAGAGCTGCTCGAACATGCGCTCGGTGGTCAGCACGCTGCTGCCGCGCAACTGGTTCAGGACCCATTGCCGCATCGTCGAATACACGCCGAGCGAGACGAACAGCGACAGCGTCAGCGCCGCGAGCTGGCCGAGCGAGAACACCGAGATGAACAGCAGATACAGCGAGATCGCAACGGTGCTGACCGCGGCCAGCAGCGCGAACTCGCGCAAGATGCTCTGCGACTTGGCGAGGAACGGCACCAACAGCAGCACCGCGGCGAGGTACACGTACCAGACCACGGCGGCGGTGTCGGCGATGTTGTGCGGCACGTTGCGCAGGCCGTCTGACGCGGCCAGTGCCAGCGTCATCAAGGCCCAGGTGCCCGCGCTGACCACGCCGAACTGGCGCAGCACGATCGCGAACGGATGCGGCTCGATCTGATACGACCAGCTCAGCAGGCCGACCGCCATCAAGCCCATCAACAGCACGGCCGACTGCGTCCACCACCAGGCATGCGGCAAGGCGCCGGAGGCGACAGCCGCGACGATGCCGAACGCAGCGCCCCAGCCCGCGAGCGCGATCCAGCCCGACCCCGGCAGGCGACGCGGGTGCAGGCAGGCGGCATTCACCACCGCCGCGGCGGTGAACAGATCGAAGCCCGTGTGCAGCGGGAAGCCCCAGCGTGCGAGCGGTAGTCGCAGGCCGAACTCGAGTGCGATCTCGGTCGCGATCAACAGCAGATTGCCCGACTGGCACATCGCCATCACCGCATAGACGAGGTTGCGGCCCGTCGGGCGCTTGAGCATCACGATCCCGGCGAGCAGGTACAGCGCCAGTGCCGCGGCGCACAGCAGCCACGACGCCAGCGGCAGCGCCGCGAACCCGCCTGGCGCGGGCTGCAGCTCGACCTTGCTGCCGTCGGCGAAGAAGACGCGAACCCGGTCCGACGCCAGCGCCATTGAAAGTTGCGCCTGCATGGCTTGTTGCCGCATGCGGCCGGCATCGTCGATGACCCAACGCGGCGCGCGCTGCAGCGCCAGCGCATCGACGAGCACCACGCTGTCGTCGGCTCCGATGATGCCGGTCAGCGCCTGGCCGATGTGGGGCCGCAAGGCCGGATCGGCGCTCGACGCAAGCTCGATCCGGCCTTGCGGGTCGCTGCGCCAGTGGGCGTCGATGCGGGCCGATGCCGACAGCGTGCGAACGAGGCTGGCGATCGCGAGGCACCCGAGCAACGCGAACAGCACCAGCAACACCAGCCGCTGACCCCGCCACGGGCTGGCGCGCGGCGGCCCGTCGGCGCGCTCGCTCCAGCCGGCGTCGAGCACCGTGTCACTGATTTGGCTGGGGATGCCGGTCCAGGTCGGCGAGCCGCGCCCGGGCCAGGTGTTGTTCAGGCCGGCGACACGCGGTGGTTCGATGCCTTCATTGGCCACGGCACGCCTCGATCAGGAGCCGGCTCGGACCGGGCCCGTCAAACCAGGCCTTGCTTGCTGGCCAGCACGGCGGCCTCGGCGCGGCTCGAGACGTTGAGCTTCTTGTAGATGGACTTGATGTGGTCGTTCACGGTGAACCACTTGATGCCCATCAGGCTTGCGATCTCCTTGATCGTGAAGCCCTTGCTCAGGTAGGTCAGGACCTCGCTCTCGCGCGGCGTGAGGCGCTCGTGGTCGAGCGGCGCACCGCGGCCCATCGGCACCGGCCGGCTGCTCTGGAAGCCCGAGGCCAGCGGCGCCGGTTCGGAGCCCAGCCCAGCCGCACCGCCACCCGGCCCATGCCGGAAGTGGGTGAGCAGGCGCCGTGCGATCGCCGGCGACAGCGGTGGCTGGCCACGGACGATCTTCTGCAGCTCCTCGACCAGCACCTCGAAGCGGTCTTCTTTCAGCAGGTAGCCATCGGCGCCGCATTGCAGCGCGGGGAACAGATGGTCGTCGTCGGAATAGAGCGTCGTGACGATCTTGGTGGCCGGGTACTGGCCGAGTTCGGCGAGCAGCTCCATGCCGTTGCCGTCGGGCAATTCGAGATCGACGAGGATCAGCTTGAACGGGTCGGCGGTCTGCGCGCCATCGCGCAGCGGGCCGATCTGGCGACGTGCGGTTTCGAGATCACCGGCTTCGGTGATCACCAATGCGTCGCTGAAGCTTTCCTTGACGACACGGGTCAGAAAGCTCCGTGCGACCGGGTTGTCCTCAACGATGAGTACCTTGACTGCCATGCTCCTGGCGCCTCTAGTTCTTGTGTGCCGTGCATGGTAGCGCAATCGCCCGCGTGCGGCGACTCGTGCGGGCCGCGTGAGGCTGTTTTTGCGGTGCGCTGTCGACCCGCTACGCGTTCACCATCACCAGCTTGCCGCGCACCTGGCGGCTGCCCATGATGGCGAAGGCCTTGGGCAGATCGGTCATCGGCAGGCGCTGGTCGATCACCGGCTTGACCTTGCCCTCGGCATACCACTTGGCCAGCTCGGCCAGCGCAGCGGCGTTGGCCTGCGGTTCGCGCCGTGCGAAGTCGCCCCAGAACACACCGACGATGGACGCGCCCTTGAGCAGCGCCAGATTCCAGGGCAGCGCCGGGATGCCGCCCTGTGCAAAGCCCACGACGAGGTAGCGGCCGCGCCAGCCGATCGAGCGAAACACCGGCTCGGCCAGGTCGCCGCCGACCGGGTCGTAGACCACGTCCGGGCCCTTGCCATCGGTGAGGTGCTTGATCTCGTCGCGCAGGCTTGCGGGCGCGAGGCCGCCGTAGTTGATCGTCGCGTCGGCGCCGAGCTGCGTGCACAGCGCGCACTTCTCGTCGCTCGACGCAGCCGCGATCACGCGCGCGCCGACGGCCTTCGCGATCTGGATCGCTGCGGTGCCGACGCCGCCGGCTGCGCCCAGCACCAGCACGGTTTCGCCGGCCTTCAGTGCAGCGCGGTCGAGCAGCGCGTGGTGCGTGGTCGCGTAGGTCAGCACGAAGGCCGAGGCATCGTCGAACGCGAAGCCCTGGGGCAGCGGCATCACCGACGCGGCTTTGACAATCGCATGCGTGCCGAAGCCGCCGGTGCCGCCGAAGGCCGCGACCGCATCGCCGACCTTGACGTACTTCACGTCGGCCCCCACCGCCTCGATCACACCGGCGTATTCGGAGCCGGGTACGAAGGGCAGCGGCGGCTTCATCTGGTACTTGTTCTGCACGATCAGCAGATCGGGGAAGTTCAGGCTCGCGGCACGGATCGCGACGCGGACTTCATCGGCCTTCGGCTCTGGCGTGGGCAGTTCCTTCCAGACCAGCGCCTCGACGCCGACGGGGTTCTCGCAAAGCCAAGCATGCATGGTGTGTCCTCGTGATGAACTGCGCCGGATCATACGCAGCGGCACAGTGCCATCGCGTCACCGATGTGACGTGTCCATACAATCACCGCATGCGCATCCTGATTGCCAATGACGATGGTTATCTCGCCCCGGGCTTGGCCGCCCTGGTCAAGGCCTGCGAAGGCCTGGGCGAGCTCGATGTGGTGGCGCCCGAGCAGAACGCGAGCGGCACCTCGAACTCGCTCACGCTGCATCGGCCGCTGAGCGTGCACACGGCTAGCAACGGCTTGCTGTACATCAACGGCACGCCGTCGGACTGCGTGCATCTGGCCTTGACCGGCGTGCTGCCGCAGCGCCCCGACCTCGTCGTCTCGGGCATCAACAACGGCGCGAACATGGGCGATGACACGCTCTATTCGGGCACCGTTGCCGCGGCGATGGAAGGCTTTCTGTTCGGCATCCCGGCGATCGCGTTCTCGCAGACGCAAAAAGGCTGGGGCGAGCTCGACGCTGCCGCGCGCGTGGCGCGCAGCGTGATCGAGCATGTGCTGCGGGCGCCGCCCGCGCGGGCGCCGTGGCTGCTCAATGTCAACATCCCGAACCGTGCGGACGCCGAGTCGCTGCCGCGCGTCATCACGCGACTCGGTCGGCGCCATGCGAGCGAGCCGCTGATCCGCCAGTCCAGCCCGCGCGGCGACGCGATGTACTGGATCGGCCCGGCCGGCGACGCACGCGAGGCCGGCCCCGGCACCGACTTTCACGCCACCGCGAACGGCCAGGTCTCGATCACGCCGCTGCAGGTCGACCTCACCGACCACGCTACGCTGCCCGACTGGGGGCGCTGGCTGGGGCAGGGCGTCTCATGAGCGGAGACACTCGGCGCGGCGGCACCTCTAAATTCCCTTTGCGGCTCGACGAACTCGGCAAGCGTGCGCCGCCTGCGCCAGCCACCAAGCCGGGTGCCAAGCCAAGCCTTCCGTCGAGCCCGACATCGAGAGTGCCGGCGCCCAAGCTGCAAGCCACCGCCGCCGCGGCACGCGCGGTGCTGCGCCCGCAGCGGCTGGTCGAGCATGCGCACATCGATGCGTCTCGCCGGGTCGCGCCGTCCGGCATCGGGCTGGACTCGGCCGAGATGCGCAAGCGCATGTCGCAGCGCCTGACGCAGGCCGGCGTGACGCATGAGGTTGTGCTGAAAGCGATGGCCACGGTGCCGCGCCACTTGTTCGTCGACGCCGCACTCGTCGCGCAGGCCTACGAAGACACGAGCCTGCCGATCGGCCACGGCCAGACGATCTCCAAGCCCTCGGTCGTGGCGCGCATGATCGAGCTGCTGATGGGCGGTGCGAACGCACGGCGCACGCACGGCCTTGGTCAGACGCTCGAGATCGGCACCGGTTGCGGCTACCAGGCCGCGGTGCTGTCGCTGCTGGCGCGGCAGGTCGTCAGCATCGAGCGCTTGCGGCCGCTGCACGACAAGGCGCGCGAGCTGCTCGCGCCGCTGCGCAGCAGCAATCTGAGGCTGGTGTATGGTGACGGGATGCGCGGGCACCCGCCCAATGCGCCTTACGACAGCATCATCGCCGCCGCCGGCGGCGATGCCCTGCCCGCCGAATGGCTGGACCAACTCGCGGTGGGTGGCCGGCTCGTGTCGCCGGTGCGCCAGGCCGGCGGTGAACGGCAGGTGCTGATGGTGGTCGATCGAACCGAGCGGGGCTTCGAGCACAACGCCTATGAGGCTGTGCACTTCGTCCCTTTAAAATCGGGCCTCGTTGCCTGATGCAGATGAACACGAGAGACGCATGTTGATTGAATCGAAATGGGCGCTTGCATTGATGCTCGCGGCGACGCTGCTGGCCGGCTGCACGAACCCGCCGCACCGCGCGCCGGTCGAAGACCGCGGCCCGGGTGTGAAGGCGCCCGCCGCGGCCACCGCGGCTGCCTCGGCCCCGGCCGATGCGACCAAGCCTTTGCCCGGCGCCGAGAACGCTGGCAAGCCCGGCTACTACATGGTCAAGACCGGCGACACGCTGATACGCATCGGCCTCGAGAACGGTCAGAACTGGAAAGACCTGGTCAAGTGGAACAACCTCGACAACCCGAACATCATCGAGGTCGGCCAGGTGTTGCGCGTGGTGCAGCCGGGTGTCGACCCGAACGGCGCCTCGACCAAGCCCGTGACCACGGCGCGTGTCGAGACTCGGCCGCTCGATGCCAAGCCCGCGGGCCCGGCCGCTTCGGGCGCGTCCGCGCCGGCAGCATCGGTGCCTGCAGCGCCCGCAGGACCGGCTTCGGTCGCGACGGCCACTGCGCCGATCCGCGAGGGCGATGAAGAGGTGCATTGGGCCTGGCCTTCGAATGGCGCCGTGATCGCGCCGTTCGACGATGCCAAGGTCAAGGGCCTCGTGATCGGCGGCAAGGCCGGCGACCCGGTGCTCGCGGCAGCAGACGGCCGTGTCGTGTACGCCGGCTCGGGGTTGCGCGGCTATGGCAACCTGATCATCCTGAAGCACAACAACACCTATCTCACGGCCTACGCGCACAACCAGGCCTTGCTGGTGAAAGAAGACCAGACCGTGCGGCGTGGCCAGAAGATCGCCGAGATGGGCTCGACCGATGCCGACAGCGTGAAGCTGCACTTCGAGATCCGCAAACTCGGCAAGCCGATCGACCCGGCGAAGCTGCTGCCGGCGCGCTGACGCGCGAGCACTGAGCGGATGCGAACATGGCCAGAAAGCGCGCACCGCTGAACGGCCATGTGCCTGCCACCACGCCGCTGGTCAACGGCGTCACGGCGATGGGCGCGCCCGAGCCGTCGGTCGGCTTCGGCACCGAGCCGAGCACCGCTGACGACGACGCGGTCGGCGTCGAACGCATCGAATTGCCGGCCGGCGAATCCGAAGTCGGCAACACGCTCCAGACTTATCTGCGCGAGATCCGGCGCGCGCCCTTGCTCACGCCACAAGAAGAGTTCGAGACCGCGACCCGCGCGCGCGCCGGCGACTTCGAGGCGCGTCAGGCGATGATCGAACACAACCTGCGGCTGGTCGTGAGCATCGCCAAGAACTACCTCGGCCGCGGTCTGCAGATGACCGACCTGATCGAAGAGGGCAACCTCGGCCTGATGCACTCGATCGGCAAGTTCGAGCCCGAGCGCGGCTTCCGCTTCTCGACCTACGCGTCGTGGTGGGTGCGCCAGAGCATCGAGCGCGCGATCATGCACCAGGCCCGGCTGGTGCGGCTGCCGGTGCACGTGGTGCGCGAACTCAACCATGTGCTGAAGGCGCGGCGCGCACTCGAGGCGGCCTGCGCGAGCGCCGGGAACAGCGACCAGCCGGTGCGCGTCGAAGAGGTTGCCGCGGCCGTCGGGCGCCCGGTCAGCGAGGTCAGCGCCCTGCTCAAGTTCGCCGAGCAACCGACCTCGCTCGACGCGCCGATGGAGCGCCATGCGGGCGACAATGCCGGCGAGTCGGTGCTCGACGGCGTCGCCGACGATGGCGCGACCGACCCGATGAGCCTGACCCTGAGCAACGAGGTCGAGGTGCTGCTCACCCACGGCCTGGACGAGCTCAACGACCGCGAGCGCGAAGTGGTCGCGGGCCGCTACGGGCTGGGCGATCGCGAGCCCGAGACGCTCGAGGTGCTGGCCGAGCGGCTCGGCCTGACGCGCGAGCGCATCCGCCAGATCCAGCAAGAGGCGCTGCTCAAGCTGCGGCGCCGCATGGCACGCCAGGGCGTCGACCGTGACTCGCTTTTTTGATCTCGTTTTCTGATCAATGAGCGGCCATTCATTGACGCCGAAGATGGCCAAGCTGCTGGCCGATATCCGCCGCGCCAACCGACCATCGTTCCCGTCGCTCGGTGCGCGCGGTGCGCGCATGGCCTACGAGGTGGCTGCCGAGATCCTGGAGCCGCCGCGGGCCGCGCTGGCACGCGTCGAAGACATCCGCATCCCGGCCGCTGACGGCGTGGCGCTGCGCGCGCGCATCTATGCGGCGTCTGCCGCGGTGCTGCCGGTGCTGCTGTATATGCACGGCGGCGGCTTCACGATCGGCAGCCTCGAGACGCACGACAGCCTGTGCCGCCAGCTCGCGTTGCGCAGTGGCGCTGCGGTCGTCGCGCTCGACTACCGGCTCGCGCCCGAGCACCGGTTCCCGACCGCGGTCGAGGATGCGTGGGCGGCGATGCAATGGTTGGCCGCGCACGCGCACCGCATCGGCCTGGACGGCACGCGCCTGGCCGTCGGTGGCGACAGCGCGGGCGGCACGCTCGCCGCGGTGTGCGCGATCCATGCGCGCGACATCGGCCTGGCGCTGCGCCACCAGCTGCTGATCACGCCTGGCACCACCGCGCACGCCGACACGCCGTCGCACCGCCGCTTCGCACACGGCTTCCTGCTCGACGCCGAGAGCATCGCGTGGTTCTTCGACCACTACATCGCGCACGCCGAGCGCCGCGACTGGCGCTTTGCCCCGCTCGAGGCTGACGAGCTCGACGGCGTCGCGCCCGCCTGCGTGCTGCTCGCCGAATGCGATCCGCTGGTTGACGAAGGCCTGGCCTACGCCGACCGGCTGCGCGCCGCCGGCGTGCCGGTCGAGCTGGAGCTGACGCGCGGCGTCACGCACGATTTCATCAAGATGGGTCGGGCGCTGCCCGAGGCCGCGGCTGCGCAGGCGCTGATAGGCGCGGCGCTGCGGCAGGCCTTCGTGCGCGTCGACACATGAGTCGCACCGAGTTCCGCTTCTTCGAGCGCCTGCGCGTGCGCTGGGCCGAGATCGACGCGCAGAAGATCGTCTTCAACGGCCACTACCTGATGTACTTCGACACCGCCGTCGCCGGCTACTGGCGCGCGCTCGCGCTGCCGTATGCGCAGACGATGGAGCGACTCGACGGCGACCTGTTCGTGCGCAAGGCGACCGTGGAGTACGCAGGCTCGGCGCGCTACGACGACGTGCTCGACGTGGGCATGCGCTGCGCGCGCATCGGCAACTCGTCGATCCTGTTCAGCGCAGCGGTGTTTCGGCAGGACCAATTGCTGGTGTCGGGCGAACTCGTCTATGTCTTCGCTGACCCGCGCACGCAAACGGCGAAATCGGTCCCGCTTGCCTTGCGCGAGGTCCTGCTCGGCTTCGAGGCCGGCAAGCCGATGCTCGAGGTGCGGGTCGGCGACTGGGCCACGCTGGGCGCGCAGGCACAGACGATCCGCACCGAGGTGTTCATCGACGAGCAGAAGATTCCGGTAGCGATGGAGTGGGACGACGCCGACCCCGCGTGTGTCCACGCCGTCGCGTTCAACCGCCTCGGCATGCCGCTGGCGACCGGCCGTCTGCTGCAACACGCGCCGCGCATCGCCCGCATCGGCCGCATGGCCTCGGTGCAGACGGTGCGCGGCAGCGGGGTCGGGCGCCAGGTGCTGGACGCCTTGATGCAGGCAGCGCGCGAGCGTGGCGACACCGAGGTGCTGCTGCATGCGCAGACCAGCGCGTCGGCGTTCTACGTCCGCGCCGGCTTCGTGAAGCGCGGGGCGGTGTTCGACGAAGCGGGCATCGCGCACGTCGAGATGACGTGCGCGTTGTAATTCACAGCGCGCCGAAGCTGCTGTTGCGACGCCGACTCGCGCGCACGGGCTTGATCAAGCTGCGCACGCGGGTCTTCTTGGCCGGCACGACGTCGGGCGCAGCGTCGAGTTCGGACTCGGACACGACGGCTTGCTCGAACGCGCCCGTGGCCGGCTCGTCGGTATAGCGCGGCGGCCAGTTGCGCAGCGTCGAGCGGCGCAGCAGCGCGACGGTCGCGCCTGCGTTGAAGCTGCGTTCGAGCACGTGCGTGACCAGGTGGCGGCCGACGCGCTCGGCGATGACCAGCGTCGAGCAGCGCGTGCCATACGCCAGATCGGGGGTGCGGATGAAGGCGCTCGACAGCTGACGTTCGCGTTCGAGCGGGATGCCGGTGCGCGGCAAGCTGTCGTCGGCAGCGATGCTCCGGTCGGCCAGCGCGGCGAAGAGCTGCGTGGCGAGCTCGTCGACCGACAGCGCGGTGTTCATGGCCGCGCGCAGCCTGGCCTTGAGCGTCTCGACCTTGGGCCACGGTGCATCGAGCGGGCCGTTCGACAGGCCGAAGATGCCGCGCTCCAGCCGCATCGGATGGGCCGCAATGTTCGACGCCCAGAAGCACTCGCCGCGCTGGAAGTCGGCTGCGATCAGGTTGAAGCCGTTGTGGCCGGAGAGCGCGGTGCGCATCCAGAAGTTGCCGGTGAGTTCACGAGCGGCGAGCCAGTCGGTGACGATGCGCCCGCGCGTCGGCGCGCTCGCGTCGACGGCCATGCCGCCGCGCACGTTCGTCACCAGCGCGAGACGGCCTTGTGCGGTCAGGCCGAGCCAGGTGCCGCCGGACTCGAGGTCGCGCCCGCCGAGCACGGCCGGATCGCCGGGCTGCGGCGTCCACCACGCCAGCCGCGCGGCAGGGCGCTTGAGGTACTCGTCGCGGTTCGATGCGAGCACGAGCGGGAAGCGCCGGCTCTGGTCGAGCGCGAGGGCTACGAGGCACATGCGACGAAGACTTCGGTGTGGCGCGGGCCGTCGATGAGCGGTGCCAGCACGAGCGCCTCAGACGCGATGCGGGTCTGCATCGCGTCGCTGATGTCGTCGGGGCTCGCGTAGGTTTCCATCCAGGTCTGCGATCCGTTCTCTTCGGCGGGTTGGCGCAGCAGGCGCGCGCTGAGCCGCGGATACATGCCGCGCAGGTGCGCGTGCAGCTGCGATACCGCGGCCTGCGCCGCGTGTGCGTCGGCCACGCGGACGCGATAGTAGATGAAGAGCTCGCGCATGCCGGCAGCCACCGGCGGCGTCAGGCTGGCAGCGTGGCGTCGGACGGCACCGCGTACGGCAGCTCGCGCCGCACCAGCATCGCACCACCGGCCGCATCGGCGTGCAGCGTGCCGCCCTCGAGCGCGGCGAGCTTGACCTCGACGAGCGCGACCGAGCCCGACGCCAGCGGCGCCGCGTTGACGACCATGCCCGCGGGCTGGCTCGCGTCGGCGCTGTGGAACACCTCTTGACCGGCGACCAGCGGCGCGCGGCACTCGAACAGGAACATGCGCCGCTTGATCGTGCCGCGGTACTGGCTGCGCGCGACGATTTCCTGGCCGGGGTAGCAGCCTTTCTGGAAGTCCACGCCGCCGACGATTTCGTAGTTCAGCATCTGCGGCACGAACTGCTCGACCGTGGCCGTCTCGATCACCGGGATGCCGCTGCGCACCTCGAGCGCGCGCCAGGCATCGGCCGTGATCGCGGGCAGGGCCGCGGGCGGCGTCGAGCCCGCGATCATGCAGCGCATCACGCCGTCGACATCCGGCAGACGCACGAGCGTGCCGTTGTCGGTCGCGCGCCAGGTCCAGACCGCGGCGTCGCCGATCAGCGCGCGCGCGCTGTCGCCTGCGACGCCGTGCAAGCTCAGCTCGGCACTCGCATCGCTGAGCTTGCATTGCGCGCGCAGCACGAACATCGAGAGGCGTTTCAGCGTCGCCGGCAACACGCTCGCCGAACAGGCGAGCAGGACCTCGTCGCTCGCCAGCTTCCAGACCACGAAGCTCGCCTGCAGCCGGCCCTTGGCAGAGCAGAAGCCGGCCAACCGGACCTGTGCGTCGCCCAGCGCCGCGACGTCGTTCGTCAGCTGGCTTTGCAGAAACTTGACGGCGTCAGCGCCGCGTGCGCGGATCAAACCCCAGTGCGTCAGAGCCAGCGCGCCGTTCAGGGCCATCGATGTGTCGTTCATTGGAGTACCTTCAGGCTGCGCCTTCCGGTATTCGCCCTTGGGGCGGCCCGGCGGGCTCATGCCCGGATTATCATCAGTGCCCATGATTCTTGTCATCAAAGGGTTTCGGCGCCCGAGTCTCTCGCGCGGCGCTTGTCGTCGATGAAATCCTGGCGTGCATTGGCAGCGCTGGCGCTGCTGGCGGTCTTTGCTGCCGCGGGTTTCGGTGCGTGGTGGCTGAACAAACCGCTGGCACTCGCGGCCGATTCGGTCGAGGTCTCGATCGAGCTCGGCACGCCGCCGCGCGAGATCGCGCAAGCGTGGGTGCAGGCTGGCGTACAGACCTCGCCGACCCTGCTGTACGAGTGGTTTCGCTGGTCGGGCCAGTCGCGCAAGATCCGCGCTGGCAGCTACGAGATCGGCCCCGGCACGACGCCGATCGCGCTGCTCAACAAGATGGTGCGCGGCGATGAAACGCTGGCCGTGGTGCGGCTCATCGAGGGCTGGACCTTCCAGCAGTTTCGCGCCGAACTCGCTAAGGCCGACTCGCTCAAGGCCACCACCGCAACGTTGACCGATGAGCAGATCATGCAAGCGCTCGGCGCACCCGGCGTCGCGCCCGAGGGCCGCTTCCATCCGGACACCTATGCGTACAGCAAGGGCAGCAGCGATCTCGCGGTGCTCAAGCGCGCCTATCACGCAATGCAGAAGCGGCTCGACGCCGCATGGCAGGAACGCGCGCCCGATAGCCCGCTGCAAAGCCCTGCTGATGCGCTCGTGCTGGCGTCGATCGTCGAGAAAGAAACCGGCGTTGGCGCCGACCGCGGCCGCGTCGCCGCTGTGTTCGTGAACCGGCTGCGGATCGGCATGCCGCTGCAGACCGACCCGACCGTGATCTACGGGCTCGGCGCGGCGTTCGATGGCAATCTGCGCAAGCGCGACCTGCTCGCCGACACGCCCTACAACACCTACACGCGCGCCGGCCTGCCGCCCACGCCGATCGCGATGCCGGGCAAGGCGTCGCTGCTCGCGGCCATGCATCCGGAACCGACGAAGGCGCTGTACTTCGTCTCGCGCGGCGATGGCAGCAGCGAATTCAGCGACACTCTGGCCGACCACAACCGGGCGGTGAACCGATACCAGCGGCGCAGCAAATGACGACGGCCAGATTCATCACCTTCGAAGGCATCGACGGCGCCGGCAAGTCGACCCACATCGAGGCCGTCGCGCAGCGACTGCGCGAGGCCGGCGCGACCGTTGTCTGCACCCGCGAACCCGGCGGCACGCCGCTCGCCGAGCGCGTGCGCGACATCGTGCTGCACACGACCATGGACGTGCTCACCGAGGCGCTGCTCGTGTTCGCCGCGCGCCATGACCACCTTTGCCAGGTCATCACACCGGCCCTCGCGGGCGGCCACACGGTGCTGTGCGATCGCTTCACCGATGCGACCTTTGCCTACCAGGGTGGCGGGCGCGGCGCGCCGGTCGCGGTGCTCGAGCAGCTCGAGAACCTCGTGCAAGGTGCCTTGCAACCCGACCTGACGATCTGGTTCGATCTGCCCCCCGCATTGGCCGCGCAGCGGCGCGCGCAGGCGCGCGCGGCCGACCGCTTCGAGCAGCAGGACCTGGCCTTCTTCGAGCGCGTGCGCGACGCCTATGCAGCGCGCGCGAGTGCAATGCCGCAGCGCTTCGCACGCATCGACTCTTCGCTGGCCCGCGACGTCGTGTGGCGGCAGATCGACGACGTGCTCAAGGCGCGCGCATGGTAGGCCCCGACGGCGCGCTGCCGCTGCCCTGGCTCGCGCCGGTGTTGCACCAGACACTGCGTTCGCAGCACGCGCATGCGTTGCTGCTGCACGGGCCGCAGGGCGTGGGCCAGTTCGAACTCGCGATGTCGCTGGCGCAGGCCTGGCTCTGCGAAGCCGCGCAAGACACGCCGCGGCCCTGCGGCCACTGCGCCAGCTGCAAGCTCGTGCAGGCCAGGTCGCACCCCGATCTGCTGGTGCTGATCCCAGAGGCGATGCAGGCGGACCTGGGCTGGGGTGCCGCCGAGGGCGACGACGTGGCGACCGAGCGGGCGAGCAAGGCCAAGCCGAGCCAGGAGATCAAGGTCGACGCGGTGCGCCGCGCAGTGAACTTCGCGCAAACCACGTCGGCGCGTGGCCGCGGCAAGGTCGTCGTGCTGCACCCGGCCGAGCGCATGAACGGCATCTCGGCCAACACCTTGCTGAAGACGCTCGAGGAGCCGGTCGGCGCCACGCGCTTCGTGCTCAGCTGCGCGGCGCCGGACGCACTGCTGCCGACGATCCGCAGCCGCTGCCAGAGCGTGACGCTGGGCCTGCCGCCGGTCGCAGAGGCCATCGCGTGGTTGAGCGGGCAGGGCGTCGCCGACGCCGCGGTAATGCTCGCCGCCGCCGGTGGTCAGCCACAAGAAGCGCTGGCGTGGTCGCAGCAGGGCATCGATGCGGCGCTCTGGGCGCGGTTGCCGGCGCTCGTCGCGCAGGGCATGCCGCAGGCCCTCGCCGCGTGGCCGCTGCCGCGCGTGATCGACGCTCTGCAAAAGCTTTGCCACGACAGTGCCTGCGTGGCCCACGGCGCGGCGCCGCGCTACTTTCCCGCGGCCTGCATCGTACCCGGCGCCGACGCCGCGGCGTTGAACGCGTGGATGGCCGAGCTGCATCGCGTTGCGCGTCATGCCGAGCATCCGTGGAACGCGGGCCTGCTCATCGAGTCGCTCGTGCAGCAAGGCCGGCGCGCGCTCGGGGTGGCGGCGAAAAGCGGTCCGTCCGCGCGGGGCGTTTCGGTACACTCACGCGCATGAGCGAACCCACCACGCGAGGCGCACCGCTGGCCAGCACGCCGCCACCGAGCACGTCGCGGCCGAGCGTGATCCAGCTCGTGTTTCGCGAGAAGGGCGCGCTCTACGCCGCCTACATGCCGGTGTTTGCCGATGGTGGGCTGTTCGTGCCGACCACGCGCGAGTACAAGCTCGGCGAAGACATCTACCTGTTGCTCTCGTTGCCCGACGATCCGCAGCGTTACCCGGTTGCCGGCAAGGTCGGCTGGCTCACGCCGGCGAATGCGTCGGGCGGCCGCACCCAGGGTGTCGGCGTGCGCTTCCCGAACGACGAGAAGACCCGCGGCCTCAAGCTCAAGATCGAAGAAGTGCTGGGCACGTCGATCTCGTCGGCCAAACCGACCCAGACGATCTGAAGTCGCCGCGCCACTGCGGCGCGCGCCCCTCTCGCATGTACGTCGATTCCCATTGCCACCTGAGCTTTCCTGAGTTGCGCGAGCGCCTGCCCGAGATCCGCGCCGCGATGGCCGCCGCGCAGGTCGATCGCGCGCTGTGCATCTGCACCACGCTCGAAGAGTTCGACGCCGTGCACTCGCTCGCGACCGGCTTCGACAACTTCTGGTGCAGCGCTGGCGTGCACCCCGACAACGAAGGCGTGCGCGAACCGAGCGTCGGCGACCTGACCGCATTGGCAGCCTTGCCGCGCGTCGTGGCGATCGGCGAAACCGGGCTGGACTACTACCGCCTGAACGGCCGCAGCATCGCCGACATGGAATGGCAGCGCGAACGTTTTCGCGTGCACATCCGTGCCGCGCGTACGACCTCGCTGCCGCTGGTGGTGCACACGCGCAGCGCGTCCGACGACACGGTGGCAATCTTGCGCGAGGAGGGCGCCGAAGCGGGCGTGTTCCACTGCTTCACCGAGACCGAAGCGGTGGCGCGCGCGGCGCTCGACCTCGGCTTCTACATCTCGTTCTCCGGCATCCTGACGTTCAAGACCGCGCAGGCGCTGCGCGACGTGGCGAGCTTCGTGCCGCTGGACCGCTGCCTGATCGAGACCGACAGCCCCTACCTCGCACCGGTGCCCTTCCGCGGCAAGACCAACAGCCCGGCCTACGTGCCCTTCGTCGCGCAGCAGATCGCGGCGCTCAAGGGCGTGCCGGTCGAGGCCGTCGCGCAAGCGACGACCCGCAATTTCGAGCGGCTGTTCAAGCTGCCGCCGCTTGCCTGAGAAGGTCTGAAAAATGATGAAGAATTACTTTAAGAAAATTCTCTATACCATTGTCATTACTGCAAGTTTTTATGCGTCGGCCGGCTCGTTCGACGATTTCTTCGTTGCCATCCGGAACGACGATGCCGGCGTCATCGTCGGCCTGCTGAACCGCGGTTTCGACCCGAGCACGCGCGACGAAAAAGGCCAGCCGGGCTTGACGATCGCGATGCAGGAACACGCGCTGAAGGCGGCGCGCGCGTTGCTGGCGCGGCCGGACGTCGACGTGAACGCCTTGAACCAGGCCGGCGAGTCGGCGCTGATGATGGCAGCGCTGAAGGGCGATTTGGCCGGCGCGCAACTGCTGCTGGACCGCGGCGCTAAGGTCGACCAGCCGGGCTGGTCGCCGCTCCACTACGCAGCCACCGGGCCGGAGCCCAAGGTCGTTCAGCTGCTGCTGGATCGCGGTGCCGAGATCGACGCTGCTTCCCCGAACGGCAGCACGCCGCTGATGATGGCCGCGCAGTACGGCAGCGAGGACAGCGTTCAGCTGTTGCTCGACCGCGGCGCCGATCCGCGGCGGCGCAATCAGCTCGACCTGGGCGCTGTCGACTTCGCCCGCAGGGCCGGGCGCGGCGCACTGGCCAAGCGGCTGGAGCAGATCACGCGCTGACGTGCGTGTAAGAGTCTGGCTGACACGCGGAATGGGGCCGCGCCCACTGGGGGGCGCCGAGGCGCAGGGCTAGAGTCCATCTATTGCATCCGCCCACGTCAACCCCCGAAAGGTTCGCCATGACGACAATCCAAGCCGCTTCGAATCCCTTCGCACTGATGATGGACCCCGAGTCCGTGCTCGCCGCAGTGGCCCGCTCCGAGCGACTCGCGCGTCTGCACAGCCGGATCTGGCGCCCGCTGGACAAGCCGATGGTGGCGCGTGCGCCGGCCGATGCGGCCGCATTCGACGCGTCGGTCGACGGTGCGGACGAGCCCGACGAGGCTTGACACGCGGCGCTGCTGTGGCGCGCTGATCAGCGCGCCCCGAACGCCGCGTTCTCGAACAAGTCCTTGAACTCGCGCGGCTGCGAGCGCCAATATTGCGGCGGAGCCTGCACCTGCGCGCCCAGCTTCGCGGCCGCATGCCAGGGCCAGCGCGGGTCATAGAGCATCGCGCGCGCCAGTGACACCGCATCTGCTTCGCCGTTGGCGATGATGGCCTCGGCCTGCTCGGGTTCGGTGATCAGGCCGACGGCGATCGTCGGCAAGCCGACCTCGGCCTTCACGCGTTGCGCGTACGGCACCTGGTAGCCGGGCCCGAGCTTGATCGCCTGCTGCGGCGACACGCCGCCGCTCGAGACATGGATGGCCGCGCAGCCGCGCGCCGCGAGCGCCTTCGACAGCGCGACCGTGCCGTCGATGTCCCAGCCGCCGGGCACCCAATCGGTCGCCGAGATGCGCACCCAGACCGGCTTGTCGGCCGGGAACGCCTCTCGCACCGCGTCGAAGACCTCGAGCGGAAAGCGCATGCGGTTCTCCAGGCTGCCGCCGTACGCGTCCTCGCGCTTGTTCGCCAGCGGCGACAGGAACTGGTGCAGCAGATAGCCGTGCGCGGCGTGGATCTCGAGGCCGTCGAGCCCGAGCCGGGCCGCACGCCGTGCCGTCTCGGCAAAGGCGGTGCGGATGTGCCGCAGGCCCTCGACATCGAGCGCGGAAGGCGCCTCTTCCGCCGGTGCATGCGACACGGCCGATGGTGCGACGGCCCGCCAGCTACCCGGCTGGCCCAGCGGAACCTGCGCGCCGCCTTCCCACGGCGCCCGGCTCGATGCCTTGCGGCCGGCATGCGCCAACTGCATGCCGATCTTGATCGGCGAGTGCGCCCGCACCGCGCCCAGCACGCGGGCGAGGGCGTGCTCGTTGGCGTCGGAGTACAGGCCCAGATCGCTCGCCGTGATCCGGCCTTCGGGCACGACCGCGGTCGCCTCGAGAATCATCAGGCTGGCGCCGGACAGCGCGAGGTGGCCGAGGTGGATCAGATGCCAGTCGGTCGCCGAGCCGTCGGTCGCCGAGTACTGGCACATCGGCGCGATGATGATGCGGTTGTGCAGCGCAAGCGTGCCGATCTGCAGCGGTTCGAACAGGCGACTCATCGGGGCGTGCTCCGTGAAGAGAATGACGCGCCGATTGTCGACTCATGTTTCAACGAATGTCTTCAGGCGGCCGAGAGCACTGTCCCATTGCCGGGAGATCCGGTCGAGGTATTCGCGCGCATCGGCGAGGCGCTTCGGCTGCAGCTCCCAGAGTCGCTCGCGCCCGATGCGGCGGCCCTGGACAAAGCCCGCAGCGGCGAGCACCTCGAGGTGCTTCGTGATCGCCTGGCGTGTTATCAACGATTCTTCGCTCAGACGCGCGGTCGATTCCGGCCCGCCGCGGGACAGGCGAAGCACCAGCTGAAGCCGCGTCTCGTCGCCCAGCGCCGCGAACAAGGGTGCCGCGGCGCGGGCCCGCGAAGCCGCCGCGACGCTAGGCCGCGACATGGCGTTCGATGTTCTCCAGTTGCGCGGCCCAACCCTGGCTGTTCATGCGGAAGGCCTCGGCGCGGCGCGCAGCAGGGATGCGGTCGAAGCCCGACTCGCACACCGTGAGCAGCGTGCCGCCGGTTGCCTCGGCCAGCTTGAACTCGACCAGCGTCGTGGGCTCGGCCGAG
>Ga0307515_10005580_pt1 | contig 25427 bp, 3 predicted proteins | sample 17_EM_MG_FD_194513 | JGI IMG/M metagenome (GOLD analysis project Ga0307515, IMG submission 194513) | Populus trichocarpa ectomycorrhiza microbial communities from riparian zone in the Pacific Northwest, United States - 17_EM | ecosystem: Host-associated > Plants > Roots > Unclassified | place... | reverse complement strand
CTAAAAGGTAGTAGAAAAACTGGGTAAAAAGACTATAGTAGTTATTTTCTTCTCTATTAGAAGTAGAAAAAACTACTAGAAAAAAAAACTTATTAGGCTTTTACTAGCAGAAAAGCCCAAAAAGGCAATCCTTCTCTTACTAAAGAAAATCTGACTAAAGGAGATATAGAAAAATACCTACACCTCCTATTTTATTAGGCTTTTACTTTTTATAGAAGAAAAACCTAGGAAAAGTCTATGTTTTAATGTTTTGGTGTTTCTACCCCTGCCTCGCTTACAAGCTAGGACCACCCCTTAAGAGAATTTTCTCGGGGGTAAAAAGGGGGTAAAAAGGCAAATGAATCCGCCTCTAGCTTGCTAGGCAGTAGGAATTAGGTCTTAAGAGTCTGAAAATCAATTGTTTTTGATAGGAAGATGGGTATGCGTAAGTTTTGAAGTGCGGCGCTACCTTTTAGTAAGGTTGCATATGCGGTGAAAGTTTTAGAAGAGTCTCTCAACAAGTTAATAGAAGCCCTTATAATTAACTTTAACTTAAATACTTAGGAATAGGAGACCTTAAAAACGTTTCTAACTACTTTTAGACCTTTTACGGACGGCTAAGCCTTTAATATTATAACCATATTAGCTAACCGCTCCTTTATACACTTAATTACACCTAAAAACTAACCTATAAGTATACCTATTAGACCCGTTACGGACGTTACGAACTATAAATAGAACCTATTTGCATATATTACTACAGAACGCTATACCCCTAAAGAATTTTATAGCGTTATAATTAATATAGGTGCCTCTAAGAAGTCTACTGTAGGTTATAAATAATACCTTATATATAAGACCACTATAAATAATAATATGGATATTAATACTATGCAAACTAGGACCGTAAACGTCTAATTCGGCATTAGCTTAACTGTATTAATTAGATTAGTTATAGTTAAGACCCTAATTAGCCTAGTTAACTTCTACGTAGTAAAAGCGGATACCCCTTTTCTACTCTATCTTGCGGACATAGATAGGTTATAGGTTTACTATAATAATATTACGGACACCCTAATTAGCCCTATAACTGCCCTAGGAAGTAAGTATATTACCCTACTATTTATATAATGATTTGGACACCTATTTCTTATATAGGGAGAGACTTTACGGACCTATATTTAGGAATCTTTTAACTATAACCCGTGCTACCTTACTAGTACTAAAATCTACTACCTATACCGCCGTTTCGGCCACCTATTAGCTGAAAAGCTATATAGAGTCCTTAAACGCTCTGGACATAATAATGTTAATAGGAAGGCAATTAACCACCTAACTAAATACTGCTCCTTCTACTAGAAATACAGACGTTCCCTAAACCGATTTAAGTTTACTCTTTATAAAGACCTTAATTTTAACCACTTAGTATATATAGACATTATATACATTAACGGCAGCCTAGTATTATACATAATTAATAAGGCAACCCGCTATTAAGCCGCCTGTTAGTTATAAAATATATCTATAGAATATACTTAGAATATTTTACGGACCTACTAGATTAATATATACGTTAGACCCTTTAAGTATATTACCTATAACGCTAGTAGGAACTTTATCAGCAAGGAATTTTAATAGTACGCTACGGCCATGGCTATTTTAACAAAAGCCGTTCTAGTTAAGGCGCATTAGTTTATTAGACTTATTAAGCGAGCTTATTTAGCTTTATAGAGGGCTTACTAGATTATTATAGACGAGTATAAGGATATTTAAAAGGAACTAGCTTTACAGATAGCCGTAAAAGCCATTAATAACACCGCTAGCCCTAACAGACTAGTACTTACCCTCTTAGTTTACGGAGTTTACCCAAAGATAAGCAACCTAGGCCCTCCTACCCCATCTATTATAGAGTAAGTAGCTATAATACGGAAGGTAATAGCTAAAATAGTTAAATTACGGGCTAAATAAGCTGTTAATAGCGCCCTATATTACCGCAACGGACCTAATATAACCTTAGTTTATAACCTTCTGCTTAATTCTAAAGTCCTTATATAGCATAAGAGCGGCAACTAGACTGGACCTTATTATTTACTAGCTATAGAAGACAAAACGTGCTACGTATAACTTTCTAGTGGACTAACTAACCTTAGAAGCACGTCCGTAAAACCCTATTTTTGGTCTAAAAACACCTATGCCGTTAAACTAGATAAACTAAAAGTACCCCTACCTACTTTAGAAGTCCCCTAGAAACCCATTAAACCTACCATAAAGCGCAGTTAAGGACGCCCCTAAAAGCACCCCGTAACTAAAAACCCTATAATAGAGAATTACTTAACCTCTATAGGTATATCTATAAGGTAACTTATAAGCTTTGCAGTGTGTAGGAATTAAATAAGCAACTTAATTGTAAATTTATGGAAATTAAGTGATATAAATATATAAAAGTAGACCCCGAACTCCAAAGCCTATAACTTATTTCCAACGTATCTAAGACATACAAGGGTAGTGCTGACGCAGGTGAAATAGGGTAATATGCAAGGTCCGGTAGTCGGTTACACAACTTCTACCTATAGATATATTAGTTTTAGTATAGGAAACACTTTTTATAGACTTATAACGTAAGGAGATTAATAGACTACTTAAAAAGGGTATTTTTACGGCCGTAATAGAGAGAGACGTTCCGCAAGGCGTCCGTATATTTAACTTACGCTTTATTAATAAAATTAAGCACCCTAGTACTAATAAAGCCTTTAAAAAATTAAGGCTTTTTATATAAGCTTATAATAACTAGGGAAAGGACTTAGTCCTTACGCAATCGCCTATAATTTAACGGGTTAGTTAATAGATTATACTTATACTTACGCCTAGACTACAGCAAACTAAACTTATAGCCCTTTACTTATGGGACATTTTATAAGCCTATATGCAGTCTAATACCTACCTAAGTAGAGATATCTTTATACGACTACCCCTTAAGCTTAATTTATAACTAGGAATAATTTTAGAGGTTATAAAACCCCTTTACGGAGTGCCAGAAGCTAGAAACTACTAGTTTAAAACGTATTACCAGCATTACGTTAGTAAACTTAAAATAGAATAGTTAACTTACAACCTCTACCTCCTATACACCCTATTAAACGGCCTTAGTATTATCGGACTCTAAATAGATAATACCCTCTTCTTAGCGGACCGGACTTTTGCAGATACTAAAGAGATTAAACTGTAAGAGGTAAAGTTCTTAGTAAAGCCGTAAGAGCAGTTAACTAAGCAGACTCTAATTAAGTTTAATAGAGGCTTAATTATATAAAAGGGCAACCTAATCTAGCTAACTTAGGAACGCTAAACTTAAAACCTAAGGCTTGTTATACAGTCGAAACTCTTTAATACGATATCTGATTACAACGATATACTCTATATTACGATCTACACCCCTTAATCAATTTTTTTTTGGTGTAATATTACGATATACTGACTATTCACAATATCGTTAAGTTTTCTCTACCAAAATCGTTATAACCAGCAGAGATTTTGCATGGGAGGGGTCCTACTTGGCCCGTGAAATAAATGCCCTACACCCTTTTGGGATGCTTAGCCACGCGTCAGCCTCCTTTTTCCTGCTTATTAACTCAACACGTGACTCCATGTATAACAATACCATTGGTATTACGATACGGTCGGCCGTACGACCCGCATCGTTATAAAGAGTTTTGACTGTATAGCAATTAATTAAACGGTCTGCTGCCGATATAAAAATCTGGCGTTTACAAGATATATAAGGTGTTAAATAATTACATCTTTGCTAGTAACGGTAATACAATTCTAGTTAGTATAGGTAACTTTATAGGGCTATTGCTTTCCATTAAAACGGCGTTAAAATGTCTATAGATCTACCTTATAGGCATTTATATAAGTTTCCCGGTCTTTATAGAGCCTGAACGCCAGGCAATAATAGCGCTCTATATTTTCTCTTCCCTACTAGGTTGTAGGAGCTAGCGGGGCATTATAGTATTAGTAAAAGATTTTTTAATTTAGTTGCAAGCATTCAAAATAAGATAAAGTTGCTACTATTTTGATTTTAGAACCGGCAATATACTACATTAGGAAGGCGGTAAACTTAATTAAAAAGGCAGTACTAGCCGACTATTATAACCCTATCGCCGTTATAACTCTGTCACTTACGTTATATATTTATAGCAAATTGCCGCAAGTTGCCGCAGATTACAGGTTTCGCAGGTTTCGCAGACCCAATTGTCGGCTACCCAAAAAAAAAACAATAATAGGTAACGTTTTAGCCACTTAGTCGAGCCAGCCACCTAGTCAAGCCACCCAAAACACATCAAAATCTACCAACTTTAGCCTTTTATAACTCCACCCTTATTAAAGATATTTAAATAAAAATTTAAATACAGCTACTTATATATAGAGGTATTCCATTTATAATATTTTTTTAAAATGGTATTATATATTTAAGCTAATAAATACTTAATAAAAGCCTATATGACCTAAAAGGGACCGAATTAAGTAATAAATAGAAATAATGATGTAATAATCTTTTAAAAATATTATAAATAAAATATCTTTATATATAAGCAGCTATATTTAAAATATTATTTAAATATCTTTAATAGGGGTGGAGTTATAAAAGGCTAAAGTTGGTAGATTTTAATGTGTTTTGGGGGTGGCTCGACCGGGTGACTGGCTCGACTAGGTGGCTAAAACGTTATTACCTAGAGGGGTATATACTATATTACCTCTTACGTCTTAATTACGGTTTTTTATACCTAACTTAATAGTATTAGTCTATATAGACCTAGATAGGGACCGTATTAAACGTTAAATAAGAAATAATAATATATAGTTACTTATAAAAAGTTTCTAATTAATATTTAATTAAAAAAATTATATACCTTTTTAACTATATTAACTAAATATATAAAAAATATATTATATTAAATAAAAATATTTATATTAACTTACTATATAATTTATTTTTAAATATTTAATATTATATAATAATAATAATAATAGTTCTATTTATTACCCAAATTCGGCCCCTTTTCTAGGTCCGTATAGGCTTCTACCTTCTATTTATAGGAAATAATCCCTAGTAAGGGAGAAACCTAAGTATATCCTTTTAGCTAGTTTTACGCGCTCCACCTTTACCTAGCTTATTTACCTTTATAATATATCTACCTTTTATACTAACTTTTAAGGTATTTTAGAAGGTTTAAGATGTAGTAAAAAGGGTCTAGTAATTTACCTAAGTACCGCCTTTAGCTTAGCGGGAGTATCTAGTTCCTAAAGGTCTAAAAGGAGGTATATCCTCTTGTATCCTCCTATTAGATCTTATATATTATTTAAAACTACTAAAGAGCTCCTTACCCTATACGCATTATACTAATATATATAGGCCCCTACTTATAAAATGTATTTATACCCGCCCTAATAAATAGCTAGTCTTTTACTATATAGTAGTTATAGAAAAGCATTATATAGCATACTAACTTTATAAGCTATCTGTATATATAGTATAGTATATAGGGTATAGATACTTACTAGCTATACGTTTAATCCTAAGACCTCTATCTATAGTAGGAAGGCGGCCGTAGATTTAAACTTTATCTATCCTTTATATAAGAGGAGAGTTAGTAATGCCCCCCTTTCTTCTTTTCTATACCTTAAGCGTCCCTTCTATATATATATAGTAACCACAGCGTCGCTAGAGCTCCGCCTCTATAGGAGGAAGGGTAGTGTTATAGAACCTTACTATAGGGGCCTCTATAGGAGAGCCCTGTGCTCTTATATACACCTCGCGTATAGCTTATATCAGCTACGCGTAGGTATATCACCTCCTTACGCCCTTGACCCTTACGATCGATTGATAACGTTTTATAGACTCCTTGAATACATACGCTCTGTAGCCACTGCCTACGTCCTATAACACTCTAACACCTCTTATATACCTATTAGTGACATTAATAGGCCTCTTATTATGGGTAATAGGATTGTAAAGGTAAGTAATTATTATAAGGGGGTAATAGAGTTACTTAAAGCGCTGGCTAATAAATTAGAGCGCTTCTAAGTAGGTAAATAGAGTATTTAATAAGGTAGCCGTCTTATTAAATAGGAAGGTGTAGTACACGTATAAGCGTAAGAGCTTCGGCTTATTAGTTTTAAGCGAAATTACTACCTAAAGAAAAGGTATTAATAGAGCCTCTAATTTCTTTGTTTTGGCCCAATACTGCTTATTAAGGATTATAGTCCTTATCCTATTATACTTATCCCTTACATTTATATCTAGCTTATTACCTAGGCAAGCTTATTAATTAAAAATAGCTTAACGTAGTCGGTAAGTATATGGCCCATGTATGCTTACCGACTACGTTATTATATTGCTTTAATATTACTAATATTTAATTAAATGGTATACAAGTTGCCTTACTATTTTATTTTACTTAATAATTATAGAGCAACAAACTTCTAATTAATTTCCTTAGCGGTAGCTTTAAGTAGGCCGTTTAATATAGCTAAATTCTTCTAATATTAATTAACGTTTTTAATGGCTTTAAAGTGTTAATAAAGCTTTGGCACCTTTATAATATTCTTAACTAAAAGGTTTATTATATAAGAGCCACAGCCAAGGTAGAAAATCTCTGGGTACTCCTATTATACCCCCTTTTAAGACTTCTTTATATTACTAGCGTTGTTAGTAGTTATAGTAACAATATTATAAGGACCAATATCCTTAACTGTCTTGTTTAAGCCGTCTACAATATATTAACAAGTATAGCAATCCTTTCCTATTATAATTAACTTTAGGAATATAGCCTCTAATTAAGCAATTAAGAAGTAGCTAATAATACTCTTACCCTAAAGATTTAACTAGCTATTAGATACTAGTATAAGCTCACTTAGATATTAAGCAATTAGATCCTTTATTCCAGCCTTAAGCTTTTTATATATTTAGTTAAAAAGAGGATTAGCTAGCTAGTAGCGTAAGGGAGGTTTATAGGCAGGTTAAATTTAATAAAGGAACTTAAAGAACGGCTTATTCTCAACCTAGATTAATTAGTAAGCAATTAAAATATTAATTAAGAAGCTACTTATTAAGCTTAGAGCAATTCTAGTACTAAAGAAGAACTTAGTAAGAAGCTCATTAAGCACAGCTGCCTTTACTATCTTAACAATATCATGCCATGTTCCCTTACACAGTCGTTTACAATTGGGCTTTAAAGCGCTTTTTAGAGCCTCTAATAAGTAAGGTTAATATTCGGCATATAGGCGTCAAGGCAGTTCCTCGCACTTTTTTAGGTGGGCGACGACCTTCTAACAACTATTTAAGTGCTATATCTTCTGGCAGTGGATGAAGACAACCTTTGGGTGGGTTTTACCAGGGAGTTTATAGGTAGCAACCTCCTTCCAGCATATATTAGCTGTAGAGCCTGCTATTTAGTAAACGATTTAACTAAAACACTATGCCAAGGCTTGTAATAGAGGCAAGTATACCGCTCAAAGAAATACTATAATAAACGGCGTTGCAAATAGATGTTCTGCTTATAGAAATTTATTATAGGCGAGCCATCCAAACAAAAGACTCTTCATTACACTGTTTACTAAGCATATGGCCCATACAAGACACGGTATAAGCCTCTAGAATACACGTGTACACCGTGTATGTACACGTGTAAGTGTAAGCTCACACCCTTACACCGCATGACGTTCGCGAGCCTGAGTTCGAAGTTATCTTATACAAAGTAACGCCCCAGGGCCTCCGCCACCTCAAGGCCCAACTAAAGCTTGCAAAGTCTACTAATTACCAGCCAAATTGTAGTGGCTCTTGGACTGTTGTATACGGCCTCCCCTGCTCCCACGTACTCCACCAACAGCTACACCGAAGCGCTACCTCCGTACCCAAAATTGAGCTTACCGAAATCAACGAACACTAGTGGTTTGATCGCCCTCAGCCAGATCCTCCTACCGGCCCACCTATCGATCCTCTACTACTTATTCAAGAGCCTCTAATTATTGAGCGTCGCCGCGGCCACCCAGCTGGCTCTGTAACTCCTAATTGGGTTAATATATTGACTCGCCGCGAGCCATCAGCATTCGAGCGAAATACTAGATATACTATGCGTAGGCGCAGGCGTGCCCGCAGAGGTAGCAGCACCTAAATTAGTTCGCGCGATGTCTTACAAAGCACTACATAATCCGATTAATTGACTCAGGAGAGATGGGTAATATTTTGGGTGATGGGGGTAGTGGTAGAAGTTAAAATACTACTACGAATGACTTACAAGGTGTTGGCGGCAATATTCAACAGGTTTACAGAGGCCTAGGTGACTTGCCCTTTTAGGAGAATTTTGCTGAGGGCTCCTTTGACGCATTCCAAATCTAATTTGGACTCTGCTACTTGTACTATAACTAGAATCGAGACTTGATCGTGGTGTTGCAGTCATAAAAGTTGCATTTTAATAATTTGATTTTCGTGATGCAGATATAAACAAGTCAAACACACGTGATATTCTAACCTGATCAGTAAGGAACTAAACTCAATTAGTGAGGGTTGTCCGTATACCAATTAGGGGTGTCAATTTACCGCTGAGCTAAAACCAAATTAAAATTTGTATCAAACAAAAAGGCCTCGCTAGCGCAACCGGCAGAGCGTGAGACTTTTATGAAATCTCAAGGTTAGGGGTTCGAATCCCCTGCGAGGCGTTTTGTATTTTTTATTTATATATATAACTATATTAGGGAAGGGTTCGCAGGCAGAAATTTAAACCACCCGTTAAGTGAGATTAAATACTATTAAATATATCAATTGGCTGCTAAATAGCTATAGTTAATATAATATATGGGTTTTTTTAGGTCTTTAAATTTTGCTCGCACTAGCAGATTACCTCTCTTTTTGCTACCAAATTGGCATTATAGCGCTATTTAATCTTTAAATTAAGTAAAACTTAGGGACTAAGTAAAAACCCGTATATTATATTAGTTAATATATTTAATATATAATTGGCGTATTTAATACTAAACTTAATAACTAACTTAATTAATTTTTTTAAAAATTCCTATTTTACTTAATTTTTACTTAGGCTTTAGTAGGTACCTATTATGGCGCTAGTAAAAAACGGTAGATTATAGTAGACGTTATAGTAGACGCAGAGTTACGTAAGCTTACGTGACTTGGGGACCGCATATAACTTTAAGCGGCGCTGCTATTCTTCTCCTTTCCTTTCTCTAGTTTTAGATCCTTTTTTATAGACAATCCAATTATATAGGCTTGCGCGCCCTTCTTGCCGTACTTATACCTTAATTAACTAAGCCGCTAATATTATCTAAAGCTTATTTATTCTTTTTTCCTAAGGAAGAACTTAAATATTAATATTCTAACCCCTTAGGCGGAACTTATAGCAGCTAATACTAAAATTAAACGGCTACGGGAACTGCTTAAAATTAAAGACACTCTTATATTTAGCGATAACCTATTAAATAGATTTGCTATAGTTCTTAGGCCCTTGTCACGGAAGTAGGCACGAGCTGGAATACAATGTACTAAACAGGGTAGTAATTGAAGAAGGCTACGTACGCGTAACTATGCGTGGTTGATACAAAGACATTTGGATGAAGAAGAAGATTCTTCGTGTGCCAGGTCGGGTATAAATAGGGGTTGTAGGGGAACGTGCGTAGGTGTCTCGGGACGAACGTGAGCACGGGTTAAGAACGTCAAAACGCGCAGGGACGTGAGAACGTGTGAGTCCCGTGACAGCCCTGGCCTAACGTGTTACGGGACACCCCCGTGACACCTTATACACGTCCACCTGTTTCCACCGACTTAGCAACTAGAGACTGACCACGAGACGGCAATTTGCGGCAATCTAACGGCAATCTGCCATATTCTGCCATATTCCGCCAAGTTCTACTAAATCCTGCTAAGTTCTGCCAGGACCACCACCTAAATCCTATTCTGCTTTGTGTACGTATTAACCAAGCAACTAAGCTAACGATATATACCCTTTCTTCCCGTTTCCCTGCCTTTTCTCCTTACGTAACGTTTTAACCTTATTACATAGTTTATATATATAGCTTAATAATATCTACTTCGTTATATATTATCACCACTTATACTTACTCTATAACACTACGTTATGTTAACTACTTATACTACTACCCGAAATGGAAAACGCACCTAAAGCCCCCATAACGACCGCTAATATTATATCTATCCTTTAAGAACAAATGGCAAGCATATAGAAGTCCTTTATAGAGGCCCTTAAATAATAATAAGTTACCCTAACTTAATAATAAGCCGAATAAGAAGCACGGCATTAGAAAACAATAGAAGCCCTCTAAGAAAAAGTCTATACCCTTAAGATGCCTATGCTAGAACCCTAAGACCGAACACTATCTCCGGAGTTAAATATGCGAAACGCGAGTCCTAAACCTATAGCAGCTATTTACCCCAAACTAACTACCGCACTGTAATGATCCGAGCGGTTACCTAACCCCCTAGTATTTACTAATAAATAATAAAAGCTCTAATTATTCCTAAGCTAGCTAAAAAATAAGCTAACCGGTAACGCTAATTGTTACCTAACCAAAGCTAACTAACTCTGTTACGCCCTAAGTCAACTAAAAGGAGAGGCAGCTAACCTTATTAAACCTCTTTAGCCAACCTTAGTACAAAGCCTAGTTGTACTTCTTAAAGCCTTATACGGTAACCTAAACCGCTAAGCTATTGCCTAGAGAAAGATAAACTATATAGCTTAAGGAACGAAAAGTTTTCTAGTATAATTTTCCGAATTTAACCGTTATGTAAGGGAAATAGGCTAGAACGACTCCGCACTAATTAATAGCCTCGTTAAATCTCTAAGCCCTAAACTAAAAACCTCCCTAATAGGCGTAGACTTACTAGGAGCCCTTAATGCCTGCGCAAACGTTGTTAACAAACGGTATAATAATATACTACGCCTAATACCAAAACACGCCCCTTAATACAATATAACAGCCCCGCAAATGTCTACTAAGTCGTCTCAGCCTAAGCACCCTAACGCCATAGATATTAACACTGGAACCCTAGAGTACGCCCCACTAGGGTCTCTTAAACGAGAAAGACGCATTAAGCTAGGCCTCTACTTTAAATGCAGAAGGAAGGATTATATCTTAAAACACTACCTCGTCCCCCTACTTACGCACCAAAACGATTTACGAACGGCTAATACTAACAGCCGTTTACCGCATTAATCTTCTAGTTACCGTCCTTAATCTTTATCTGGTTCTAGCCCCACGTTTAATAAGTACTATTTATAAGGATAAAGCTCTAACTAACGCTTTATAAGAACCCCGCCCTAATTACCTCTAAAAGGAAGGTTTTAGAGCTAAGTCGCTCTCCAGAACAGCTCTACCTTAGGATCTCGTTAAACGCATTTAACGTCACGAACTCTAACTCTTGGGACCGTAGTATAACCATTAACTGCCATCTTTGGTAGAATGGTTAATAGGCTAATACTTAAATCCTAATTAATATAGGAGCTAGCGGTATAGGATTTATTAATAAGATCTTTGCGTAAGATAATAGTTTTACCCTAATCCCCCTCGACTGGCATATTAATATATTTAGATTTAACGGCAAACGCACCGTCTTAGGCCGTATCACCTACGTGGCAGCCCTAAGACTCTAATACCTAAACTATAAAGAACTAATTAAGCTTTTTGTTACCACCTTAGGTTACCCGGTAATCCTTAGATAACCTTAAATAAAGCTATATAAGGTAACTATTAACTAGAATAACCTTAAGCTTCTATTTACCGCCTCCTATTGCAAGTAGAAGTGCCTTATAACTTACTGCCCTAACCCTAAACTAAAACCTAGGAAATCCACTAAGATCTACTAGCCTAAGATTTCTACCGATGTCCACCCCACGCCTAAGGAATTTACCAGATTCCACCAACCTAAGAATTCCACCAAATTCTACCGATATAAGATTTCCACCGATATCTACTAAAGATCTAGAAATCCTACTGAACCCCACAAACCAACTCCAACTACTACACCACCCCAAACTAAGTAAAAGCTTAAGCTTAGTATATAGGAGTACTAGAAGAACTGGTACCCTATAATAAAAAGAATACTTAAAGAACCCAAATCTAAATCTAATACTAACTCTATACCTAACACTAAACCTAAACCTAAACCTAAACAAGAAACTATATAAGAGACTATAGACGATCTAAGAGAGCTCGACACCCTAGATATCCGTATAATTAGAGCTACTCCGCTAGCTTAGCTTGCTAAAAAGCCTAAATATACGATTTTCGCTATCACGATAGCTGATATTGAGAAAGCCTTGGCACTAAAGAAGTACACTAACCCTATTATGAAGGTACTAGCAGAGTACCATCACCGCTTAGACGCATTCTTACGAAAGGAAGCCAATAAGCTACCAGAATACCGACTATACAACTATAAGATTGTACTTGAAGAAGGAAAGCAGCCTAAATTTAGACCCCTATACGGAATGTCCCAAAACGAACTCTAAGTGCTACGAAAGTATCTAGACAAGAACCTAAGTAAAGGATTTATTAGAGCAAGCTCTTTACCTATAGCCGTATTAGTAATCTTTATTAAGAAACCTAGCGGCGGTCTACGCTTCTGCGTAGATTACTAAGCCCTTAATGCCGTTACTATTAAGAACTAATATCCAATCCCGTTAATACAAGAGACGCTAAACCGACTAAGTAAGGCTCACTACTATATAAAGCTTAATATTATCTCTGCATTTAACCGCCTCTATATAGCAAAGGGAGATAAATAGCTTACCGCATTTCGTACTTAGTATAGATTATTTAAATACTTAGTAACGCCATTCGGCCTCGCAAATGCTCCGAGCTCGTTTCAATATTACGTAAACGACACCCTGCGCCCCTACCTGGACATCTTCTATACTGCTTATATCGACGACATCTTAATATATAGTAATAACCTAACCGAATATTAGAAACACGTTAACCTTATTCTATAAGCCCTATATAGAGCTAGTCTATAATTAAATATAGATAAATGCGAGTTTTATAAGACGGAAGTCCTATACCTTAGGCTTCTTATTTCTATAGACGGTATATAAATGGACCCGAAGAAAATTAAAGTAATTATAAACTGGCAAGAACCCGAGAACGTTAAGGACGTAAGAGCCTTTATAGGATTTGCTAATTTCTACTAACGGTTTATTAATAACTTCTCCGCCCTAGTTTTACCCCTTATAGCTTTAACCTAAAAGGATAAAGCCTTTATTTTCAACAAGGAATATAAGAAGGCCTTTACTTATCTAAAGGTTATATTTACCACTGCGCCTATACTCTAATACTTCGACCTAAACTAAATAAGTATTATAGAAGCTAACTTATCCGACTACGTTACTGGAGGCATCCTGTCTTAATATAATAAAGAGGGAGTATTATATCCTATAGCATACTACTTAAAACGACTAAGCCTAGCTAAATATAACTATAAGATCTATGATAAGGAACTACTAGCTATTATTAGATGCTTTAAGCAATGGCGACCTAAACTAGAAGGCGCTAGATTCCTAATTAAGGTCCTTAGCAATTATAAGAACCTACAGTACTTTATAACCACGAAACAGCTAAGCCACCGTTAGGCCCGCTAGTTAGAATACCTATCTTATTTCCGATTCTTAATTATATACCGCCTAGGCGTTTAAGGCCAGAAGCCTAATACCCTAACCCAACACTCGCAAGACGCGCCAGCACTAGAAGAGGTATATTTTTACTAAAATTAGACCCTATTTCGCCCCAAACTATTTAACCCTCCTACTAAAGATCTTATAGTATAAGTCCTTGAAATAACTAATTAATTAATTAAACAGATTATAACTAATAAATACCCAAATAACGAGTTTATCCAAGAGACGCTTAAGCTAATTTAAGATAGCGTTAAATGCTCTAAGAAGATCTCTTTAAGTAAATATAAAGCTTACGGAAACCGCTTATATTACTAGAACCGTCTAGTTACCCTTAATTACGATAAACTTAAGCTTAAGCTCCTTAAATACGTATACAACCTACTAGTAGCCGGCCACCTAGGCCGAGGAAAAACCCTAGAGCTACTCTAACGGGAGTACTACTGGCCAAATATGTATAATATGATACGAAGGTACGTCTCTAGCTATTACGTCTACTAATAAGCTAAAGCTTCGTATAAGATATATAACGGCCTTCTAAAGCTACTGCCTATTCCGGACTAAAGATAGAAGGACGTCTTAATTAACTTTATTGTTAACTTCCCTATAAGTAAGGGCTGCACAAATATTATAGTAGTTGTAGACCAACTATCTAAGATAAGATACTTAATCGCCTACCCTAATATGTTAATACCTACCGTCGCCTAATTATTTCTAGACTACGTATAGAAACTCCACGGACTCCCCGAAACGATTATCTCTAATAAAGGCAGCTAGTTTATCTTTATATTTTAGAAAGAACTAACTACCTAACTTTATATTAAAGCACTATTATCTACAGCATACTACCCGGAAACGGATGGTTAAATAAAACGTATAAACGCTATAATAGAATAGTATATTTGGATATATACGTCGTACTTATAAGATAACTAGATTAACTGGCTTATATTCGCCAAGTTTACCGCAAATAATTCCGTTTTGGAAACTATAAAGGTCTCCCTATTCCTAGCTAACTACGGCTAGCATCCATAAATGGGTTTCGAATCCTTTAGTAATGTTCCTTACCCTACTCGTTACGCCTTATAAGTTACGGAAGTAAATAAATTCGTAAAGAAGATGGAGGAACTATAATAGTTCCTTACTAATAAAATAATATGGGCTTAATTTATCTATAAAGCCGCAGCGAATAAGAAACAAACCCTAGCACCAGCCTACTAAATTAGTAACTTTGTCTGGCTAGATATAAGAAATCTAAACACAAAACGACCTACTAAGAAGCTTAATTAGAAGAACGCTGGCCCTTATAAGGTTAAGAAGGTTATCTCCTCCTATGCCTACTAACTAAAGCTCCCTAATACGGTTAAAATCCACCCCGTATTCTATACGTTAGTCCTCCGCCCCACTACTCCTATATTAGACGCCCTACCCAGATAGATATAAGACCCTCCCCTACTAGTTAAAGTAGATAGTAAGAACGAGTACTTTATTAAAAGAATTAATAACATTAAGTATAATAAACGGAAACATTAATATATATATCTTACAAAATAGAGAGGCTTTATTAAGCCCTTATAGGAACCTATTAACTTTATAGGACTTATATAAGCCGCAGAAGACTTTTATAAACTCTATCCAGAACTACTACAGCCCTATCTCGCAAAAGCTCAAGTTTAAAGGGGGGGTACTATTACAGGATATCCCCGTAACACCTTATACACGTCTACCTATTTTCACTAACTTAGTAACTAGAGACTAACCACAAGACGGCAATTTACGGCAATCTGACGGTAATCTGCCATATTCTGCTATATTCCGCTAAGTTCCACTAAATCCTACTAAGTTCTGCCAGGACTACCACTTAAATCCTATTCTACTCTATATATATATTAACTAAGCAACCAAGCTAACGATATATACCCTTTCTTCCCGTTTCCCTGCCTTCTCTCCTTACGCAACGTCTTGACCTTATTACACAGTTTATATACATAGCTTAATAATATCTACTTCGTTATATATTATTACCACTTATGCTCACTCCGTAACATAACGTATAGTATTATTATAATCCATAAAGGTTACGGACCCCCTATTACTTATAGATAGAATTAACCCTATATTTAATAATTAGAAGCTTTAACTATAAAATAAGCTTAAAGTTAATATAGACTACTTCCCTACTATTTAAGCTAAAATGGCTTATATCTTTGGTTGTACTGGCGGGGATATATAGATATATCTATATCCGTAATACGCTTAAAACTTAATAGACCCCTTCCTCTCTTAAGAAGAGATAATTAACTACCTATCTTTTATCTATAAGGACCCCTTTAAGGTATAGAACGCCCACCTTAATTATAAAAGCCTAAATATAAAAACGACGGAGACCTTTTTAGCCTTTTAACCCTACTTTCTATATCTAGCTAGCTAAGCCTAAATTTCCTATAAAGACCTACTTCTAGACCTCTTTAATAAGCTTTCCCTAGACCTATAGCGCGCTATACTACTAGTTTTTACTACTATATAGACGCTAAAGGTACTTATAGATTACTACCTGGCTATTAACTAAGGCCTCTATTAAATTAAGGCATAAGCTAAGTAGTATAAAGCTAGAAACTCTTTAAACCAGATTATAAACACTCTAAGAACGGCCTATAGTGCCCTAGTATAATCAGCAACCCCTATAGCACTAGCCGTATAGCCCGCTATTAATCTAGCAGCTAGTTATATAGCTAGTCCTACTATAGGCCTAGCGCATACTTAGCCTATATATAGCGACCCCTATAAATAAGCCCTTAGTAATTAAGGAGCTTGCTTCTTATATAGCTAAAAAAAAACTACTTTATAAAGGACTACTTAATAGCGGCAAAGATGAATAAGGTCCTATTAATTTAAAAAAAATAGTATAGAGTTTAAAAAAAAAAGGAACCCTAGGAGAAGACTCCTCTTTAGGGTTAAAAGGGATTAATATATTATATATTAATCTAGGTTGGCTAGTTAGTAGAAGAGGCTGTACTATCCCTTATACTTTATTCCGTAATAGATATTAAGTTTTAACCTTTACTTTAGCTAACTCTAGAGTAAATGCCTTTACCTTAATAGATACCTAATACGTTATAAAGTTAGCTAACTTTTTAAATCCGCCCCTTAAAGAACTGCCTAAACTAATTCCTATTTATGGATATAACAGATAAATAGGGCTATTTATTACGGCTATCTTATAGATATACCTTCGTGTTAATAAATAAAGGTAATATAATATTCCCTTCCTTATTATAGACCTAGGAAGCTATAATATAATTTTAAGAAGAAAATAGCTAGCCTATTTAGGCTTATAACTAGACATATAGAATAGGTGTCTTATTTAGCCCAAAACCTTACCCCCAACCTCTTTCTTTATTAAAGAAATTAGTATTATAATAGAGAACCTTATACGGCCTTAAATAAATACTATTTACTAGGCTAATACTATATATAGGGACTAGGCCTTTAAGATATATAGCGTAATTAGTAACGGATCTATATACTATACCGCCCCCAGACTACCTATACCCCGCTACTTATACTAGAAACCTAAAAAGTTAGTAATAACCTAGCTAAGGCCCCTATAAGAAACTTAGGCCCTATATAGCTATAAAGGAAAATAAGGAATATTAGACGCTATACTAAACTAATAGACTAAAAGGATAACTTATAGAAAATAGAATATAAGCTAAGGAAGATTATAAACTCTATACCGCAAAATATAGCCTAATAAAGGTCTGTAATAAAATCTATAAATCTCCCACTAGTTAATATCTACTATATTGGCGCTATAGGATTTTACTAAAACTTGGTCTAACCTAATACCGTTGTCTTTACTACTAGCTTATATAAAATTAATTGAATAACTAAGGAAATAAAAAGTAAGCTTAGTAGATAGGAAAGTAAGCTTATAGGTAAGGAGCTAGTAGAATAGAAACTACCCTATTAATACTAGAAATTTAAGAACATATTCTCTAAGGCTATATTTAATATACTCCCACCTTACTAACCGTATAACTATAAAATTAAGATTAAGCCAGATAAGGAAAATACCCTTAGCTTTAGCCCCCTTTACTAGCAGTCTATTACTAAATTATAGGCTATAAAGCGGTACCTTATTAATAACCTTAATAAGGACTTTATTAAGCCTAGCTAAGCCCCCTTTAACTTGCTTATTCTCTTTACTAAAAAGCTAAATAATATAACTTATAAGGGCCGCTATCCGCTGCCCCTACTTAATAAGACACTAGCCTAAATAAGTAGAGCTAAGGTCTTTATAAAGCTTAATATCCGCTAGGCCTTTTACTAAATTAGTATTATAGAGTAAGTATAAGCGACGATAATATATAGCAAGGTAGATATTATTAAGCTATAAATATAAACTATATAAGGAGGTTAAGACGTTATGTAAGGAAAGAAGGTAGGAAAATAGAAAGAAAGGGTATATATTATGGACTTGGTTGCTTAGTTAATATATACACAAAACAGAATAGGATTTAGGTGGTAGTTCTAGCGGAACTTAGCAGGATTTAATAGAACTTAGTAGAACTTAGTGGAATATAGTAGAATGTAATAAGTTGCCATTAGATTACCACAGATTGCTATTAAATTACTATCTTATAGTCAGTCTCTAGTTACTAAGTTAGTAGAAATAGGTAGACGTATATAAGATATTGCGGGGGTGTTCTGTAATAGTACCCCCCCTTTAAACTTAAGCTTTTACAAGATAGGGCTGTAGTAGTTCTAGGTAGAGTGTAACAAAGCCTTATAGCAGGAACTACGATAGGCTTATTAATAGGCGGGGTATATAGATAAATAAGAAGTTAATAACGTAATAAATTAACTCCAATTATATTCTGAGATTTACTATAAAGAGAGAAGGAAATTATCTATAAAGACCACACGTCTTTAAATATATAACTCCTCTCTATAGTAAAGATTAAGTACGTTAGTACGTTAGTACGTTAATACGTTACGTTCCTATATTCCCGCGTTTCTACGTTCCGAACTTATAACGTAACTAGCTATATAACTTAGCTACCCCTTATCCTATAGCTTAATTGGTTCTAGCGCCTCCCGTACTATCTTAACTAACCCGTTTATATCTATTCTTAATAGTCGTACTACTGCCGATATAAGGTCCGTAACACTATCTCCCTCCTCTCTATCTTTGTCCTTAAAGATATTCCCTATCTCTAAGTCGTCTATTAGAGGTATAGCATTCCCGTCTTTAATTTAGTGACCTTTATTATTTTTAATACCTTCTATTAGATCCTCTGCGTCTAATTATTATAACTAGCTAGTAATATTTATTCTATCGCTTAGTAAAGTTATACTATCCTATTCTTATTGTGCGGAGAAGAAGTTAGTGTATATTATAATCGCGTCTCCATTTAGTTGCTAACCTTCTTCCTATACTAAATATATGCGAGCGAATATACGGTCGTCCTATAATATTTAATCCGTTTCTAACGCTAAGTATACACGTCTTATTATTCTTTATAACCGTCTAGTTCCTTATCTAATCTCCTCTAGGGTTATATATATTAGTAGCGGCTAAAAAACTAGAAAGTAAGCTAGCCAAGGCTCTAGCTAAAGTTTAGCGTTATTCTAATAAGGCGTCTTAGGCTCTAAAGGCTTAGCTAGATACTTATACTCGCCTAAGCCGTCTAATAAAGGTTTATAAAAAGGTATACTTAAAAGAGCTTTACTTAGTAGAGCAAGGTCTATTTAAACTTAAGGCTAAGGAGGCTAAAAGGGATTCTAATTAAGGAGAGGCGAAAACAACTAATACGCCGGTAGTAGGTCCCTCGGATAATCTGGCTTATTTATTACCTTTAACTAATTCCTTTATCTTTAGCTCTTTTTTAATATTGCCTAACCTATTCTCTTCTAATACTCCTATACCTTTTCTATAGCATTTTTTAGATTCTATAGTAGTTCCTAAGTAGTCTTATTATAGCCTATCCACTTAACCTCGTACTATGTTTTATTATTAATGTTCTTATAACTAATAATCTTTAAAACTTACTATTTATCTTCTTCTTATCCTCTATATATGTCTACTTTATAAACCGGTAGCTTAATATTCCCGTATACTAGCTCTAGTAATATAATATGTTATATAGGGTAGATCTTTATCTTAGCTAATAGGTTTAACTTAAATATAACCAGTAAAATCCTTTATATAATTTTAAAGGGTCCTAGTCTAACGTAGTCTAACTTCTTAATTAGTTGTTAACTCTTAAAATTTTTATATAGTAGCTATACTTTATCTCCCTCCTTAAGATCTAGTCCCTTAGATCTCTTAGCATTATAGTACTTTTTTATTCTTTTTTATACCTTTTTTACTAATTCTATAAGGTCTGCATAAAGATTAATTAATATCTTTATTCTTTCTTTAGCTATACTACTCGTTTTCTTTACTTACTATAGTAATAATAATATTCTTGGCTTATATCCGTAATTTGCCTTAAATAGTAATATACCTATTCCTTCTTATAGTGTTATATTGTATATAAACTATATAACTAGTAATAATAATACCTAATTATTCTATATATAATTAATATAATGTCTTAGATACTACTCTAGCGTCTAATTTAATCTTTCTGTTTAACCGTCCGTCTGCAAATAATATACGGTAAAAGTTACTACTTAAACTCCTTACTCCGCTAAGAATACCTCCTAAAATGCTGCTATAAATTTTAAATCCCTATCCGATATAATCTTACTTAGTACTCTATATCTTATAAACACTTCTTTAATATAGATTCTAGCGATATCCTCTACTAAGATTTCTTTTATATATACTATAAAGTAGCTCTATTTAGTTAACTTATCCACTATTACTAAGATCGCGTTATGTTTTTATTTAGTAATAGGATCTCTTAATTTTAGTAGCTTAATAATAAAGTCCTATAATATAACCTCCTATAGTCTCTCTAGTATTTTAATAGGTTGTAGCCCTCTATATAGCTTATACCTTATTAGTTTATTTATTTAGCAATTTAAACACTCTTTTATTACTTTTCTTGCGATATTTTAGATTCCGTTAATAATATATTCTTCTTATAGCCTTAACACTAAGCCTATTGCTTTATTATATTCTTAAGTTATTCCCTTATATAAATCTTCTACAAAATGCTCTACTATGCTTTTTAGGATATACTTTATTTCTTAGTTCTTATATATATCCATCTATAGATCTTCTAGTTATGCTTTTAGAATTCTTTATACCTAAAAGCTTTCTAGTATCTTATAGACTTTTTCTAATTTATCCTCTTCTTAAGTTACTGCTAGCTTAGGGTAATTATACCTAATCTATCTATCCTTATCTTTGCGTAGCATTACTTCTAATAGCTTTTTATTATTTTATAGTTTAGCTTTTCTGCTAAACGTATCTACCCTTATATTCTTAGTTCCTTTAGTATACTAAATCTTAAAATAGTATTCTATAAGCATCTTTACCTATTTAACTTATTTTTAATTAAGTTCTTTTATTATTAGGAACCCCGTTAGATTCTTATAATCCGTTTTAACTATAAATAGTTTCTTTACGCCTTATAAGAATGCTCTCTATTCCTTAAGTATTATAACTATCTTTAACAACTCTTTATTATAGACGTTATAGTTTAACTCTAGTAGTATTATCTTCTGACTATAATATAATACTAGGTGCTATATATTCTTATACCTCTATAATAAGTATACTCCTAGTACAAAGTCTAATATATCTATTTTTACAACTGTGTCTAGTCCTAGTTAGTAGATTTTAAGGATTAGCTCCCAGGTAAACAGCTCCTTAAGTTCCTTAAATAACTTTTTTTATTTGTCTCCCTATACCTATAATTTCTCTTTCTTTATAAGCCTAGTAAATAGTTTAATATTCTTTAACTACAATACTATAAACCTTCTATAGTAGTTGCAAAACCCTAAAAATAACCTTAGCTATATTATATTCTCTAGTTCTTACTAACTTACTATAGCTTTAATTTTCTTTAGGTCTATACTAATATAACCTAGTTTAATAATAAATCTAATAAAATCGGTCTTTCTTATAAAGAACTTGTATTTTTTAATTACTACTAGCATCTATTCTTCCTATAGTCTCTTTAAAACCCATTTAACGTATTCTCTATACTCTTCCTTAGTTATTAAGTAGATAATAATATTGTTAAGGTATACTATAATAAACTTATTAATGTATTCTTCTAACATACTATTAATTCTCTTCTAAAATATTACGGGTTTTTTATTTTTTTATTTTTCATTTTTATTTATATCCATTGTATTATACTACGTACAATACTGCGCATGTAGCCTTAGGCTATGGCGCTATAGTTCTATATACATAAATCCTTTCTAGGCAGCTTAATATATACTAGTAGCTATGTCCTAGTAGTTTATAAACCCCTAAACTAGGAGTTTATAGTTTCCTAGTCGAATACTAAGATACTATAACTACTAGGGAATGAGAAAATGGTAAGAAAAACTATAAGAAATCCTAACCCCTGTCTCTGTCCTTTTGTAATTTATTTCTGTCCTTTTGCTCTCTACTATCTTTTACCTAAAAGCCTAGTAGGAGTTACCTCCTTCTAAACTCCTATTAATTTTATTCTTCTATAGAATCTTCTACGCTAGTACTATGTACTAGTTTAGCTGCTTTAAGATTCTCGCAGTCTTTACTATTAGCAAAGTGTTTTTCTTTATAATTAATGCAAAGAGGGGTAGTATGCTTACAAGGCCTGCCGCTTATTAAGCAGGTAGAATAGCAGTGGTCTTTAGATAGATGTGCAGCCGTATAGTATTTATAGGCTCTAGTAGAGCATCTGTCTCCTAGATGGCTAAATTTTTGGCAGCTATTACACTACGTAGTAGGAGAGACTTTAAGGTATTTTACTACCTTAATAGCTATACCTGCAATTGATATCTCTTTTTACTTAAGGATTTCTTGTCTTTTTTCTTCGTTCTCTATAGTAAAAACTATAGAGCCAAATCTGGTCTATGAATTGTGTCTTTTTACACTAGATAAGATCTATTTAGGTAGTCCTTATATCCTTATAGGATTAAAGGTCTTAATTTCTTCTTTTAGAAGCTTAGAGCCTCCTTCTCCTAAGAAAGGTAGGGTAGGAACCCCATGGGCTATAATTTGAACCCATAGTTCTAGTTTTTATTCTCTTTAAAAGGTAAAGCAGTTATGCTAGATTTCCTTATATTTGACTAGAAAATCTGCATTATACTCTTCCGTAGTTATAAGGAGAATATTTTGTTTTCCTTTAGTTCTAGCTATAGATGCTAAAATAGGTTTTTTTTACTTGCAGTTTTAATGCAAATAGTTAATTGACTTTATTTCGTATAGAGAAGGTATCTAGAGGTTAGTCCTTTTAGTCTATAATTAAGACTAGCTTTCTTTCTTATAGCTGTTTTTTTCTTACTTTTAGTAGAAGTAGAAGGGGTAGGTAGTGACGAGGAGGGTAGAGAGGATAAAGTAGGGAGGTCCTTCTTTAGCCTCTCTGCGTAGGTTTCTTTAGTAGGGGCTACCTCCTTATAGAGAGCTCTTACTTCTTCAACTAGTCCTTTTAGGACCTCTTTTGTCTTTTCTTTTCCTTTTATAAAGGGATTTTCTTCTGCTAGGATACTACGTGTATAGTCCTCTAGCTGTTTAACTTGTTCCTTTTTATCTTCTTTTTCTTCTTCTTCTTCTTCTTCTAGCCCTTTATAGGCCTGGGTTAGGCTATCTAGAGCCTTTTGTAGGTGTTGTTCTAGAGAAAGGGGAGAGAAAGATATACTAGGTATACCAGCCGTAAACGTTATTAGTTTGGTTGTCTTTTTTGCAGGTTTTTAGTTTTCTTTTTTAGTGGAGGACTGAGGATGTCCTCTTTTTTCTCCTGTCCCAAATAGGCTAGGAGAAGGAGAAGGGCCAGAAAAAGTAAATGTAGATATAGACTCGTTATCACTTATTTCTATAGGAGGTTTCTTTTTAGTCCTACTGGGCCTTGGCATTTTGTGTCTTATAGGGGGGTTTTCCTAGTTTTTACTGTCCTTATACCCTTTCTCCTTACTAATCCAACTAGAAGATTTCTGGGGAGATTAAACTAAGAGGTAGTAGAGAAACTAGCCCCTATTTTGTAGTTTTGGTATTGGTGGTAGTGGTAGTAGTTTTAGTATTCCTGTCTGTGCCTCGCTTATAAGCTAAGGCCACCCTTAGAGAAATTTTTCTATTAGGAAAAGGGGGTTAAACGATAAATAAATCCACCTCTAGCTCGCTAGGCAGTAGGAATTAGGTCTTAAAGGTTAGAAAATCGATTGTTTTTAATAGTAAGATGGGTATACGTAAGTTTTGGAGTGTGGCGCTACCTTTTGGTAAGGTTGCATATATAGTAAAGGTTTTCCTCTTTCTTTATAAGCCTAGTAAATAGTTTAATATTCTTTAACTACTATACTATAAACCTTTTATAGTAGTTACAAAACCCTAAAAATAACCTTAACTATATTATATTCTCTAGTTCTTACTAACTTACTATAGCTTTAATTTTCTTTAGTTACCGCGAAGAACTTATTAAGGCCCTACCTAGAGAACTCGTTAAGGCCCCCCTATAAGGGCCTATCTGGTATCCGGTACACTTAGGTAACTTAAAAGAGGGTCTTAATAGGCGTAGTGCGCGCGACCTGGCAGACGGCGACGTAATGGCGACGCGACGGCGACCAGACGGCTTAACGAGGTGGAAATATGGGCAAAGCTCTAGGCAGCGGAAATACAGGCCAGCTTCGACGGCCCCATGGCGTTCGACTCACAGTTAACTTACAGTCGACCTATAGTCGGCTCACAGGCGACTTATAGGAGGGTCTTAATAGGCGTGGTATATATAACCTAATGCATATATATAGGGGAGGCTATAGGGGAAACACAGGCCAGTTAGATAAGGACTTAATAGTTAGAGACATAGGCCAGCTTATAAAAGGGGGGGATATAAGCTTAGTTAGTAGGAAAGGGGGGAGTAGGTTGTCCGGCATAGGACCTAGTATCTCTATAGCCCCTCTCCTATAAGACACGGTTGGTGTCATAGGACGGGGGTAGTGGCTACAAAGCGTATGTATTCAAGGAGTCTACAAGACGTTACGCGATCGATCGTAAGGGTCGAGGGCGTAAGGAGGTGATATACCTACGCGTAGCTGACATAAGCTATACGTAAGGTATACGCGAGAGCACAGGGCTCTCCTATAGAGGCCCCTGCGGTAGGGTTCTATAACATTACCCCCCCTTTTATAGAGGCGGAGCTCCGGCGACGCTGTGGTTACTATATATATATAGAAGAGACACTTAAGGTATAGAAAAGAAGAAAAAGGGGGGTATTACTAAAGGCTTAAAACAACGTTATATAATAGGGCTTAGCATCTAAAAATCTAACTAATTAGATAACTTTAACCGCCGGTTAAAGTTCCTGGACATTTTAACGATATTCCAGTTACGTGATCGCACTTTACCGCAATCTAACGGTAATCTAACGGTAATTTACCCTTACGTGGCAATATATAACGGTTTAACTCTATAAGGGCTCCTATAGAGGATTAGGTATAAAGTCTCTGCTTAAGCCCGGTTTCTATAGGTTTATATAAGCTTTGCAGTGTAGAAGAATTGCAAGAACGACTTGATTGTAATTCTATGGAAATCAAGTGATATAAATACATGAGGAAGGTGTTGGTAATAAGATAAAAGGGGAGACT
>Ga0307515_10005579_pt1 | contig 25428 bp, 21 predicted proteins | sample 17_EM_MG_FD_194513 | JGI IMG/M metagenome (GOLD analysis project Ga0307515, IMG submission 194513) | Populus trichocarpa ectomycorrhiza microbial communities from riparian zone in the Pacific Northwest, United States - 17_EM | ecosystem: Host-associated > Plants > Roots > Unclassified | place... | reverse complement strand
GTGACGATCAAAGCCAAGCCGAAGGCGATCCTGCTCGGCAGCGGATTCAATCTGGTCGCGTTGTCGCTGATCCACCCGGACCCCGTCAGCCTGCTGGCCGGCTGGTCGGGCGACATGAAGGGCGACAACCCGGAAATCTACAAGGATTTTGTCGCGAAGTTTCCAAAGCTCGCCGACGTGCCGATCATCGGCAACGGCACTGGAGATGGCCTGTCTTTCGAGACCATCCTGTCGCTGAAAGCCGATCTCGCGATCATGGCGAACTGGCAGGCCGATACCGAACTCGGCAAACGGGCAATCGACTATCTGGAAACCACCGGCGTGCCGGTGTTTGTGGTCGATTTCAACAGCGACCCCATGAAGAACACGCCGGGCAATATGCGCCTGCTCGGCAGGATCCTCGATCGCGAGGATCAGGCAAACGCCTTCGCCGATTTCTACGAGGAACACCTCAAACGTATCACCGACCGCGTCGCGGCGCATCCCGAGCCCGGCCCGACCGTGCTGATGGATGCCTTTCCCAATCCCGATCGCTGCTGCTATGCCTATGGCATCGGCGGGCTTGGCGAGTTCATCGGCATCACCGGCAGCCGCAATATCGCCAATAAGAACCTGCCGCGCCAGGGCGGCACCGTCAGCAGCGAGTATTTGATCGAGGCCGATCCGGAAGTCTATATCGCGACAGCTTCGCCAGGCGGCACCTACAGTGTGTTTTCGGTCGGCCCGGGCGTTCCCGCCGAGGAAGCCCGCCGAACGCTCGGCGAGGCGGTGAAAAGCCCGGTGCTTGCCAACCTCTCCGGCGTACAGAAGGGTCGCGTGCATGGATTGTGGAATTTCTTCAACGCCGTGCCGCTGAACATCCTCGCGGCGGAAGCCTTCGCGCACTGGCTGCGGCCGGAGCTGTTTGCCGATGTCGATCCGGATCAGTCGCTCAAGGAAATCAACGAGCGATTTGCCGCGGTTCCATTCAGAGGCTCCTACTGGATCAGCCTGAAATAACAAAATGGCCGGATGCGATAATCCGACCATTTTGATGATGTTGGACTAAGCGGCCTTCTTGAGGGCCGTTGCATTGACCGAAGCCTCGGCCAGTGCCGTCAACGCATGATCAGTCTGACCTTCCTGCTGTAGCGTCTCGTCAAGCAGCTTGACGGCATCCTTGAGACCAAGCATTCCCGCCCAGGTCTTCAGCGTGCCGTAGCGGGCCATTTCGTAGTGTTCGACGGCCTGCGCCGTTGCCAGAAGGCCGGCGTCAAGCGCGGGCGAGCCCTTGAATTCGTCGAGGATTTCCTCGCCTTCCTCAATGATTCCGTCGATGGCCGGGCAGGTCTTGCCGACCGCGCGCTTGCCGAAGATTTCAAACACCTGCTGCAGGCGCTCGATCTGGCCTTCCGTTTCGTCGCGATGCTTTTCGAAAGCCGCCTTCAGCTTCGGGCTTTGTGCACCCTTGGCCATTTTCGGCAAGGTCTTCAGGATCTTGCGTTCGGCGTAGTAGACATCCTTGAGCATGTCGTGAAACAGGTCTTCCAGGGCTTTTTCTGCCATTGGTTTCTTCCTTTTCCGCATTGAAACATGTCGGTGGCGACGAGCGGAAAACGAGGGACCGGACGCTTTGTTCCACCGCGCGCGACAATCTCTGGATCGTGCGGCAGAGCGCTTCCATCCCGGCGGCTCCCCGCCTATATAGAAGACCGGAGGACTTTGATGATCTGGATATTCCCTGCGCTTGCAGGCCTGTTGATCGTGTATTTCGCCATGCGCTCGTCGCGCTTCCGGCGGTTTGCCGAACCGGTACTGAGCATCCTCGTGGCACTGGGGCTCATATCCGCCTTCGTGGTCTGGCTGAGAGACGGAGGGTCTCAGAGCAACGACAACGAGCCACCGCCATTCACCCAGAGCCGTCCGGTCATCCAGCCGGAGGAGATTGTGCTGGAAGGCTTGCAGTTTACCCGCAACCGTCCGGATACGAGCTACCGCGTCACCGGGACGATCCTGAACAAAAGCACGGCCAATCTCACCAATTTCAACCTGACGGCGACGCTGGAAGATTGCCCGGACAATGCATGCAAGACGGTCGGCGAAGACACCGCCCTGATTGTCGCCCGCATAGCCGCCGGGCGCAGCCAGGCCTTCGAAACCTTCTTCACCTTCCCCAACCGCTTCGGCCTTGAGCCGACCGCGCCGAAATGGTCAACGCGCATTTCAAACATCCGGGGCGTCGCGGCGCAGTAAGCGCCGCCGACCGTCAGGCGCGGCTGATCTCGTCCAGATACCAGTTGATATAGCGCAACTCGTTCTGCTCCATCGGCGCGATCGGGCCGGGCACGAAATAGTGCGAGCGCACGCCGCGCGAGGTATGCTCGATGATCGACTTGTCCTCGTCTGTGGTCACCGTCCAAAGCCATTTCAGCTTTTCGAGGTCGTAATCGATGCCCTCTTCTGCCTCGCCGTTGACAAGCCAGATCAGTTCCATCTCGCAGGCTTCCGGCCCCTTCGGAATGAAGCGATAGATCATGCCGTGGTCGGGATAGCAGACGAGGAACGACATGCCGCCGAGATGGACGGAAGTGACGCCACCGTCGAATTCGGTGAAACGGCCCATCAGCGGCGCAATCGGAGTACCGTCCTGGCTGCCGGTCTTGACGCCGTCATAGAGCGCATAGCGGAAGGCATGGATGGTTTCCTTGCCGTTTTCCGAGGTCTGCCAGTGATCGCCGGAACCGACCTCTATGCCAAGCGCGCAGGTCCGCTCTTCCATCGCCGCATTCAGCGCCTCGATCATATGCAGCGGCTGCTCCAGCGCATGGGTCTGCGAATATTCCGGATGCGCAGGGCCGCAATGATAGCACTCGACATAGTTCTCGACCGCCAGCTTCCAGTTGGCGTCGACCGGATAGCTCTGCCGGTAGGCAACCTTGGCCTGCCCCCAGCCATACTGGCCGCAGGTCGCATGCAAGAGGTTCTCGACCTCGGTGAAATCGAGCGGGTTGTCGGCAAAGCAAAGGAACACCAGCCCCTCGACCACACGCACATGCAGCTTCTTCAGCCCATGATCCTCGCGCTTGAACTCCTTCGGCATCAGCCGGGCGGCCTTGAGCGCCCCGTCATTGCCATAGGTCCAGGCATGGTAGGGACAGACGAAAACACGCGCATTGCCCTTGTCCTTGGTGCAGACCTCGGCGCCGCGGTGACGGCAGACGTTGAGGATCGCATGAACAGTGCCATCCGCATGCCGCGTCAGGATCACCTGCTCGGAGGCCATGCGAAAGACCTCGAAATCGTTCGGCTTCGGGATGACGCTTTCATGGGCGACGCAATGCCAGTGGCGGCGGAAGACCCGCTCGAGATCACGCTCGTAGATCTCCGCGTCCATGTAGAACGGACGGGCAAGACCATGGCCCGGCTTGTGGGCGGCGACGAGCTGGTCGATGCGGTCGGGCGATGGCGCCGTGGTGGTCTTGGTGTCAGGTGCGAGCACGGGAATTCCTCCAGGCTGAAGAGCGCGTGGCGCACCCCCCTCTGTCACTGCGTGACATCTCCCCCTCAAGGGGGGAGATCATTCTTTTCCAAAAATATGCATCATCATTTGCGAGCCACTGTGACGCGGGCAAAGGGCATCCAACCAATCTCCCCCCTTGAGGGGGAGATGTCACGAGAGTGACAGAGGGGGGTACGGCGGCATCTACAAAGGTCCGCGTCGTCATAGTTTCACCCGCTCCGCCTTCGGATCGTACATCGGCGAAAGCGACGCCTCTGCCTTCACCCGCGTCCCGGCAATCTCGATCTCGTAAGCCGAGCCCAGCACGTCCGCCTCGCTCTCTTCTTTGCAGGGCACATAGCCGAGCCCGATCGCGCCGCCGAGATGGTGGCCGTAATTGCCCGAGGTGATCGTGCCGACGATCCGGCCGTCGCGGACCACCGCCTCGTTGTGAAACAGCAGCGGCTCCGGATCCGTCAACCAGAACTGCACCAGCCGGCGCGACAGTCCCTTGTCCTGCTTCTTCAACACCGCGTCCCGACCGATGAAATCGCCCTTGCCGGTCTTCACTGCAAAGCCGAGGCCCGCTTCGAGCACATGATCCTCATCGGTAATGTCATGGCCGAAATGGCGGAAGGCCTTTTCGATGCGGCAGCTGTCGAGCGTATGGATGCCGCAGAGTTTCAGGCCGATATCCTTGCCTGCCTCATCCAGCGCCTCGAACACATGGGCGGTCTGGTCGGTGGAGACATAAAGCTCCCAGCCGAGTTCGCCGACATAGGTGACGCGGTGGGCACGGGCGAGACCCATGCCGATTTCGATCTCTCTCGCCGACCCGAACGGATGGGCGGCATTGGAAAAATCGTTGGGGCTGACCTTTTGCATCAGATCGCGCGCCTTCGGCCCCATGACGCAGAGCACGGATTCCGATGCGGTCATATCGGTGATGACGACGAATTCATCGGCAAGATGCTTGCGCAGCCAGGCAAGGTCGCGCTGCAAGGTGGCGCCGGGAACGACCAGCAGAAAGGCCGTTTCCGAAAGCCGGGTGACGGTCAGGTCGCTTTCGATGCCACCGCGGGCATTGAGCATCTGGGTATAGACGATGCGGTTCGTGGCGACATCCAGCTGGTTGGCACAGAGCTTTTGCAGAAAAGCCAGCGCATCGCGACCCTCGACGCGGATCTTGCCGAACGAGGTCATGTCGATCAGGCCGACGCCATTCCGGATCGCCAGATGTTCGTCGCGCTGGTTCTCAAACCAGTTCTGCCGCTTCCAGCTATATTTGTACTCGCGCTCCTGGCCTTCCCTTGCAAACCAGTTGGCCCGCTCCCAGCCCGCCACTTCGCCAAACACGGCGCCGCGCGCCTTCAGGTGTTCGTGCAACGGCGTGCGACGTACCCCGCGGGCCGTCGCCATCTGGCGATAGGGGAAATGGTCGGCATAGAGCAGGCCGAGCGTTTCGGTGACGCGTTCCTTGAGATAGGTGCGGTTCTTCTGGAACGGCTGCGCCCGGCGGATATCGACTTCCCACAGATCGAAGGGCGGCTCGCCGTCGTTCATCCACTGCGCCAGCGCCATGCCGGCGCCACCGGAGGAAACAATGCCGATCGAATTGTAGCCGGCCGCGACCCAATAGCCTTTGAGTTCAGGCGCCTCTCCGAGATAATAGCGGTCGTCCGGCGTAAAGCTTTCGGGGCCGTTGAAGAAGGTGTGTATCCCCGCCGTTTCCAACATCGGCATGCGGCCCACCGCTTTTTCGAGGATCGGCGCGAAATGGTCGAAATCCTCCGGCAACTGGTCGAAGCAGAAATCCTCGCGGATACCGTCCATGCCCCAGGGTTTGGCTTTCAGCTCGAACGCGCCGACCAGCATCTTGCCGGCGTCTTCCTTGTAGTAAGTGCACTCGTCGGGAACGCGCAGCACCGGAAGGCGTGGCAAGCCGGCGACCGGCTCGGTGACGATATAGAAATGCTCGCAGGCATGCAGCGGCACCGTCACGCCCGACATGAGGCCAAGTTCCCTGCCCCACATGCCTGCGGCATTGACAACGTTCTCGGTCTCGATCGTGAACATCTCGCCATTCTGCTCGCAGGTCACGCCGGACACCCGGCCGTCCTTCTTGTGGACCGCCGTCACCTTGACGCCTTCGAGGATGGTCGCGCCGCTCTGTCGCGCGCCCTTAGCCAGCGCCATGGCGATATTGGCGGGGTCACACTGGCCATCGAGCGGCAGATGCACGGCTGCCACCACATCCGAGACATTCAGATGCGGATACATCGCCTTGACCTCGTCGGGCGAAATTTCCCTCACATCGACGTCAAAGGCCCGCGCCAGCGAGGCCTGCCGATAAATCTCTTCCTTGCGCTCGTCGGTGAGCGCCACCGTGATCGAGCCGCACTGCCGCATGCCGGTGCCGATGCCGGTCTCTGCCTCGAGCTTGGTGTAGAGATCGGCCGAATACTTTGCGAGCCGGGTCATGTTCTGGCTGGCGCGCAGCTGGCCGATGAGCCCGGCCGCATGCCAGGTTGTGCCCGATGTCAGCTGCTTGCGCTCGAGCAGCACGACATCGGTCCAGCCCAGCTTGGCCAGATGATAGGCGACCGAACAGCCGGAGACGCCGCCGCCGATGATGACGGCTCTCGCTTTTTTGGGGATCGGCTTGCTCATGCGCGCAGTCTTTCATTCTTGGGATCGAAAAGAGGCTCGTCGGCCTGCACGATTGCCGTGAAGCGGTCGCCGTAGATTTCGACTTCGACTTCGGTTCCGGGCTCGGACAGATCGGCGCGCAACATGCCAAGCGCCACGGATTTGCCGATCCGATAACCCCAGTTGCCCGACGTCGTTTCGCCGACCACTTTGCCGCCATACCAGAGCGTCGACATATAGGGTGCATCGCAATCACCGGCGTCCACCACCAGCGTCACGAATCGCTTGATCACGCCCTGCTGCTTTTCGCGCTCCAACGCCGCCTTGCCCTTGAAGTCGGGCTTGGCCCAATCGACGAAACGCTCGAGCCCGCCCTGAAGGATGGTGTAGTCCGTCGACAGGTCACCCTTCCAGGCGCGATAGCCCTTCTCGATCCGCAGCGAATCCAGCGCCTCCATGCCGAAGGGCTTGAGGCCATGCTTTTGCCCGGCAGCCCAGACGGCATCGAAGATTGGAGCGGTATCGTCGATCTTGGTGTGGATTTCCCAGCCGAGTTCACCGGCAAAGGAGACGCGAACCAGCTGGCACCAGCGCCCGGCGATCTGCACCGACTGATGTGTCAGCCAGCCCTTGGCAAGATCGGCATCGCAGACTTCGGCGAGAATATCGCGCGATTTCGGGCCGGAGAGGATCTGGCAGGTGAAGTTTTCGGTGACGTCGTCGAGCGTGAAGGCCGCATCGTCAGGCAGATGCTTCCGTAGCCATTCGAAATCGTGCCACTGTGCCGTTGCCGCCGTGATCAGGAAGAAGAAATCCTCCTCCAGCGCCATGACCGACATTTCCGTGACGATCCGCCCCTTCTCGTCAGAGAAATAGGCAAGGCCGATACGACCGGGCTTGGGCACCTTGCCGGTGATGAGACCGAGCAGCCAGTCGCGGGCGCCCTCGCCCTTCAGCCGGTAGCGGGAAAAGCCCGGCAGATCGAGAATGCCGGCAGCCACGGTAACTGCACGGCACTCGTCCTCGATGCGTTTCTGCCACGGCCCTGCCCGGTTCCAGGTCTGGGTCGCCTCCTCCGAAAGATCGTCGCCAGGTCCGGCGTACCAGTTGGCCCGCTCCCAGCCGTTATACGGCTTGAACTGCGCGCCGAGTGCTGCGATCCGGTCGTGGATCGGCGACAGCTTCTTGTTGCGGCCGGCAGGCCAGGCATGTTTCGGAAAATGCATGGCATATTCATGGCCATAGATTTCCATGCCCTTGGCGATGCAATAGTCCTGATCCGTGAAGCTTGTGAAGCGGCGCGGATCACAGGACCACATGTCCCACTCGGTCTGGCCCTCCGTCACCCATTCCGCCAGCACCTTGCCGGCCCCGCCAGCCTGGCAGATGCCGAAGGTAAAGACGCAGGCCTCGAACGCATTCGGCACGCCCGGCATCGGCCCGATCAGCGGGTTTCCGTCCGGCGCATAGGGGATCGGCCCGTTGATCATCCGCGACAGGCCGGCTGTGCCGAGGATCGGCACGCGCTCGACGGCATCGTTCAGATACCATTCCAGCCGCTCGAGATCGTCGGGGAACAGCTGGAAGGAAAAGTCCTCCGGCATGGGATCGTCGGGCGTGATCCAGTGCGCCTTGCAGTTCTTCTCGTACGGACCGAGGTTCATCCCGGTTTTTTCCTGCCGCAGGTAATAGGAACTGTCGACGTCGCGCAAAAGCGGCAGCTTGTGACCGGCTTCCTTCGACCATGCCGCCAGTTCCGGAATTTCCTCGAACAGCATGTACTGATGGCTCATCACCATCATCGGCACGTCGCGGCCGAACCATTTGCCGACTTCGCGGGCATAATAGCCGGCGGCGTTGACTACGTATTCGCAACGGATCTCGCCCTGCGGCGTCGAAATGATCCACTCCTCGTTTTCCCGGCGTGCGCCGGTGGCGGGACAGAAACGAAAAATCTTCGCGCCCATGTCGCGGGCGCCTTTCGCCAGCGCCTGCGTCAGCTGCGCCGGATCGATATCACCGTCATAGGGATCATAGAGCGCGCCGGTCAGGTCATGGGTTTCGAGGAACGGATATTTCGACTTGATCTGATCGGGTGAGAGAATGTCGAGGTCCATGCCCTGATAGCGCCCCATGCCGACGACGCGCTTGAACTCCTGCAGCCGTTCCTTCGAATGGCCGAGCCGGATCGAGCCGGTGACGTGATAGTTCATCGGATAGTCGACGAGATCGCCAAGCTCGCGGTAAAGCGAGGCCGAATAGCGCTGCATGTTCATGATCGACCAGGACGACGAAAACGTCGGAACATTGCCGGCCGCATGCCAGGTGGAGCCTGCCGTCAGCTCGTTCTTTTCCAGAAGCACGCAATCCGTCCATCCGGCCTTGGCGAGGTGGTAGAGCGCGGATGCACCGACCGCACCTCCCCCGATGATCACGACGCGTGCATGAGACGGCAAATTCGACATGTCTGTTCCCTTGTTTGGGATCAGTTTTGGCAATGAAGCGGGTCCGCATCAAGCGGTTGGATTTCGCTTTATTGATCGAAGAATTCGATTAGATTGGCAATGAATAAGGCCCCTCCCCAACCCTCTCCACAAGAGGGAGGGAGTTTATCGTGTTCGCCGCTTCTCCCTTTTCCCTAAGCCACCCGAGGCACGGCAAGCACAGTCGACTCCCTCCCCCTTGTGGGGAGGGGTCTTCGCCAAGGACACCGGACTCACCTATGCAGATCGATCTCATCGAAACCTTCCTCGACCTGATGGAAACCCGCAGCTTCAACCGCACGGCGGAGCGGCTGAACATCACGCAGTCCACCGTGTCCCACCGCGTCAAGGCGCTGGAAGCCCAGTTCAACCGCAAGCTCTTCACCCGCAACAAGGGCGGCACGGCGCCGACGGCATCCGGCTTGCGCTTCCTCGATCATGCCAAGGCGCTGCAGCACCAGTGGCATGAAGCAACCCGGGCGGTGGAGAATGCCGGTGCCTATGAGCGCTCCATGCGGCTCGGCATCCAGCACGATCTGGCGGAAACCTTTGCCGGTCGCTGGCTATCCGCCATTCGTGCCGATCTGCCGGCAACGTCCATCTACATGGAGGCGGATTATTCCAACCAGATGAACCGGGATCTCGCCGCCGGCGATCTGGACCTCGCCATCCTCTATACGCCGCATTACCTGCCCGACCTGCACTATGAACGCATCGGCGAACTGACCTATACGCTGGTCAGCACCTCCGCGCGGACGGTCGCCGAACTTCAACCGGACAGCTATATCCAGGCCGTCTATTCCCCCGCCTTTGACAGAGCCCACCGCCTCGCGCTGCCGCACCTGTCGGCGGCACCGCTTGCGTCGGGACAGAACATCGCCATCACAGGCTTGCTCAAGACGCTCGGCGGAGCGGCCTATGTTGCAAGCCAGACGGGTTTGCGGCTGGCAGAAGAAGGTCTCGCGTTTCCGGTGACAGACGCCCCGCCCATTCCGCAGGCTGTCTATGCCGCCACCAGCATCCGCACGCGCCACGCCCACCAGCACCGCCGCATCATCGGCGTCATGCAGGATCTGCTCGCCCAATAGGCCAGAACTGTGGGCAAGGACGGCGCCGTCCTCAATGCTGGCCAACCAGCTCCAGTTCCTGCGTTTCCATCAACCGCGCCAGCATGTCGGCGGCGGAAACCGGATAGGCGATCGCATAACCCTGCAGGATATCGCAGCCAAGGCGCGTCAGGAGCTTTGCATGTTCCAGCGTCTCGACGCCTTCGGCAATAACCTCGATGTCGAGCGCCTTGGCGATGTCGACGATCGAGCGTAGCAGGCGTTTCTGTTCGCGCGACGTCGTGATCGGCAGCACCAGTTGCCTGTCGATCTTCATCCGCCGCGGCTTCAGTTTCATCAGCCCGATGATCGAGGCATGACCGGAGCCGAAATCGTCGATCTCGATGTCGATCCCCATCGCTTTGAGCCCGGCAACATTGGACAGCACGCCATCCTCGCTGTCGTCGAGAAAAATGGTTTCCAGCAATTCGAATGACAGCGTATCCGGCTCGATATCCAGTTGCTGGAGTTCATCGATCAAGAGCGGATCGGACAGCCGGGCCGCCGATACGTTGACCGCGACCCGCGGAACACGCACACCCCGCCGCATCCAGGCTCGCCGATCTTTCAGCGCCGCCTTCAGGATTGCAGCATCGAGGTCATCCAGCATGCCGAGATTTCCGGCGATCTCGATGAATTCAGCCGGTAGCAGCAATCCCCGCTTCGGATGACGCCAGCGCGCCAGAACCTCCATGCCGACGATCCGGCGGGTCCGCGCATCGACCTGCGCCTGATAGTAGGGAATGAATTCACCCTTCTCCAGGCCGCGCGCAAGCTGCTTTCCAACGCGCCTCTCGTTGTTGAGTTGCGCTTTCATCTGCGCCGAAAACACCTCCACTCTGCCGCGGCCGAGTTTTTTGGCGCGGTGCAGGGCAATATCGGACTCTGCCAGAAGGTTTGCGACATTCCGGCCGCTGGCAGCGGCAAGTCCGATCGACGCGCCGGTGCGCAAAACCTCGTCATTGTGCCAGACGGACTGTTTCAATTGCTGTGCCAGCCGCTCGGCGCGCGTTTTCATATCCTCCAGCGAGGAAAAGTCTGCGATCAGCACGGCGAATTCATCGCCGCTGACGCGGGCAACAAAGGAATTCCTCGGAACAGCCGCTGCGATCCGCTTGGCGGATGATTTCAAAACGTCATCGCCAACCGCATGGCCGGCCGTGTCGTTGACCTGCTTGAACCGATCGAGGCCGATATGAAGGATCGCCAGTTTTTCGAGGCCTGCATGTTCGGCAAGTTCCGCCAATCGCCGGTCGAAGAAGCGGCGATTGGGCAGTCCGGTCAGATAGTCGTGTTCGGCGGCATATTCGATCCGCCGCGTGCTGGCTTCAAGGGCAACCGCCCGTGCCTCCGCGATCGCTTTCTGCCGCTGCAGTTCGCGATTGAGTAGAACATCCGCCGTCACGTCCCATTCGGCACCGATGAAGGTGATATGGCCGTCTTCGTCGAAGCAATCGGCGCGCGTGCGGAGATAGCGGATTTCGCCGCCCGGCAGGATGATGCGGTATTCCGATGAATAGATGCCCTTGCGGGCAATCGCCTCACCGAAATCGGTCTGGGCCTGCTGAAGATCATCGGGGTGGATCGCATTCATCCAAACCTGTGCCTTGACACGCTTGCGCGTGCTGCCGGTTCCGTAGAGACGGTGCATCTGCAAATCCCAGACGACTTCATCCTTTTGCGTGTCGTGTTCCCACACGCCGATTTGAGAAGCGTCGAGCGCAAGTCCCAGACGGCGAAGAATATTCTGGAATTCCTGTTCGGACCTCGCCGCTTTCATTATTTTCTCTATGAATGATTCTGCGCGCATCAACGTGGACGCTATTCTGCACCAAGGTTCCTAAAGAACTATTGTTTCAATGAGCGCGAAATGTATTCGGCAATACAAGCAACCATTCGGTGTTATTTCAAGACAAATAGTTGCAACCAGCACGATTTATACGCGCATTCCGGAAGTGGAATTGCAAATAAACGCCAGAAAACCGCAGCGGCAATGCGGCATGGCACGTCGCAGCCCCGAATTGACATGACCGGAGCGACGGCATAATCATCATCGGATCAATTGGTTCCCTGGGAGCGAGGCGCTTTCGGGGAGTAAATGGGAACGTGACGGGTGGACCCATTCTGGGCATCTCAATCACGGCCGACCCCGCGACTGTAGAGCGGTCAGAGTTTTGTCATGCCGGTATGTTCAGCCGGTAAAAGCCACTGCGGCGGCGGACCTTGGTCTGCCCCCTTGGGAAGGCGAGGCAAGCTCCTTGGTGTGAAAGCACCTGACGCCGCGAGCCAGGAAACCTGCCGGTTGATGAAGGGCATGGTGCCCAATTGGTGGGAGAAATCCCACGCGCCATCACGGAGGTTGTCATGGCTACGACTACAGTTTCGAGCGTCCCGCTTTCCCTCAACGACCGCATCACCGCCGGTATTCTCGCCCTTCTGATTGGCGGCTTCCTGGTTTTTGGCGCCGGCCTCGCCAATTCCGCCGTGCTGCACGATACCGCGCACGACGTTCGCCACTCCTACGGCTTCCCCTGCCATTGATGCGGACATGTGGAAAGCCTCGCGCTTTTCGCAGTCTATCGGCAAACAGGATCGCGGGTTTCCTTTGGAAATCGCGCGGCGGCAAGTTGCGTCCATGCTTGGCATCGGGCGGCATTTGCCGTGGGGAATTGAAACACGACAAGCGTGCGAGCCCTGAAAACACACCGGCTCCGCTTGAATTGGGGGTATCAAAATGATTGTCAAAACACTTCTGGCCGCGTTGGTGGCTGGGTTGATCGCCGGCGTCTTCATGACCGCCGCGCAGGAACTGCGCGTGGTCCCGCTGATCCTGCATGCCGAGGAATATGAAGGCAAAGAGCCGGCAGCCGAGCCGCCGGTCGGCGCCACCGAAGGCCAACAACAGCACTCATCGCTCCAAGGATCCTCAGTGATCGGCGAGATGCTGTCGGCACTCTCACCGATTACGCCAGCCTACGCGCACGAAGGCGAGCACGAAGAAGGCGGTATCATGTTCGGCATGAGCCGGTTTTCCGGCACGCTGCTTGCCAATCTCGTGGCAGGCGCCGGTTTCGGCCTGCTTCTCGCCGGGGCGAGCCTTGTCTTCAACTACCCCATCACCCTGCGCAACGGCGCGCTGTGGGGGGCCTGCGGCTGGCTTGCCGTTCACCTTCTGCCTGCCGTCGGCCTGCCGCCGGAATTGCCCGGTTTCCCTGCCGCCGATCTGCACGACCGGCAGATCTGGTGGGTCGCGACGATCGTACTTTCCGTGGCAGGCCTCTATCTCATCGTCCTGCGCGGTGAAATCGCCGCCAAGATCATCGGCCTCGTGTTGATCGCCGCGCCGCATGTCTACGGAGCACCGCAACCGTCCGATATTTCGAGCCCGGTTCCCGCCGTTCTCGGCGCGGAATTCGCGGTCGCGGCACTGGCAACAACGCTGGCGTTCTGGATCGTGCTTGGCGTCATCTCGGGCTACCTGAACGACCGGTTTCTGAAACCGGCCTGAACCGGCCATTGTTGCGACGCGGGTTTGTCTCGCGCCGCAACCGATATCAGAGGCCGCCGGTGCGCTCGATATGGGCGCGCAGGCGGCCTTTTTGCGTCTGATCGTCAAGAAGCACGCAGACATCGCAAAAATCCCCGCCCTCCGTGCGGTAGTAGAGACAGCAGCCGCTTCTGAGGCGAAAGATGCGCTCGACCGGAGTGCCCTTGCAAACAGCATCGACCCGCTCATAACGCAATGCGCTGGACAACAGCGGCGAGCCCTCTTTCTTGACGATGGCGAGCGCCGTGGCCATCGCCCGCTCCTCCTCGCCCAAGGCCATGCCGATCTCCAGAAAGGCCCCGGCAAGGCCGTCGGCGGCCAGCCGCCATTGCGCGACGGGCGAAAGGCCCGTGCGGGCTTGCAGCGTTTCGATCACGGGCGTGAGGCCTTCGACGAAGAGATCGTGAAACAGCAATGCGCCGTTGTTGCTGTGAAAACATCGACTGAAGCGGACATGAAAGCGGCGGGCATCTGTTGGAGGAGCTTTGCCGGATCGGTGAGCGTCATTCCCTTCGCAAAGCTCGAACCGCATTGCCAGACTGCCCGGACCGAGATCGGCAACGAGACCCGTCTTCAGATAGACAGCCCCGGCGGCAATGCCGAGATGGTGGCTATAGAAGGAGATGAGATGTGCGCCCTTCGTGCGGTCGTCCATTCCGGTGGCAAAGCGGGTCTGGTAGTCCAGTAAACCGTCGATCACGCTTCCGGCCCGACACCATGTGTCAGTCACGGACAGAAAACCGGCCGCTCCAGGGTCCAGCGACACAGCGACCTGCGGAAACCGCTCCGCCTGCCAGGCGATGGCAGCTTCGCCTTGCTGGCGATCGGAAACTGGCGAACTGCCGATGTCTAGGTTCTCGTCCAAAGCCGCCGCCCATTGTCTCTTGGCAGCTCGCCTATCTCATAGCCAACCGCCGGAAAAGCCTGCTCGTCTCAAGCCACGCCGAATGACCGGCGATTCCCGCAGCATGTCCCAGAACAGGCCGCTGCGATGGTTCTCGATCATCATCACCAGGAGCCCCTGGTCAAGGCCGACGCTGCGATTGTTGAGCCAGCCCTCCGGCGTCTTGCCGGGAACACTCGGGTTGAAGCTGCCGACAAAGCGTCCCTCTTCGATCACGCCGGGGTATCTGGAAAGGATGTGCCGCGTCGCCGACATGGCGGCGTTCGGCTCGAACGGCAGGCAGGCGAGCGGCGCCCATGGTGCAATCGTGCCGTCGTCCGGCCCGAACGGGGCGCCACGCGCGGCATAGCCGGAAAACAGCTGCCGCCGTCCGTCCTGCAAACGGCGGGGTCGCTGCGGACCGTCGCAGGATGTCAGCCCCCATGTATCGGCGTCGTAGCCGGCAAAACCGCTGGGATTGTCGACGGCGTAGTCGCGCTGCACGGCGATCGCGCGGCGGGTGTTTTCAAAATAATCGGTATCATGTTCTGCAACGGCCGCATCGCGAATACCGCGAAAATCGATCCAGGCATGCGAAAACAGGTGGATGAACAGCGGACCGGCATAGAGGAACGGCTTTCCCTTCACCGTCATCCAGTCGAACTTGGCAGCAAAGGCGTCATAGCTCTCCTTGCCGATCGGATAGGATGGGGAGCCCAACGCAAGCACGTAGAGGATGATCGCTTCGCTATAGGATTCCCAGCGATAGGGAAGAAACCCCGTCCGCGGTTTCCAGCCGAGCCACAAGGCCTCCTTGCCATCAAGCGCCCAGGCCCAATTGGCCCGTGCATAAAGCATGGCGACGAAGGAACGTATCTCCGCCTCCACATCGTTTTCCTGATTGAAGTAGGCGGCTGCCGTCAGCATGCCGGCGATCAGAAGCGCGCTGTCGATCAGCGACAGCTCGCTGCGCCATGTGCGTTTTCCGGTCTTCATGTCGAGAAAATGGTAGTAGAGCCCCTTGTATCCGGTCGCGTCCTTGTCGCGGTTCTGCGGGCTTTCGGCAAAAAAGCGCAGCGTTGCCAGCGTCCTTGCTGCCGCGTCCTGCCTGCTCATCCAGCCTCTCTCGACACCCACGGGATAGACGGAAAGCCCGAATCCCGTCGCCGCGATGCTCGAAGGCGCACCCGCAAGCGAGGTATCGGCAATCAATCCGTTGTCCGGATTGGCGAACTCAAGGAAATAGCTGAATGCCGCTCGCTGTATCCGGTCAAGCAGGACCGTGTCGGTGTCGTTTTTCAGAAGCATTGCATCGTGTACTCCGGTCAACCGCAAGTTTCACCACATGGCCAGGACATCGGCAAATCACCGATTGTTGAACTCGCCGACGCCCGAAACCATCGCCTGACGAAAGACCTGTGCTACACTTTTTGCTTCTTACGACCGGCAGCAGTGATTGGATGACATGATGTTCACAACACTTGCGATGCTTTTAAGTCTCTCGAGCGCCGCCGCCGTGACTCCGGCGCCTGGCGCGGCGCAGGTCGATGTCGCGCTGGTGCTTGCCGTCGACATGTCGGGCTCGATGGACCTCGATGAAGCGCGGGTACAGCGCATGGGCTATGTCGAGGCCTTGCGCCATCCGGACTTCATCAACGCGGTGACGGCAGGCCTCAACGGCCGTATCGCCATCGCCTATTTCGAATGGGCGGGCAGCGTCAACGAAACCTCGGTGGTCGGCTGGCTGCTGATTGACGACGCACAGGATGCCGCCGCGCTGGCCGACCAGCTCGCCTCCCGGCCCGTCTATACGCGCCGGGGCACATCCATTTCCAACGCAATCTCCTTTGCCTCGAAACTCATCGCCACCAGCCCTTACGATGCGATGCGCCGGGTGATCGACGTCTCCGGCGACGGCCCGAACAATCTGGGTCCCCCGGTCGACCCTGCCCGCGACGCGGCCGTTGCCAGCGGCATCGTCATCAACGGCCTTGCCATTCTCATCCGTCCCTCCGGCAGCGCGGGCTCGCTCGACCGCTACTATGCCGACTGCGTCATCGGCGGTCCCGGTTCGTTCGTCCTGCCGGTCCATCAGCCGGAAGATTTTGCTGTCGCCATCCGCCAGAAGCTGGTCATGGAAGTCAGCCGCCGTGGCCCGGTTGAGCGGATCATCCCGGTCCAGATCGCCCCGCCCACCGACTGCATGATCGGCGAGAAACTGCGCCCCGGCTTTCTCGACCGGGTCTATCCGGAGCTGGAAAAATAGGCCTCGCGACGATGAGCGACGCGCCTGCCCCGACAAACCTTTAGAGGTCTTGAAGACGAACAATTTCAGCGCTGCGGACACCGTGCGCCGATCCGGCTGGCCTACGATTCCGACGCGCTGGCGGCGCCTGCCGGCTGGTGCGGCGCGGACAGCGATGCCATCACCCGCGCGGCGGCTTCGCGACCGGCAACGATCGCACCTTCAATATAGGCCGGGAACAACGAAGCCAGTTCCGATGCGGCAAAATGCACGGGCGGCGCACCGGCGCGGATGATCGTTTCCGCGTCATAGGCCGAGATGCCGGTGATGACGTCGCTGTAGCCTCCGCCACTCCAGGCATCATCGACCCAGTCGCGCATCAAGAAATCCGTGTAAGCGTGAGCCTCTTTGCCAAACGCTGCAGCAAGACGGCGGATGATTTCAGACTGAATGAATTCGGCACCCTTCCCGCTCCACTGAGCAGCCAGCGAACCTCCCGCAAACAGCACCAGCGCCGCCGCCCGCTCGCTGCTGACGTCGCAGGCGAAAAGACCGAGAACATCGCGCCACATCACCATGCCGCTCAATCCACGATCACGCCAGAAAGGCCGCTCGTACCGCACCAGCGCCTTGATGACAGCACCACTCTTCCAGGCGCCAAATGCATCGATCAGCGGCCTCCGCAGATCAGGTTCATAAACTATCCGCGACGCCATCACCGGCGGCACGGCAACGATGACCTGCCGTGCCGTGAGCACGCCGTCGTTGCCGGTGGTCACCGCCACGACCCCGTTCGTTCGCGCAATATGCGTGACGGGCGTATCGAGCCGCAAGCGGGGGCCAAGCGTTGCCGCCAGGGCGCCTGCAACGGCATGCATCGTGCCTTCGACAGAATACTGCAGTTCATTGCCATTGCTGGTGGTGCGCCGGTCGGTATCGATCAGGTACCAGAGCGGCATTTCGTTGATCGGGCGGCACCAAAGCCCCTCGACCATCGCCTGATAGCCGGCCTTGGCAGCCGGAGCATCGCTCTGCCGGGCAAGCCAGGCTTCCGCCGTCAGGCCGGCGATATCCGGATTGCGCGGCTCGATCCTGTTTGCGCGCGCCCGGATACGGCCGGATTCCGCAAAACTGTAACCGGCCTCCGCCAAGGCAGTATCCGGCTGAACGAGGAAGGCGCCCTCCGTCGGCGTTTCCACCAAGGGAAAGCCAAACCGCCGCGTCAGCGCCATGACCTCCGGCATCTCGTCGCAGATGAACTGGCCACCCATGTCGATCCGCACATCATCCCGAAAAGCCGCCGGCTCCACCCGCCCACCGACACGATCCCGCGCTTCGAGCACGATGACATCAAGCCCCGCGGAAACCAGCGCATCCGCCGCCGAAAGTCCGGTAAAACCGGCTCCGACGACGATGACATCCGCACCATACTGGCTCAACGGCATTTCTGCCGCAGCACGATCTGCTTCAGCGCCGTCGACCGCCTTCATTCTCGTCACTACCTTCTTGCCCTTCAGGCCGCGAACCACCGTCATTGAGCGCTTTCGCCCGTTTGTACCGCGCAGATGACTGGAGAATGCCAGCGACTGTCAAGACCTTCCACATGGCTTTCCAGGGGCGAAGATCCCGCGACACAGGCGGCCGGATGCCGGTGCATTCCAAAGGAAATTAGGCTCAACCAAGCCATTGATATCGAGAATGACAACGTCAACGATTGTAAAGTGATCGTTGAAGCACGGCGGAATCAAATTCTGAAACACATCCGCGTCGGCTTTGAAATTAAAGGGATATTGCCGCCAACGACGGCTGGATGTCCGCCTCCTCAGTTGCCGCTGAATGCCGACGATCCGCAGGACGTAGTGAGGCTCCGGGAGTCGCCCGGGCGAATAGCCCAACCAAATTTTTGACCTCTCCCCCTTGAGGCGGGATCAGACCACGCCTGGAGCAAACGCCGCCATGCCCCCCGTATAGACCTTCGCCAGCGGCGTCGCATAAGACCCGCGCTTGCTGGTCGTCAGCCGCTGCGCGATCAGCGCTTCGGCCTGTTTCACCGCCGCCGACACGCCGTCAACGACAGGAATTCCATATTCCTCTTGTAGTGCGTAGGCGAGATCGGCCATGCCGGCGCAGCCGAGCACGATCGCCTCGGCACCGTCCTCGTCAAGCGCCAGTTCGATCTGGCGACGAAGCTTGCCGAGTGCGCCGGACGCCGGGTCTTCCAGTTCCAGTACGGGGATATCGGCTGCACGTACTTTTGCTCGCCCACCAAAGCCATAATGGCGCGACAGGTTTTCAAGCAGGACTCGCGAACGCTCCAGCGTCGTCACCACGGTAAAGCGCTGGGCGAGAAAGCCGGCTGTCACCAGCGCAGATTCGCAGAGCCCGAGTACGGGAAAGCCAGCGAGCGCACGGGCTGCATCGAGCCCCGTGTCGTCGAAACAGGCGATCACCGCAGCCTGAGTACCCGCGGTTTCCGCTTTCCTGATCTCGGCAAGCAGGCCGGGCAAGGCGAGCGCCCCGTCATAATACCCCTCGATCGAGGCAGGCCCCATCAGCGACGTGGCCGCGATGATTTCGGTTCCTGCGGCGGCAACGGCGCGCGCGGCCCCTGCCGCCTTTTCCGTCATGGATTGGGTGGTGTTCGGATTGACGACGAGGATGCGCATGCGGGATCAGACCACTTTCGCCTGCCGGCGGCGCATCACCAGGATGATGGCCAGCGCAAGCAGGATGATGGAGAAGGAGAACAGGGTTGTAACGGTGCCGAGCGCATAGAGCACTGGCGTCGTTACGTTCGTCGTCATGCCGTAGATTTCGAGCGGCAGGGTGTTGTAGGTGCCCGATGTCATCAGCGTGCGGGCGAATTCGTCATAGGAGAGCGTGAAACCGAACAGGCCGACGCCGATCAGGCTGGGGGCGATCATCGGCAGGACGACGTGGGCGAACGTCTGCCATGAGGTGGCACCAAGGTCGCGCGCCGCTTCCTCATAGGCCGGCGAAAACCGGTTGAAGACGGCGAACATGATCAGCACCCCGAACGGCAGCGTCCAGGTCAGATGCGCTCCGAAAGCCGAGGAATACCAGGCGGGCTTCAGGCCGAATTGCTGGAAGACGACGCCGATGCCGAGCGAGATGATGATCGACGGCACGACGAGGCTGGCGACCGTCAGGTAGAACAGCACCGTCGCACCCTTGAATTTGCGGCGGAAGGCGAGACCGGCCAAAAGCGACACGACGACATTGACGATCATAACCATCAAACCGAGCGAGAAGGACCGCTTGAAGGACGCCCCGAAGTCGCCGACGGCCTGCTGTTCGAACAGGTTGAAGAACCAGTGCACCGAAACGCCGTTGAGCGGGAAGGTCAAACCGCCATCCGGCCCCTGGAAGGACAGGATGAAGACGGCCGACAGAGGGCCATAGAGAAACAGGACAAAGAGCGTGAAGAAGGCGGCCAGCACGTAGAATTCGAGGGTGCGTTTCTCCTGGCTCATCTCAAAGCTCCTTGCGGATATCGACGACGCGCAGGATGGCCGCGACCATCAAAAGCACGACGATCAGAAGCACCACGGCATTGGCGGCGGCGGCCGGATATTGCAGCAGCGACATCTGGTTCTTCATCATCAGCGCCACCGACGCGCTCTGTCCGCCGGACATCACCTGAACCGTCGAGAAATCCGCCATGACCAGCGTCACCACGAAGATCGAGCCGATGGCGATGCCGGGCTTGGCAAGCGGGATGATGACATTCCAGAGGATCTGCCAGCCACTGGCCCCGGCGTCGCGTGCGGCCTCGATCAATGAGCGATCAATGCGCATCAGCGTGTTGAAGATCGGCGTCACCATGAACAGCGTGTTGAGATGCACCATGGCCAGCACGACGGCGAAATCGGAATAGAGCAGCCATTCGATCGGGCTCGGAATGATGCCCATCTCGATCAATGTCGTGTTGACCAGACCGTTGCGGCCGAGAACCGGGATCCAGGAGATCATCCGGATAATGTTGGATGTCAGAAACGGCACGGTGCAGACGAGAAACAGCACCATCTGCATGGTCGTCGTGCGGATATGGAACGCCAGAAAATAGGCGACCCAGAAGCCGATCGCAAGCGTCAGCCCCCAGACCATCGCCGTGTATTTCAGCGTGTTGAGATAGGTTTTCCAGGTAACCCAGGAGCCGAGCGTATCGGTATAGTTCATGGTGAGGAAATCGGGATAGAGCCCGGCGAAATCATAGTCCCAGAAGCTGACGACCGCGATCATCAGGATTGGCAGCAGGAAGAAGAAACCGAGGATCAGCGCCAGCGGCACCGCCTGCAGATAGGAGGCGATGCGGGACGCAACCCTGCCGATGCGCGCGGTGATGAGCGGCTTGGCGGGTGCCGCGATCTGCGTGTCTTCGTCCGTAATGGCTGCTGTCACGTCGTGGGTCTCCGGTTTGGTTCTTTACCTCCCCCTTGAGGGGGGAGGTCGCAGCGAAGCTGCGGGTGGGGGTGATCCATTGGATGTCAAGGATAGTCACCCCACCCCGGACCTTTGGTCCGACCCTCCCCCTCAAGGGGAGGGTAAAGATCATCAGGCAGCGATGAACTCGTTCCAGCGCTTGACCATGTAGCGGTCCTCGTCCATGACCGAGTTCCAGCAGGCGACCTTGCCCATGCGTTCCTCGAAGGAACCGCCGTCGCGCACGGCGCCGGCCTTCTCCATGACCTTGCCTTCCGGGGACATGATGTCGCCCGTCGCAGCCTTGCCTTCGATCCAGTAGCCCCACTCGTCGGCCGACATGAATTCCTTGGCGGTATCCATGGCAGCGGAGTAGTAGCCCTGACGGTTGAGGTAGCCGCCAACCCAGCCGGACGTGTACCAGTTGATGTACTCATAGGCAGCGTCGAGCTGCGCGCCCTCGAGATGCGAGGCAAGACCGAGACCGCCGCCCCACGAGCGATAGCCTTCCTTGAGCGGCTGGTACTTGCAGGCGATGCCCTTCGAGCGGACCGCGGCAACGGCCGGCGACCACATCGACTGAATCACAACTTCGCCCGAAGCCATCAGGTTGACGCTTTCGTCAAACGACTTCCAGAAGGCGCGGAACTGGCCGGCCTGCTTGGCCTTGATCAGGAAGTCGATCGTCGCATCGATCTCTTCCTTGGTCATGTTGCCCTTGTCGGCATACTTGATGTTGCCCAGGGCTTCCATGATCATCGCGGCATCCATGATGCCGATCGACGGGATGTTGAGGATCGAGGTCTTGCCCTTGAACGCCGGGTCCATGATATCGGCCCAGGAGCTGATCTCGCGACCGACAAGGTCGGGGCGGATGCCGAGCGTGTCGGCGTTGTAGATGGTCGGAACCATGGTGAAGAACTGGGTCTCACCTTTGGCAAACGTCTTGTCGCCAACTTTTTCGACATAGCCGACCGTATGCGGCGCGGTGCCCTGGGCAATGACGCTGTCCGGCGTCAGCTTGCCGGTCTTGAACAGCGGAACGATCTTGTCGTAATATTTCAGCTTCTTGATATCCATCGGCTGGATGACGCCGGCCGGGAAAACCTTCTTCAGGATCCAGTATTCGATATCCGCGATATCGTAGCTATCCGGCTGGGTGACGGCGCGCTGGGCGGCGGCGTCGGAATCGGTCGCCGTCATTTCGAGCGTGATGCCGAGGTCGGCCTTGCACTTCTCGGCAATGGCGTTGATGTTCGAGACGCCGGTACCGAACTGGCGCAGCGTGATCGGGTTCTGCGCCCAGATGGTCGGGAAGCCGGTGATCAGGCCCGAGCCGACGATGGCGCCGGTTGCAGCCGCGCCGGTCTTCAGCAGGCCGCGCCGGGAAATTCCCTTTGGCGTTTTGGTTTCATTGGTCATGTCAGTTCCCTCTTTTTTGATGGTGATTAAGGATTAGGCGGCAATGCGGCCAAGCAGGACAGCGTCCTCCAGGCCCCAACTGAGCGACACCGCATCGCCGACCGATACGGGTTTCTCGAAATAATCGGCGTCGGTGGCGATGACGGTGAAATCGTCGCTGCCGGCACCGATGACGGTGATTTTCACGGAGGCGCCGCGATACTCGACGTTGGAGACGACACCATTGAAACCCAGCGTCTTGTCGGATGCGGTGGCGAGGCGAACGCGGTCGGTGCGCACACCGATATCGATTGGTGCACCGGGCTCCTGATCGGGGCCTGCTACGGTGAATGTCTGGCCTTCCGGAACCTCCAGCGTCACCTTGCCATCGCCACTTGCGACAACGCGGCCGGTAAGAACATTGTGATCACCCATGAAGCGGGCAACGAAGGCTGTGGCCGGTCGTTCGAACACTTCGCGCGGATGCGCTGCCTGCTCGATGCGGCCATCGTTCATGATGACGATGATATCGGCGAGCGCCATCGCCTCTTCCTGGCTGTGCGTGACGTGAACGAAGGTGATGCCGAGGGTTTTCTGCAGCTTCTTCAGTTCCGCCCGCATGCGGATCTTCAGGAACGGGTCGAGCGCCGACAGCGGCTCGTCGAGAAGCAGGGCTTCCGGATCGGTGATCAGCGCGCGGGCCAGCGCCACGCGCTGCTGCTGGCCGCCGGACAGCTGGGCCGGACGCCGGTTGGCATAGGGCTCCATCTGCATCAGCTTGAGCATGTCGAGTGCTTTGGCGCGACGCTCTTCCTTCTCCACGCCCTTCATCTTCAGGCTGAAGGCGACATTGTCGATGAGATCGAGATGCGGAAACAGCGCATAGGACTGGAACATCATCGCCGTGCCGCGCTTGGCCGGCGGCAGGTCGGTGACGACGATATTGCCGAGCCGGACGTCGCCCGACGAAATGCTTTCGTGACCGGCGATCATCCGGAGCGTCGAGGTCTTGCCGCAACCGGACGGGCCGAGGAAGCAGCAATAGCTGCCGGAGGGTATTTTCAGACTGATGGAATGGACGGCGGTGGTGCTGCCATAAACCTTGGAAACGGATACGATATCGATTTCAGCCGCTTTGGACATCATGTCTCCCCTGTGACGGAGACTACGATGCATCAAGCGTGCCAAACCGGGTGCGCTGCAATAAATAGCTGAAATTCATCGGAAAAATTCCGCGCGCCAGACCTGCTCCAATTTTGGACAATTTAAGGGTTGCTTAAAATATAAGCGTTTGTCTGCAATGAAGCCAACAGATCGTATACAATTTAACCAGACACTTGGCGACAAATTCCGGTTAACTTCACCTGAAAAGAACGCTAGGATAGACACCAGGAACCCGGAATGAGCCTTGATGAAAACCGCAGCACTTCCCGCCGAAGACCCGATTGATGTCAGCACGCAATCCATACGCGATTCCATACGCGATGCGATCGTCGACCGAAGGCTTGCGCCCGGCACGAAGCTCTCGGAGACGGATGTGGGTGCACTGTTCAACGTCAGCCGCACGCTGGTGCGCGGCGCCCTGCAGGCGCTCTCCTATGAAGGTCTTGTCAACGTCGAGAAGAACCGTGGCGCCTTCGTCGCCTATCCCTCACCGGAAGAAGCGCGCCAGATCTTCGCCACGCGGCGGATGATCGAGCCGGGCATCCTGCGGGAGGCGGCAAAACACATGGGTCCGTCGCATTTCCAGCATTTGCGGCAATTGCTGATGGAAGAAGGCCGGTTGATGGGCGAACGCGGCCAGACGGCGCGGCGCGCGGAGATCAAGGCATCGGGCGATTTCCACCTGATGCTCGCCTCGATGACCGGCAACGCCGTGATGCAGCGGTTCATGGACGAACTCGTCGCGCGCTCGTCGCTGGTCATCGCACTCTATGGCCAGTCGGCAATATCCAGTTGCGGACATCAGGAACATCAGGACATCGTCACCGCGATCGAGCGCAAGGATCTCGATCATGCCTGCCATCTGATGGTGCACCACATCGATCATATCGAGGCCGATCTCGACATGCGCGAAAACAAGGGCAGCGACCTCAGGGAAGCCTTCAAGCTTTAGAAACGTCCGCTCAACCCCGGCTATCAGGCGGCGCGGCGCGCAACATCTGGACGCCGGCATAAACCGCGCAGATATAGAGCCCGATACCGAGCAGGAACCGTATGGGCGCAGCCTGAATGCTCATCGGCACGTCGGTATTATAGCCGAGCGAAGTCAGCCCGCCCATGTCGTTGGCGACAATGCCCGACAGCAGGTAAAACCCGCCAACGATGACAAGAAACCAGCCGAACAGCTTGTTTTGCTTCATTTCCCCCTCCTGTGTCGACCTGGTAAATCTATGCCCTTTTGGGTGCCTTTCGTTCGATGAACGCATCCATTCCAGAATGACGCGGCAACGGTCCGCATGATTCAGAATATCGTTACACAAGCAGATTCCGAAACGAATTCGGTGGTGGAACCTTCCGACAAACTCCGCGTTCCAGTGCTGCGAATTCTGAAAACAGCATGAGGACGACGTTGAGTTACAAACGCTTTCCAACCCCCATCAGAGTGATCATCAAGCAGGGCCGGGAAAACATCATCGCCACCGCATGGGACGCTGTCGAATTTCTTCGTCGCTGGCCCGGCAAGCGCGGTATCGCCTATCGCCGCGCCCTGCAGCACTGCCTTGATGCGCTCGACGGCATCCTTAGCCCGAAGAGGGCCTGGGCTTCATTCACCGCGGCCGCGAAAGAGGAAGGCTTCCTCGCCTGATTCCCGCCCATTCTCCCGACCCAATGCCCGGATACTTGCTCCGGGCATTTTTATTTTCCGGCTACGTCAAACGGTTTGTTGCTTGAAAAGACCGCCCGCACGGCGTTGAATTGCCTGAACGCAGCATGTTCCCGCGGAAAAATGCCACCGGGTCCGCTGCTCGCAGCACCGTAATTTCCCATGAGAAATCCAATTGCCGGGCTTGCCGTTCGGAAAAACGCGAATATACTCAGGAATAATTATTTCCACAGAGTGAAATATCAAGGGAACAAATCATGGCACTCAGCTGGCGTTTTTCGGCCCTCGCGGACCGGCACCGGGCACTCGGCTCCAACCTTGAAGACTGGAGCGGCATGGGAACCGCCTGGACCTACGACAAGGATA
>Ga0307515_10005578_pt1 | contig 25434 bp, 32 predicted proteins | sample 17_EM_MG_FD_194513 | JGI IMG/M metagenome (GOLD analysis project Ga0307515, IMG submission 194513) | Populus trichocarpa ectomycorrhiza microbial communities from riparian zone in the Pacific Northwest, United States - 17_EM | ecosystem: Host-associated > Plants > Roots > Unclassified | place... | reverse complement strand
TGTTAGCAACGGTTCCAACCCGCTAGAACGGTTCCGGGTTAGGGTTGGAACCGAAACCGAACCGTTGCAACGGGCTCTACCACACGAAAACCCGGACCGTTGCAAATGGGCCGGTTTTACCACCAAACACCCAGCATTTCACGATCACAATTTTGGCTCCAATTAAGTATTTGAGTTCTGATCGTATCGTGACATGATCAGTACGTAGATTGTGCAGTTCTAGCCGCTCTCTCACCTCCCGATTTCAGATTTGTGATCCGACCAATATTTGTGGAGTCGCTATCGAAAACCCGGGAATTTCGCGTACAATGTGTCTTTATTTCACAGCCACTCAACGAACATCAATCGGATCGCAAATCTGAATATGGGAGGTGAAAGATCGACTGGAACTGCACAATCTACGTACGGATAATGTCAAGATACGATCAGAACTCAAATACTTAATTGGAGCGAAAGTTGCAGGAACCGTAAAAATAGAACCATGGTCCGGGTACAACCCGGCCAAAACCCGCGGGTTTATGTCCGGTCTGGGTAACAACCCCACCAAGACAATGCGGTTCGGGTTTTTGGCCGGATACCAAACCAAACCAAACCAAACCGCACACCAAAAACCAGACCGCTGGCGGGTTACCCGGACCCGTTGCCAACGCTACCTATGGACGGATCGATGAGTGGGTATTGTCTGCTGATGGACAATATGGCACCGGATGGATTATGCGACTACGATGAAGACTCAATGGAAGATGGACATTATGGAGGTTAGTACATATGACCTTTAGAGGGTTTACAGAGCTCCAGGAGCAGTCACGGAATGCGGCCCATACGAGCGCGATAACGCACCGGATGGATATGAATGGCTGAAGCCGGATGGATAGCGTCCAGATGGATCGCGGTGACAGATTGATTGCGGCCGGAGATGGATGATGAGAGATGGATGCCATCCGGAGATCAATCGCTGGCGGATATGGATCGCAACCGGATAAGGATGGATGACCGGAGGTGGATGACCGGAGGCGGATGACAGGAGATGAATCCCAGGAGATGGATCACGGGAGACGGACGACAATGGATTTCCTTCCCTTTTATGAAGATATTGAGGCTATACGAAGTTATACCTTTCGCGAGATCACTCACTTTGATTTCAACCTACGATGTTACAATCCAGCGCCGATATCGAGATACACAATGTACTGCCGGCGGTGTGGTTCTAGCGGGTACGATACCGACCTCTATTCAGAGCACTAGTTAGAGTGCGATTCAAACATACCGACTTAATCAGCTATATGCCCGATGTACTATGCCGAGTACAATCTCGAATCAGATCCCGAGTCAGCTACGCTGATCCTCAGTAACCCAATGACAATGCCAAAACCGCACATCTCGAAGCTGTTTGAGATAAGTTGTCAGCGGTGCAACGATCTTCAAGCAGGGGGATGACTGTGCCGGATGCGCAACAATCCATACTGCGAACAATGACCGTACCAGAAGTGCAGGCATGAAGCACGGGGAAACGTATTGACCAATAGAGGAGAATAGCAGCGGCAAGTGCACATAGAGAAGAATCAACAATTCTACTCTCAGACAGGCAAATAGCGCATGCAGAGAAGTGATGGCAAACGCACCTAAAGATGAATCAAGAATCCGCATACCCAGGTTACAACCCCAACCAAGATCCCAAATCAGTCTCGGCAATTCCAATTCAATCTCGACCATCCCGAGATACACAGCTGCTACTGGAAAATCAACTTTAGAATCAATCCTTACCAACCGATATGGCACCCGAAGAAGCTGCAATGGATTAGTTGTCGGCAGAGCTACGACATTCAAAAGGAGGACCACCGTACCGTAATCAAAACCAACCCTTACTGCAAGCACTCAGTGTACCGGTAGTGCTCGGAAGAAGCATCTTGGATCGCACTTACTGGCAGAGAATCGCAGTTGAAGAATAGTCAACAAGCAAAACGACGATGTGGATACCCAGACAAGTGACAGCTCGCACAAAGGGAGAAGGAGCGGATAGCATACCCGGAGGAAAGCCGGCGAGCGCAACCAGCAATTGGAGATGATAAGTGCACCAAGCACAGGGCGGATGTACCTACAAGTGCACCGACTTGGAGGATGATCTGTGCGACTGCAAGAGCCCTGGAGAGATGATGAGAAGATCAAGTTCGCTCAATCTATGCCGAATGAGTACAATGATGTCTACCAAAGCCGTTCCGAACGAAACATGAAATGATCTCCGCACGTATCACATAGTCTACCGAACGGCATCGCGAGCGCGTGACTGACACACATCGCGAGTGATAGTCACAGAACGGCCTCGCGAGAGAAAGTCACGGAATGGCATCATGAGAGACACTTGATACAACTACCATGAGATGATCACTGAGATTTTGCAACGACCAAGATCACGGTCGAAGGACTCCGAATTGGGAGTGAATGAGAAGATTACCGTGAACCCTCAACCGACTGCACCGACTGGGATGTTTACCAAACAGCTTACCGAAATGAACGCCGAACCACCATACTTGAGGCCTATAAGCCTGCTTGGTTGATGCTCAAGCAGGATGGATATAACTACTGACGGGCACCGTGTGAGAGCCACCGGCTTAAAGAGAGGATGTCAGATATCGAGGCCGGCCTACAGAGCTATGCACGAGGGTGGAGAGTGCGAAAATGCGTTTGAATATGTATGGTATGAATGACCATGTCATGAGAAGCTTACGAGATAGACACAAGGTCATATTTGATTGACCATCACCGATGGCTATTGTACCAAGAGCAGAAGCTGCCAAACCAGCAACAATGATCACTGATGGGCTGGGCCTGCGAAGTTGTTCACGAGGAATAGGGAGAGCTCCAGTGCTAACCCACTTGAATGTATGGTGAGTATGAACGGTTACTGGAATGCTTACACGTTAGATATACCGATGCAAAAGCCAATGGCAATAGCAATGACAATGATGATCATAAGCAGCGAGCGGAAGCCACCATCGATGCCGCTGAGTCAAGATGGGGCTCATAATATGATTGGGAATTTCACCGAGATCACTGTGCCTAATTCGGACAATGACCTATACTTGGTACGAGTTACGATTCTGAGATAGAATGGTCACATGCCAGACATTCCAGAAATGGAGATATGGATGACGGTGTCACTATGGATGTTCCTTCTTTCTCTCATCTTGTCTTCGGTACATCTTTGGATGTCGGCCCAGTACAAATGGCAATCGGCACGGGTTTTCACCACCTCCAGAGATAAGTCAAGTGGAGTTGGAGTTTCCCTGTGCGCCGGATCCACCGAATGGCTGCCATATGGTACGGATCAGTTGCGGTACGAATGGGTTCTTACGTTTGCGTACGTGGCACGGTTGTTGGATTGTTTCGTTTCCTTCTCTACTCTTGTACGGGTTTATACAGCCCAGGGGGTCTGCACCTGATGAGGGGGATAATGTAATGACACGGCTGTACGTGACGTGTCCAGGGCCGGGTAACACCCCCTGTACATAGTCAGCTCGCCACAAGCCTTAGATCTCTAGCGATAATCTTACCTTTATACTACTCTACAATATTGACATCCAGGTTTGCAACAGTATCTACTGATATACCTTCCTACGAGGCCAGTCACGGGCGTTTGCCTTTACAATATTCCTCAGAAGCATCTGGATAAGCCGCAGCATAAAACCCGAGAAGTGCTCTACGAAGTACTCTTGCTGGTACTCCAGCCACTCACCATCAAAGAAAATACCAGTGCCGAGAGGGTGTATTACAACGATCTCTGTGCTGATGGCAACTTGAGGCGTTGGAAACTGGTTTATCAGCATGGCTTGCAGATTGCCCGGGGTATAGCGACCTACCTCATCTTGAGCGGCATGTCCGCTTTTAGTGTGAATGTCCAAAGAACCAACTGGGAGATTATGTCCCTCCTGGCAAGCGACACCCCCGGCGGGTTCACAACATATATCGAACGCTCAGCGATGCCAACACCAATGCAGCCAATGTCGAACTCTCGTCGCACAATGTTCACCGAAGATTCAATGTGTTTAGACATATTCCCTGTGTTGTGAGCGACCTCCTGAATCCCGACCTCCTCCATACAATGCAGATCGGCATGCTTGACCACCTCCAGAAGTGGATTTCTCACTATATGAAGATGCATGAATGGCTCGACAAGTACAATGCAATCTGGTTATCCGTGCCTGCTTACCACCACATCACACCAAAATATTAGTCATATGAGGAAGTTTCTGAATCAAATGGGAACGAGATGGAGGAAATCAGACAGTACCTGCTTGGAGTTGTAACCCAGTCTCTACGAGGCAGATGTGCTGCTCAGAGTCCCATATTCAATCATGCAATTGACTTCACCCGGGCATTGTTAGAATTCTATTTTTATGCTTGATATTGATCCCACCGAGGATGCAACATTGAGCTACATCGAAAATGCCTTGCGTCGTTTTCACACCGTCAAAGATGTTTTCTTACTCGGGCGAGCTGGCACAAAGGTGAAGGCCAAAGCCAATGCTCTGAGTACGGAACTCGTGAAGATCCGAAAGGTAGACAAGGAAACAAATGCTGAGACTTGGACGCCGTGGACGATGTGGCACGGAATGATCACCTGGCGGGATTATATCAGCCACGAGATAGAAGTTTCGAAGGAGTCAGACGCTGACTTCAACTCTCTGATGATGGACTTGATGTCTCATTAGGTCGCGCAGATTCATCGATACGGAGCCTTGCAATAGTATTCTGCCGAGAGACACGAACAACATCAGCAAAATATATTTCCGTCGGGGCGGAATTACTCCTTCAGAGTGGACGCGCTGCGTCCGAGTTGTCAGAGACAGCCCGGTGGCGGGTTACTCCGCGCCTGGCGTCAATTCAACACGTCGCGTTCCATATCCCGCTCTGATCCCTCCTTCACTGTTTTGTCTCGTTCTGTCGGTCTCCTATTTCAAATGATCACTCTGGCGTTGTGGCTAACTGTGACTATACATCAGAATGGATTCATTGGGTACGCGCTTGCATCAGGATTGCAATGCGATGGGTGACGCTGCGAAAATCTCTCCTCCCGTTCGTTCTACCTGCGCGCAAAATGCACCTCTCTCTTTACTAATTACACGGGATTGCACAGCGATGGGTGACACTGGGAATATCTCTCCTCGCTTTCCTTCTACCTGCGCGCAAAATGCCATTCTCTCTTTACTAATTATACACATCATTCCTCATCACCAGATCTATGTGGCTATTGGCAATCCATCGTTCGTTCCTTCCGTCTCCTGTCTTACTACTAGTAGCTATCTCTGGAATGACGTGCGCGCAGCCGACAATATTTCACACGCTGAAATCTTCCAAGGCAATGGCTGCCGGTGCTTTTCTCACTTGTACAAATTTCGAGACGGTATCCAAGTTACCCGAGTTTTCAGGTATTGTGGTGAGCGCCAGGGCTGACCAGTACTCAACGAAAGCTCCATCATGGTTTAGGAGTTTGATTTTGAATAGTCGTTGCAGTTGCCACAGAAGACGCCCATTCAGCGGGCCATAACACCTCCCCAGGCGTTGCTTGACCCACACCCAGTCGTTCTGTCGATCCCCTCCGCGCCAGCTCTGGCTTCCTGTGCATCGACACATCTGAGATATGCGTTCACCATCTCAAACCTCAACTTGAAAGTTAATGCCATGGTAAATACAGAGCTCCATTGCGGGCAGTTGTTCATCCGATATATACGTGTTGTTACGACTCTTATGCTTGATATTGTCCGGCGTGCCGCTCTATATTGCCACGCGGTGCGTTGCGTCATGTGTAATGTCGAGTAATTCTCTGAAGTCCTTGATCTTAGCGTCAGGATGCTTTCCATCACGGCGGTTTTGGGGCCCCATGAATTCGGGCTTCGCATAAGACTTGGAGCCCAGGAGGGCAGCCAGATCCGCACCGGAATGGAGGACTTTGCAGGCAGCAGAGCTGTTCTCCCGACGCTGAGCGAGGGCTTGGAGATTCCGCTCTCTGATTTCGAAACAGAGAATCCAATGCTGAAAGGTGATTACTTGCGGCAGGTAGTTCAGATTGTGATTGCAGGCGTTCCAACCGTCCTTGAGGTTCGTTTTATGTGCTTGTTCATGTCTCTCGGCAGAATACTGTTGCAAGGCTCTGTATCAACAAATCTGTTCGATCCAATGAGACATCAAGTGGATCTTTGGAAAGTTGAAGTCGTCATCCAACTCCTTGGAAACATCTATCTCGTGGCGAATATAATCCCGCCAGGGGTTCATTTCGCGCCGCTTCTATGACGGCGTTCAAGTTTCAGCATTTGTTTTCTCGTCTACCTTTCGCTTCTTCACGAGTTACATTCTCAGGGCATTGGGTTTGGCCTTCGCCGGTTTGCCGGCTCGCCCGAGTAAGATGACATCTTTGAATGTGTCAAAATGATGCAAGGTGTCCTCCATGTAGCTCAAAGTCGCATCATCGTGAGATTTATATCGAGCATACATATAGAATTCTAACAATGCCCGTGTGCACTCAATTGGAGGATTGAATATGGGACGCTGAGCGTGGTTTCCGCCTCGTAGAGACTGGGCTACAACTCCATACAAGTACTGGCTCAATTCTTTCATCTCCTTCCCATTCCATTGAGAAACTTCCTCATATGACTTGTTTTTTGGTGTGAGGTCGTGGTAAGCAGGCACGGATAACCAGATTGCATTGTACTTGTCCAACCGTTCGTGCATCTTCATTAAGTGGAAAATCCACTTCTGGAGGTGGTCTGGCATGCCGATCTGCATTGTATGGAGGAGGTCGGGCTTCGGGAGGTCGCTCACAATACAGGGAATATGTCGAAACAAGTTGAATCATCGGTGGACATGGCCCGACGAGAGTTCGGCATCGGCAGCCATGGTGTTGGCATCGCTGAGCGTTCTATATAGGTTGTGATCCCGCCGGGGTTGTTGCTTGTCAGAAGGGACATAATCTCCAAGCTCGTTGTTTGGACACCTGCCCCAGAAACAGACAAGCCGCTCGAGATGATGTAGGTCGCTAAACTCAGGGCAATCTGCAAGCCATGCTGTTAAATCCGGCTTGCAACGCCTGAAGTTGCCATCTGCACAGAGAACGATGTAATACCCGCTCTCGGCGCTGGGATTGAGTTCAAAGGTGAGAGGCTGGAGTACCCGCCAGAGTACTTTGTTCAGCACCTCATGGTTTGTTTGCCACTGCTCATCCAGCCGCTGCTGAGGAATAGTGCGGTTCTTGATTGGAATAGGTGGGAGAGCGACCATTACGACGGTGTGCGCTGAGGGCATCTGGCGGATCTTCGAAGACAGATTGCCAATTGTCATCTATACAGGGCACTCTGTATTGTCGCCAGCAAAATTCGAGAGATGTGTTCCGTCGGATATGAAGATCAAGGGAACCAGAGTAATCATCACTCTGAGCGTTGCCATAACCTCGATTAGCACATGATTATCCTCGAGTATCTCTGCTTACCTGTGTCTCCCACCACCAATCCACAATGTGCATTTCAGTAGAGAGGCGTTGCGGTGGCGTATCGCTGTTAAAGTAACGCTGAGGGGCATAAATGAGCTGCTCGGTGTAGGTTGGGTGCAGCATCAACCATCTCCTGCTTTTGAGGATGTGTCGAAGCCAGTATTTGATAGGCTTTTGGTGATTGGCATCTCATCTCATATCCTTGAGGGTGTGTAGTTCCCACTCCCCGAGAGCCTGATCATGTGGGATGCTAGCCACGAGCTTCTGGACTCCATCCCCGTTTTTGAAGCTTGGGAAACGCAGAGCGGTGTCTTCCTCCTTCAGCATGTTGTCATAGTACGTCTTCATACCCTTCTCCTTTATCTCACCCTGGATATATTTGTTCTCTTCACGCGTCGCAAACGGGTAGTAGGGATTGTTCTGTAGGTTCATCTCAAGGCAACCCTGAGCGTCGCATTCCCATGGCTCAGCAATGTGATCGCTCAGCGGGGCAACAGAGCCGGGATATGTTTCCGTCCACAGCAGAGCAAGTGGAGCTGGTTGAGCCTGCGAGTCTGCGATGTTTTCAACGTGTTCGAGGTAGGGACATGTGTCCAGGTCTTCAACTGAATCTTTGTTTGGGCTGAATTCACGACGCTGAGCGGGTACAACGCGTCGGGGTGCGCTCCGAACAGTCAGATTCATTGCAACCTGAAGGCGTTCAGGATGGTGTAATTTGATATGTTTATGTCGCCAGCTGTCTGAGGTGAACTTCTTTCGCGATGAAAATTCGGGGCAACGCAATGGGGTCTTCTCTGGGATTGTGGATGACACAGGAGGAGTGGAGTATTCACTGTAGACAGGGACGAAAGTTGGAGCTGGGCCTGAGGACTCTGGTATGGGTATGAGCTCACGATACTTGAGAGATTTAGTGAGCCTCAACACCATCACGCCAGGAGTTGCAAAAACACTGCATGCGCGATGTCCCATAATACTATGAATAAATAAAAAATACACCCTGAGCAGTCCAAAAACCTCACAACGCGTGTAATAGTCAATGGCTGTGATAAATAGATCATAACAAAGGAAACGAACAAGCCCACAACCCTAACCCAAACGAACGAAACACCTCCATGCGTGCCTTCATCAGTGCCTGAGATGAATAGATTACAGCAAAGCAAACTCACAAGACAAGAATCTGACTCTAACCCAAACGGAACTCTAGGAGTGGTTCACTCCTCGCCTACCGAGCCATGCGAGCGCTCCTCAGGGAGAGAGACATCAGGGAGAGGGACGTCGGGGAGAGGGACATGCGGGAGAGGGACATCCGGCAGACGGACATCGGGGAGACTGTCGCCACCTGCCGATTTGCCAAGTAGATGCTGCTCCACATCGCCATCCGAAGTGTTTCCGGCTGCCTCAGCTTCTCGCAGGGTTGGCGCCGCAGGGGGAGGTTTTTGAGGCGTCAGATGCCCAAAAAACTCCAGCCCACTGAGGGTATGAGTCTCCGGAGTTCGTGGTCATGGGGGAGGCTCTGGGGTTTCTGGAGGTGGGGCAGGCGCCAGAGGTTGTGGCCCTGTGGTATACTCGCGCATCTCCTGGCCTTGCTCCATCTCCTGGCCTTGCTCAGGTAGCACGATTGGCTCATCGTCTACTATGGTATCACCATCGTGATCTGATGTATTTACCATCTCCCCCTGACCAATCGTCCGAGGTTCTTTGCCATCATCCTCTTCCTTATCCTCCTACCCATCTTCGTTCTCTTCATCTTCCTCCTCTTCATCTTCCTCCTCATCATCGTCACCATCCCTTTCCATATCCACATCGCCGTCTAAATCAACGCTGTCTGGTGCGTCCACATCATCCTCCATGCACATATCCACATCAGGATCAAGTTCTGAGTCATATTCGCCATCCGACTTCTTGGTATAGTCGGTATCACCATCTGAGGAAAATGACACTCCGGTCAATTGTTCCGGCTCTAAATATACCGGCGCTAGATAGCCCTCCTTCCCCGAGTCTGCGTCATATCTTTCCTTCTGCAACTGCAAATCAACGGCACAAGAGATGTCATATCCCCCTGGGGTTTGTTTAACAATACCTTTCCCTTTACCGTTTCCCATCCTCTTCCCCGTGCCTTTCCCCTTCCCGTCCTGTGTTCCCTTCCCTTTCCCGCTCCCTTTCTCACATCTCTGCGTGTCCTCCTCACCCTCGCCATTGTCATTGTCATTGCCATCGCCAGGATGGCTCCTTACATCGCTCGGCGCTCCGGGATCCCCCCAGTTCTCATCATCATCATCCTCGTCGATTATCTCATCCCAATTCAGTAGTCTAACAGCCAGGCAGTTGCCGGGCTTGTACTGCCGGCAGCTTGGTGGCTGAATCTTTGCCCTGGGATCATCGCTAGCGTACCAGGAGAAACGCTCCCTGGTGCGTTTAACCTTCCCCGATCTGGTTGTCTGCGGATTGGAGAAATTGACTTGATCCCCAAAGGCATGGGGGTTGTCCCACCTCCAATTGTTCATTTGGTGGTGGGTTTTGTAAAACATTTGCCTCATATATCAGCGGAAGGCAACCCACCACTCCCAAAATGTCGAACTCCTGCTGCTGCGGTGCGGCCCCATCAGCTGGAATTGTGAAAAGTGGCAAGTCGTGACTGGATAAAGAAAGATTATATCATAAACGAGGTCCCATGCCCTCTCGTCCTGAACGCGGCAAACATTGTATATCCGTATGGGTCCCCGGATGTGTTCCGAGATCAATCCCTCTATACGGTCCCGATCTAACGACACGGGTCGATTTATAACTGATGTCGGCATCTTTGCCCTAGCCTTCCCCTTTCCTTTGCTGCTGCCATTTGGTGCCATCACCGTGAGTTGACAATGAATCTACATCCGAAAGGTTAGAATTATGATACAGTTGCATGTAGCGGGAGAAACCCCAGAGGGACAGTACAAAGTTGTGTATGATATTGGGTGTGTTTTGGAACGAAAAGGTTTGTTTTGTGCAAGTCACATGAGGTCGATATCAGGAAGCTGTCGGTGTGTATAATAGGGGAGGAAGAGAGAATGGAGGTGTATGAGGGAAGAAAGGATATATATACTCGAGTTCCGGCGATTTCTTAGTTCAAGGTTCAACTTGTGAGCGTTATTGTTATGGAACACAAAATGGCGCAGCCTTCATCCTGCCGCACCACCAGCCACCTCATGAACGACAAGCTTCGAGACGAGATTTAGTACTGGCGGTGAGGACACTTAGCAACGCCGGGAGTTGCGTTTGCATCACACATCATTTTTGCCACTCCAACCTCGTGCATCTCGGAGGAAACTGAATAGTTCTCAGTTTCTCCCAACTGTGCAACCATCCAACACAGCTACCAACGCCTAGCAGTGGAAAAAGCACACGCAACTGATTTCATAGGATAGAGAATACCTCATTGTTCGGCTTGTGATGCTTTTCGCTCTACGAAAGTGGTATTTCCACCGGGAAGCTGAAGATATACACAATCGATGGATCAAAGTATTGTGCCAAGAACGAGTACAATACGATGATAATCGCGCCAAGATGGCATAAACACCCTTCGAGCGGTGCAAATAGATCTTCAGACGTCGCTGTAACAGTGAATGTCAATGCTCAGTTTAATCTGAGTTTAATCTGATGGCAGTTAACCCCATAATTGAATACTTCTGAAGGGATCTCGTCCCCGAGAATTGCAAGGGTTTAGAGTCTAGTGTGGTCTACACTGCGCCTCCCGTTTTTGTTGAATCCGTCCATGGTCCCTCAAATGGGAGTCTACCTCGCCTGGCGTTGCTCATTCATGCAGAGGATAATATTCGTACATTCATAACGTCAATCATCTATATCAAAATATGCCTTCCCAAAGCACTCACCCTGATACTACTCCAGTCTCATGAAATGTTCGAAGTCTTGCGAATTGTCAGAATCAACAAAAGCGTGGGCCTTCAGGGAATTCGCAACTTCTGCCTCCTATGTTACGCGTTTCCATACCGGCTGGCAAGAGAGATTTCTCTCAAGGACGGAGTTCCGTACGCTCTACAATCTAAGGTCAGAACTTCACCCCCTCGACTTCGCTGATCAATTCTCACGTTGCAGCTATCACACAACGCGTCACTTCCACCCCGGCCACTACACAGCGACTGTCAATAATTACTCCAACCGCCACGCCGGGTACAAGCAGTCATAACACACCAGCTCCCAGCGGAACCATACGGACAGACTCAACGCGTCATGTTGTATCCAGCCCAGCATCCGGCATTGGTAAAACTCCCACTCCTCGCAGCGCTCTTCAAAACCTGCCAACCCCCATCCCGAATCCAGAAGCCCGCGCGATCATTACAAATCCAGTGCGAACGCAAGCTACCGATATGAATCAGAGACAGAGGCAGGGGCAATAGCAACCGCAGGCGGTGTCTACACCTCGATCAATGTTCTCTGGCAGTCTCAGTATCCATCGATTTGGTCACTCCGACATGACACGTCTTGTATTTGCAACAGGCAGGCTCCTGGGGCTCTTCATGTGTAACAGACGGCCATTTATGAGTGCAAGCAACATGGAGAGAATAAGTTATGCAACGCGACGCGTTGCAAAAGCATTAGCTGAATCCCCATACTGGCAGACAATAGAGACCTACTTGAACACCGCTATGCAGCAAAACAACAATTGGTCCATAGCATTCGAGGCACGCGGAAAGGAGATCTTGAAAGAGGTATGCTCAATCAAAGGCCCACGTTGGATATTGCACGCTCAAAGTGGTACTAGGTTCGTGCACAAGTCAATATGGTTAAATCCCATTTCATTCAATCAGGAAGGGACAACATTACAGAGCTTTATGACCTCCACCGCTTTGAATCCGCCGCAGAGCGTTTGCAATTCATTGATTCCATTCAAGCAGACATTATGTATCTTTTTCCGGTAGCAGAGCGTGTGGAAGGTGGTGTACGCTGTCCAAATACAACGCAGAGAGAGTCGAAAGCTGATAACGAATTGCTAGCGTCCACTTTCCTTCCTGGCGGAAGCAATTCTGCGGTTTATCTACATCAAATATTATCATCGGACGAATAACCGCGGTAAGTATGCTGATGCATTTTATAATTCCATGATTAACGACAAGGACAGTTATATACCCTCGCCACTGATCATGTTTACATGCACCGTGTTGCGCCATGATCTCCTGGAGTGGCAAAAGAACAAAGGTGTTCATCCGAAAGCTTCCAAGTCAAAGCTGAGAGCGGACACACCTGATCGCTCGAACAACTTCAACGACAAGAATGACGGTGGTACGATCGCATCCTGCTGCGCTGTAACTGGTCGCATGTTGTTACCCTTGGCTGGCGTTGCAGATATGTATACATTCTTGATGAATATTCGGAACACATTACCAGAGAGCTACCAACAGAGGGTGTATAACAACACTCTTGCTACAGTCAAGCGTCAGATCCAACATGTGGAGAACCCAACGCCTGCCGTGTTGATCATCGTGGAAGCAGCGCGTGTTGCCAATGCTATTCTTCTTGATTATTTCGCCTCCGAAGTGGCGCTTGAGGAGCTTGAGATCGGAGGTACTCACCCAAACATCCCGATAGACAATACTTGCACGGATGACGAAGTTCATTTCGCGATGCCAGGGGGCAGCGGGGATTACGATGATGAAGGTGATGAAAGCGATGATCGCGATGCCATCCCCACCGGCAGCCGGCAACGACAGCCTGCGACGGAACTCGGGAGGTTAGACCTGGGAACCAGCGATGTCGACGGATTTGAGGGCGAGGATGGCGAGGATGCGGATGCGGATGGGGATGAGAAGGAAGAATCATCGCAAGACGATGATGGATCAACGCAGAATGTGGAGGACTGACCTGGGACCCAGTGATGTCGACAGGTATGAGGGGGAGGATGGCGACGATGCGGATGCGGATGAGGCCGAAGAAGCATCGCAAGCCGATGATGGATCAACGCAGAATGTGGAGGACTGACCTGGGACCCCGTGATGTCGACGGGTATGAGGTGGAGGATGGCGACGATGCGGATGCGGATGAGGAGGAAGGAGCATCGCAAGCCGATGATGGATCAACCAAGAATGTGGACGGCTGAGGGCATAGTACGAGAGAGTGTGAAGATCAAAGTGGATATTTCAGACCTGTAAAATACGATAATGGCGAAGCAAATGCAACGGCAAGCGAGGTATCTAAAGCGAAGACTGTATGGCAATATGTGACAAAATCTCAAAGCTGAACATAGATGGGGCGAGTGCGGCATCTGGTATATAGTAATAGCGGAGAGGTAAAATGTGGTTATCCGCCAAAGAAAGGCATAAACATCGCCAGGGGTTGGTTGAACCGCTACAGCATAACTGCAGCCCCTGCAAAGAGTGTAACACACGTGTCGTTCTGATGGTGCGTATACCAGGCGCATAGTAATGGAGGTGTGTATGTAACGCAACGCGACGCCTGGGCGACGCGAAGCATGTAATTCTCCGTCAGAGGGTACGAGGTTCCGTCAGAGCCATCAGAGCCGTCCGTAACACCCGGGTATTTCAGACGGAAACTAGTGTTGTTGCTGATGAATCACATCAAACCAACCTAAAACACAGTTGGAATGCCTCCAATCACGATTTTAACTACCCGTCACAGGTAATCACCTTTCGGCGTCTCATCCTCTGCTTCGAAATGAGAGACTTCAACCTCCAAGCCCTCGCTCCGAGTCTGGAGAACAGCGCTGCCTCTGGCAAAGTCCTCCCTTCCGGTGCTGATGTGGCTTCCCCCATGAGCCCTGAGTCATATGCAAAGCCCGAATTAATCAGACCCCAAAACTGCCGTGATTGAAAGTATCCTGAGTCTATGATCGAGGACTCCAGAGCATTACTCGACAATATGTAGGATGCGACACACCGCATCACAACATACAGCAGCTTGCGCGAGTGTTTCAAGCATATGAGCCGTAACAAGATGTATATATCTACTGTTAGCAACAGTTCCAGTTTTGGACCCTGCCGGTTTTATAGGTCTGCGTGCCAACCGCCTTACCCCAACAAATATCAACGATTTTTCCAGCGAACCATCCCTTTAAGGCCACAAATATTGATCAGAGTTTAGTGATTGGTATGTAAAATATGCAGCTCAGCGCGGCGCATCTTTTGGCCGTCACTGATTTTTGATATCATTAACTCTCAACAAGTGGAAGCCCAAAAACCTCGTTTTTCAGCCAAAAATGACAATAATTTCAAAGCAGCTTGCTGAGTTTTGAAGATATCAAAAATCGGAGACTGCCAAAAGATGTGACATCTAAAGCTGGATATCTCATGTACCATACACAAAATCATCAGATGAATATTCAAGCACTTAATTGAAGGAACCATTTTGCACAAACCGGGACCGAACCGCCTGGGGCCGGGTCTTCATGGATCCGCTATAGTACAAACGGTCCCCGAACGGAACCGTTGCTAACACTATCGGATGAACAACTACACGCAATGGAGCTTTGTATTTACCATGTTATCAATATTGAAGTTGAGGGTTTAGATGGTGAACGCACATCTCAGATGTGTCGATGGACTGCGAGTCAGACCTGCGGCTGAGGGTTTCAACAGAATCACTGGGTGTGCGTAAAGAAACGCCCCTGGAGGTGTTATGGCGCGTTGAATCGGCGTCTCCCGTGGCAACTACAACGACTATCCAAAATCAAACTCTTCAACGAGGATGGAGCTTTCATTCAGTACTGGTTGGCCCTGGCGCTCACCACAATACCTGGAAACTCTGGTAACATGGATCCCATCTCGAAATTTGTACAAGTGGGCAAAGCCACGGCAGTAGTTGCTTTGAATGGATTCAGCATGGGAAACATTGTCGGCTGCACGCACGTAATTCCAGAGATAGCCACATGACGTATAACAGGAGTCGGATGGAACGAGTGATGGATTGTTAATAGCCACATAGATCTGGCAACTCGGAATGATTTGTATGATTAGCAAATAGAGAATTGCATTGTGTGCGCCAGTAGAAGGAATGCGAGGAGAGATTTTTGCAGCGTCACAAATTGCATTGCAATCCCGATGCAAGCGCATACCCAATGAACCCTTTCTGACACATGGTTACAATTTGCTACAACGCCAGAGTGATCCTTTAATATGGGAGTCGGACAGAACGCAAAGAAAACATGAAACAGACATCGTAGGGCGATGTTCATCGTGACGTGTTGTATTGACTCCGGGCGACACGCAGTCCGCCCCTGGGGTGTCTCTAACGGCTCTGAGGGAGCCATTCCGCCCGAACGGAATGATTTTTGCTGATGTTTGGCCTTCGCCTTTGTGCCGGCTCGCGCGAGTAAGGAAACATCTTCGAAGCTGTGAAAACAACACAAGGCGGCTTCCGTATACCTCAATGATGCTTCATGGTGAGATTAGTATCGAGCATACATATACAATTCTGACAATGCCCTTGGGAACTCAATAGCGCGATTGAATATGGGATGCTGAGCAGGGCTTCCTCCTCGTAGAGACTGCGTCACAACTCCTAGCAGGTACCGGCTCATTTCCTTCATCCCATCCCCAATCCACTGAGAAACATCATCATATGACTTAGTGTTTGGTGTGAGGTTGTGGTAAGCAGGCATGGAAAACTATATTGCATTGTACTTGTCGAGCCGTTCGTGCGTCTTCATCAAGTGGAAAATCCACTTCTGGAGGTGATGAAGCATGCCTTTCGCCATTGTATGGTGGGGGTCGTGCTTCGGGTCGTCGCTCACCATGTGGGGAATATGTCGAAACATGTTGGATCGTCAGTGAGCATAGCCTGACGACAGTTCGGCATCGGCTTCGTTGGTGTTGGCATCGCTGAGATGACAATATGGCTTGTGATCCCGCCGGCGGCATTGCTTGTCATGAGTGACATAACCTCCAAGGTTGTTCTTTGGAGACTGGCTCCAACAACAGAGATGTTGCTCGAGATGACGTGGGTCGGTATACTGTGGGCAAGCTGCAATCCCTGCTGCTAAAACCTGTTTGCAATGCTGGAAGTTGCCATCTGCACAGAGAAAGTTGTACTACCTGCTCTCGGCGATGGGATTTTGTTTAAAGTTCAGAGGGTGAAGCTCCCGCTGGAGTACCTCGTGCAGCATCTTTCGGTTTGTTTGCCGCTGCTCATCCAGCCGCTTCAGGGGAATATTGATGTTCGTGATAGGAATCAGCGGGGAAGCAACCTCTACGACGCAGTGCGTCGAGCACATCTGGCAGAGCTTCGAAGATTGATTGCCAATTGGCATATATACAGGACACTCTATCGTGTCGCCAGCAAAATTCGAGAGATACGTTCCGTCGGACGTGAAGTTCAAGGGAACCAGAGTATTCCTCACTCAGTGCTTTGACTGAACGTCGGTTAGCATGTCATCATACTCGGGTATCTCTCCTTGACCTGTTTCGCCCACCACCAGGTCACTGTGTGCATTTCGGTATAGAGGCAGGTCCGTTGAGTGGCGCTGTTAAAGCAATGCTGAGCGGCGTAAACAACATGCTCGGAGTACGTGTGAGGCCACATCAACCATCTCATGCTTTTGATGATATCTCGACTCCAGTATTTGATAGGGCCTGAGTGATTGTCATTCCATTTCATATCCTCGAGAGTGTGTAGTTCCCACTCCCCAATAGCCAGATCAGCTGCCATGCTAGCCACGAGCTTCTGGACGCAATCCCTGTTTTCGATGATTGGGAAGCACAGAGCGGTGTTTCTTTCCTTCAGGACGTTGTCATAATACGTCCTGATGCCCTTCTTCTCGATCCCACACTGGATATATTTGATAACTTCATGGGTTGCAAACGGGTAGTAGGGATTGTTTGGTAGGTTCGACTCAAGGAAACCATCGGCGTCGCGTTCCCATGGCTCAGGAATGCCATCACTCAGCGCAGCACCAGCGCTGGAGTGTGTTGCCCTCGGCGGCAGAGGAGGTGGTGGTGGTGGTTGAGACTCCGAGTCAGCGATGATCTCAAGGTGTTTGCGGTTGGGAAACAGGTCCAAGTATTTGACCGAATCTTTGTTAGCGTTGAATTCACGACACTGAGCCGGGTCAACCGAGCGGGGCGCGCTACGAACAGTCAGAGTCATCTGGCCTGCAACTTCAAGATGTTCAGGATGGTGTAATTTCATATGATCAAGTTGCCAGCGGTCTGAGATGAATGTCTTTCGGCATGAATATTCGGGGCAACGCAATGTGGTCATCTCTGGCATTGTCGACGACACGCGAGGAGTGGAATATTCATTGTAGAAAGTGACAAAAGTTGGTGCTGGGCCTGACCAGTCTGGTGTGGGTAAAAGCTCACGATTCTTGAGAGATTTATTAATCCTCAACACCATCCCAAGGAGGTTACTTACACGCCACAAGTTGCAAACACACTTCATGCGCGATGTCCCATAAAACTATGAACAAATACAACATAAACCCTGAGCAATCCAAAAACCTCACGATGCCTGTAACGATCACTGCCTGAGTTAAATAGATTAGATCACAAGAAACAAACAGGCCTACAACCCTAACCTAAACGAACGAAACTCGTCCACTCGTGCCTTGATCAGTGCCTGAGATGAATGGATTACAGCAAACGCAACTCACTTGACAAGAACCCAACCCTAACACAAACGGACGCCATCACTACAACGCGAGGAAAGGTTCACTCGTCACCTACCGAGCCATCCAGGCCTGCCTCATGGAGAGAGAGATTGGGGAGAGGGACATCCGGGAGAGGGACATCTGGGAGAGGGATATCTGAGAGATTATTGCCACCTGCCGATTCGCGGAGTAGCTGCTGTTCCACATCGACATCCGATGTGTTTCCGGCTGCTTCAGCTTCTCGCAGTGTTGGCGCCGCTGGGCGAGGTTTTGCAGGGTCACAAGCCCCAAAAACGCCAGCTCGCGAAGGGTATGAGTCACTGGAGATTGTGGTCATGGGCGAGGCTCTGGGGTTTGTGGCTGTGCGGCAGGCTCCGGAGGTTGTGGGCGTGGGATGTGCCCGCGCATCTCCTGGGCTTGCTCACCTAGCACGGCTGGCTGGTCGTCTACAATGGTATCAGCATTCTCCGCGGATGTATTTTGCAGCTCTCCCTGGGCAATCGTCCGAGGTTCTTTGCCATTATCCTCATCCTCATCATCATCCTCTTCCGCTTTCGCATCCACCTCCACTTCCTCCTTCTCATCTTCGTCCTCTTCATCTTCCTTATCTTCTCCGTCCGTTTCCATATCCACATCACCCTCTAAATCAACGCCGTCCTGTGCATCCACATCATCCTCATCATCCCTATCCACATCACCATCAGGTTCTGTGTCATATTCACTGGCTGACCCAGTGGAGTCAGTATCATCATCTAAGGAAATTGACACGGCAGGCGATGCTTCAAGATGTACATATACCCGGTCGTGTTCGCCCTCCATGTCCAAGTCTACCTGTGACATATCCTTCTACAACTGCAAAGCAATGGCACGGGAGATATCATCTCCCCCTGGGGTTTGTTTAATAATTCCTTTCCCTTTCCTGTTTCCCTTCCACTTCCCCTTCCATTTCCTCTTCCCATCCTCAGTCGCCTTCCCATTCCCCTTCCCATCCATTGTTCCCTTCCCATTCCTAGTCCCTTTCTCACTGCTCTGCGTGTCCTCCTCACCCTCGCAGTCGTCATTGTCATTGCCATCGCCAGGACGTCTCCTTCCACGGCTTGGCCCTCCCGATTCCCAACAGTTCTCATCATCCACATCTTCCTCGATTATCTCATCCCAATTCAGTGGTCTACCATCCATGAAGTCGCCTGGTTTATACTGCCAACAGCTTGGTGTCTCAATCTTTCCCCTGAGTTCATTGCTACCGTACCAAGAGAAATGCTCCCCGGTGCGTTACACCTTCCCCGAGCGGGATATCTGCGGATCGGAGCAATCGACTTGATCCCCAAAGGCACGGGGGTTGTCCCCCCTCCAATTGTTCATTTGGTTGTGGGTTTTGGCAAACATGTGCCCCATATCTGAGTGGAACACAGCCCACCACTTCCGAAAAGGCGAACACCTGCTCCTGCGGTGTGGCCACATCAGCTGGAATTGTGAAAAGTGGCGAGTCATGACGGGATCAAGAAACATTATATCATGAACGACGTGCCATGGCTACTCGTCGTTGATGCCTCTAACATAGTATGTTCACATGAGTCCACGGAAGTGTGCCGAGATGAATCCCTATATATGGTCCTGATCCAACGACATGCCTCGATTTATAACTGATGTCGGCATCTCTGCCCTATTCTTCCCCATTGCTTTGCTGATGCCCTTCAGTGCCATCTCAGTGAGTTGAGAATGAATCAACATCCGAAACGTTAGCAATACGATACAGTTGCATGTAGCAGAAGGAAACCCAGAGGGACAGTACAAAGTTGTGTAGGTAATCTGGAGTGTTTTGGAATGAGAGGCGTTGTTTTGTGCAAGTCATGTGATGTCGCGCTCAGGATGCTGTTCGTGTGTATGATACGGGAGGAAAAGAGAAAGAAGGTGATAGTGGGAAAGAGGGATATATATACTGGAGTTCCGGTGATTTCTTTCTTCAACGTGTGAGGTATAGTGGTTAACCAACACAAAACGGTCCAGCCTTCATCCTGCCAAACCACCAGGCACCTCATGAATGACAAGGCTCGAGAAGAGATTCGGTACTCACGGAGAGGAAAGTATACAACACAGGGCGTTGCGTTTGGATCACACATCATTTTTACTGCTCAGACTTTGTGCATCTTGGAGCAAACTGTGTGGTTTTCAGGTTGTCTCAACAGTGCAAACATCCAACATGGCTACCAACGCCTAGCAGTGGAACAAGCACACGCAACAGATGTCATAGGATATAGAATATGTCATGGTTCGTTCTGCGATGCTTTACCTCTGCCAAATGGTGATTTCCACAGGGAAGCTGAAGATACACACAATCGCTGGTTCCAAGTATTGTGCCAAGAAAGAGTGCAATACAATGATAATCGCACCAAGAAGGCATAAACACCCTTCAAGTGGTGCAAATAGACCTTCAGACTTTGCTGTTACAGTGAATATCAATGCTGAGTGTAATCTGAGTTTAATCTGATGGCAGTTAACCCAATGATTGAATCCTTTTGAAGGGATCTCGTCCCCGAATATTGACACTGTTTAGAGTCAAGCGCAGTCTATTCTGCACCTCCCTGTTTTGTCGATTCCCTCCATGGTCGCTCAAATAGGAGTCTCGCTCGCCTACGTTTGGCTATGCACGCAGAGGAGATTTTGCCTCCAGTCATAGTGTTGAACATCTATATCTGATGATGCCTTCCCCAAGCCCTCACTTTGTCATGTCTCCTGTCGTACGAAAAGTTCAGAGTCCAGCTAATTGTCACAATCAACAAAAGCGTGGGCCTTTGGGGAATTGTCAACTTCCCCCTGCTGAGAGACTCATTTCCATACTGACTGGTGAGGGGGATTCCTTTCAATGAGGGAGTTCCATGGCCTCTACAATCCCAGGTCCGAACTCTACCCCCTCATCTTAGCTGAAGAATTCTCACAATGCACATTTCACCCCGCCCGCTACACAACAACGGTCAATTATTACTCCAATCGCCACGCTGGGTTGAAGCAGTCGTATCACACCAGCACCGAGCGGAACCTCACAGATGGACTCAATGCGTTGCGCTGTATCCAACCCCGCATCCAGCATTGCTATCACTCCCACTCCTCCCAGCGGTCATGAAAACCTGCCTACCCCCATCCCGAATGCAGAAGCCAGTGCGATCATTACAAATCCACTGCAAACCCGAGCTACAGAAAGGAATCAGAGACAGGGGCAGTGGGAACTGCAAACTCAGGAGGTCTCTACACCTTGAGCAGTAGTCTCCGGCACTCGCAGGATACAACGATTTGTTCACTCCGGCATGACACGTCTTGTATTTGCAACGGGCAGACTCCTGGACCTCTAAATGTGGATCAGACGGCCGGTTCTGAGTGCAAGCGACTTCGAGACAGTAAGTTATACAACCCGACGTGTTGCGAACCATTAGGTGAAGCGCTCCACTGGTAAATGATAGAGACGTACTGGAACACCGCAATGCAGGCAATCAACCATTGGTCCATAGCATTCGAGGCACGCACAAAGGAGATCCTGAAAGAGGTATGCTGAAGCAACAGCCCACGTTGGATATTACACACTCAAACTGGTACCAGGTTTGCGCACAAGTCGATATGGTTAAATCCCATCTTATTCAATCAGCAACAGACAATATAGCAGAGCTATATGATCTCCACCACTTTGAATCCAACGCAGAGCATTTGGGATTCATTGATCCCCTTCTGGGAGACAATATGTATCTTTTTTTATGTAGCAGAGCGTGTGGAAGGTAGTGTATGTGGTCCAAATCCAACTCAGTGAGTGTCAAGAGCTGCTAACGAATGGCCAGAGTCCACTTTACTTTCTGGCAGACGAAATCCCCCTGTTTATTAACATCAAATTGTATCATCCGGCGAATAACTTCGCTAAGTCTGCTGATGCATTATATAATTCCATGATTGATGACAGGGATGGTCACATACCGTCGCCAATGATCATGTTTACCTGCACCACGTTGCGCGATTCTCTTCTGGTGTGGCAAAAGAACTAAGGCGTTCATCTGAAAGCGTCCAAGTCAAAGCTGAATGCGGACAGACCTGATCTCTCGAACTACTTCAATTACCAGAATGACGGTGGAAAGAACGTATCCTGCGGCACTGCAATGGGTCGCAAGTAGTTAACCTCGCCTGGCATTGCAGACAAATATGCATTGTTGATCAATACCTGGAACACACTACCGGAGAGCTACCAACAGAGGGTGTATAAAAACACTATGGCTAATTTCAAGTGTCTGATCCAACAGGCGGAGAACCCAATGCCGGCCGTGGTGATCAGCATGGAAGCAACGCGTGTTGACAATGCGATTCTTCTTGAGCATTTGACCTCCGAAGTGGCGCTTGCGGAGCCTAAGATCGGAAGTACTGACCCAAACATCCTGATAGACAACAATTGCACAGACGACAAACTTCATTTCGGGATGCCAGGGGGCAGCGGGTATTAGGTAGATGAATGTGATGAAAGCCACATGCGCGATGCCATCCCCATCGCCAGCCGGCGATGACAGCCCATGACTGAACTCGAGAGGTTTGAGCTGGGAACCAGTGATGTCGACCTGTGTGAGGGCAAGGATTGCAACGATGCGTATCCGAATGAGAAGGATGAAGCATCGCAAGCCGATGCTGGATCAACACAGAATTTGGAGGACTGAGGGCAGAGTAGGTGAGACAATGGAACCATTGATCTCGACGGGTATGAGTGCGAGGATGGCAACGATACAGATGTGGATGAAGTGGAATGACAATCGCAAGCTGATGATGGATCAACGCAGAATGTGGAGGACTAAGGGCATCGTACTAGAGAGTGGGGAGATTAGACTGAATATTTCAGACCTGTAAAATACGATAATGGCCAAGCAAATGCAAAGGCAAGCGATGTATCCGAAGCGAAGACTGTATCTCAATATGTGACAACATCTCAAAGCTAACGATGTATGGGGCGAGTACGGCATCTGATATATAGCAATAGCGGAGAGGTTAAATGTGGCTATCGGCCGAAGAATGGCATACACATCACCAGGCGTTGTGTAAACAGCTATAGCATAACTGCAGCCCCTGAGAAGAGTGTAACACACTTGTCATCCTGATGGTGCGTATAACTGGCGCAAAGTAATGGGAGTAAGTATGCAGCGTGACAGGTCGCCTGGGTAACGGGAAGCATGGAATTCTCCATCAGAGGGTATTAGGTTCAATCAGAGCCATCAGAGCCGTCCGGAACACCCAGGTGTTTCAGACGGAAACTAGTGTTGTTGCTGATGTGACTAACCTTCCTTGTGCCACGCTTGGGAAGGCTGCTTAAATGTTCATGAGAAGCACACCCATTAGATGGCAGTTTTTCCAGGCTGCATGAGCTCTATCGACCATGATGGCCACTGCATCCATGTCTGACCATCCATTTCTGCTTCTACATTGTTCATCACTCAGTAGCCCTCTTCCTTCCGCATCTCCTCACCGCAGCTCAGTGACTACTTTCTCGACCACATTTCCCATGCAGCTCAGCAGCGATATGGAGCGATCAGCCTTCAGCTGTGTATAGTCATCTTTGCCGGGATTGCAAAGCACCACATTGCCAGCTCACTTCCATAACCCTGGGTTCCTTCCCCTGCACATGGCCACCCTCATCAGCCTCACCATCGCCTCTTTGTCCCATTTCCAAAGCATCCGGATGGAGCCGAAACACAGCTTGTCTGTCTACAGCGCTCTTTTGATCAATTGACAATTCAAGGCTCATCGAACTGCTTGCTCAGTGACGCGTGTGTGTGCCCTCCCTGCGGCAAGAACTTCATAGCACTGGTCGTCGTGATTCGGAGGAAATGATTCGCGCCTCAGCATCCCCTCCATCTCCAATGATCTGTTTGATTGTTTTCCTTCTCTGTCAATTAAAGCCTCCATGGTAGTGCCTGCCCGGCGGTGCCCGTCTCTTGCTACCCTCCATCCCTGGGCCCCCCTTAGGTTTTGCAAGTACTAGTTCCACATTTTACTCTTGGAATGCTGGATCAACTTCTGGAGCTCTGCCATCGCCCAGGCAGCCTCCTGCAAGTTCCGTCTCCACCTCTTCTCTCCTCCAACCACCTTTCTCCTTTCTTTGATGTTGGCGTTCAACCACATCTTTGATTTGGCGCAGATCCTGATTCTCTTTGCTGTGGTGTTGAGAACGATGCCCATTGCTTCCTGACACCATGCGGCCTCTTGCTCCACCTCGACTGCTGTGCACTCTACATCCAGGTGAGCTCTCTCCTTCGTTACCTCCATCCATAGCTTCTCCACTGCCTCCATGTCCTCCTCGGTCATTGCAGCTAAATTCCACCCTACTACCATTTCATGGTCCACCTCCTCCTACCAGTCTAGTTCCACCTCCCATTCTATCAGCTCATGGTCGGATCCAGTAGCGTGGTCGTCGGCCAGTATGGACCATTTCGTTATTGGTCGATTCGCCAGCATCTGGTTGATAATCGACTCGCCCTCATGATATTCCTTTCCCCGATGGTGGGTGGCATTACCATCATTTCCAATTTCCAGTCCATTTTCGTCAATCACGTCTTCCCAGAACCCAGCACTCTGCTGCAGTTGGCATTTTGGGTCCCATCATGTATTATAGGTGTAGATATCTCTTGCGGGGACAGTACCACCCTGCCAAATGACTTTCTGCCAGTTCAGCGTTCATGCCAGAGACCTGTAATGGCAGTCATGATTAGGTTCTCGGCAATGGCACTGACGTGTCCAGCGCCGGGTAACCGCAACCTTATATAGACGACTCGCGATCTCTCTGAGATCGCCAGTGATAATCTTACCTATCAACTACTCTATTATATTACCACATCCACGTGTGCAACCGTATCTTTCCTTATACTCACATACGCGGCCATATACGGATATACGGCCTTACACTATTATCGCTGTTAATCAATTGGATACGTTTCGCTCACGGGATCTCGCGATTTACCCCTTTCGACCCGTCGCCACAAAATAACGCGTTTTATCAATAAACATGCCTCCAAAGAAGTTTACTAGAACCCAATTGCGCGTCGCTGACATCCATGGCAGTGATGACACTCTGCAGACAGCGGCATCGATAGGCGAACGCACTACTCCAGCAGTTCTACCGGAGGCCGAGATTGATGATGACGATGATCTCGACGATGACCTCGGAGATCAAGGAGACGAAGATAGCCCGATCGACAACGATATTGGTGATCTCCGTTCCCAAGTTACTGATGCGGATCGTCCAGACGTGGCGACTCAAAACCGTTTGATGCTGGAAATGCTGCTCGAAAATCAAGCCCAGTGGAAAGCCGAACAGAAACTCGAACGGGAGAGGATGGCGGCCGAA
>Ga0307515_10005577_pt1 | contig 25448 bp, 27 predicted proteins | sample 17_EM_MG_FD_194513 | JGI IMG/M metagenome (GOLD analysis project Ga0307515, IMG submission 194513) | Populus trichocarpa ectomycorrhiza microbial communities from riparian zone in the Pacific Northwest, United States - 17_EM | ecosystem: Host-associated > Plants > Roots > Unclassified | place... | reverse complement strand
GGATAATTGTAGCAAGTTTATATAAATTGTATGTACCCTGAGAAAAATCCATGGATATCGACAGATGACGCCCGGGGACGGCAAGGCTCCGTCCCCGGTCGTTCATTCCGTCCGTCACCGTCCTACCTCAAAAAGACGGCACCGTTTCCGTCCTACCCTCGGACGGACGGCGATTCGCCGTCCCGTCCCGTCCTGAGGAATTTCGGACGGGACGGTTGAGAACACTGCCAACAGTGGTATCCTACCACCTCGATATTTAAACTTTTCTTGGATCTCGGCCGGCAGTAGTTCTACAGGGTACAGCTGAGCCTTATCTTTGTGAGCACCTGAAACCAGCGAAAACACAGGAGGTCTCGTAATAATACGGTAGAGGATGTCTAACAGATAGCTTGATGGGAGAAACCAGTACATAGAAACGAGCGATGTGAGAAAGATTATCCATCATACAAACTGCTCCCGCAACTCGAACTCAGTACTAAACACTACAGCGATCTCCATGTTCAATCTCAGGGCGGCAGGTGTCGATTGCCTGGTGGTCAAGAAGATAATGTGATAAACCAATGGCAAGGGAAATAATGCACAAGTGAATCGCCTGGTTACCCAAATGAATGAATGGTGGCACAGATTGAAGAGTACATGCATTTGGAATGAAACTTGAAACCGCACCTATAATGTTACTTATCTTGCCGCCTGTACGATGTCATAGCACATATAAATAGAGGCGTTTGGCACCGCTTGAAAAGTGATTTCGAGCACAATTTTCAAGCACCTCGATTGACCATATGCAGTCAGCGCAAATCGAAGTACTTGAAAATTGAACTTATTATCAGCTCAAGCCCTGTCATTCAGTATAAAGGCGGCAGGGAGTACCCCAATTAATCTACATTTCTGTCCGTCGAATCACATATACGGTATCAATTTGCGAGAATTTCAGCGTTCGGCAGCCACAAGCCGCGCCGCTCCTGCTTCGAGGAACTCCATTCCTACTTTCAAGCTCTCCACAACCCGCCATTTTCTGCAAACGATTGATAGCTATGGCACCTACAATCGGCAATTCGACGAGCCCTTCGGGATGTCAAGTTAGAGGAGATGTTTGTTGCCAGTCAGCCGACTGGACCGACGTTGCGAAATCCTTCATTGCGAATTACATTATCCACGCTTTCACAGTTGTAGCAACTCTTGGAGCACGGAAGAGAGACAATTTTTTTCATGGTGTGGGCACTGTTCAATCCTTTTGTTGGTGTTGGCCGTGCGTTTGGGGTGATCGCACGGTGTGCCTCGTGGTCGAAGGATGACCTTCACAAAGCTCACAAAGCCGGTGCGCTTTACACCTTGGTGAAACTTACGAGGGACAACAACGCTGGAAAGATTACTACCGAGCCTAAGCACATTGATGAAGTTCTGGCTAGGTATATATTCGTTCGCTGGAGATCTCAACCGTAGACTTAATATTACCAGGTTTGTCGAACATCTTGACCACTTTCCTATTTATGTGCACGGCGCTCATCCAACTTTCTCCCCCAGTTGGAGGAAACTGTATTACCCGGTACAATTACCCTTCGATTATATTGTATCCCGAATCCCTACACCCACTCGTATTCATGCATCTATGTCAACGAATGACCTTGAGATATCAGCAGTGAACGTAGCCACACAAACTTTTCCCAAGGAATTGCAAAGGTTGGCCTGCACGCATAAAGTTTTAGGAGTTCGTAGCTTATACGTGTAGTTCCGAAGACGGTAGTGGCAACGGCCCTGTCACACTCAGTAGCAACCATGGCGTTGTGAAGGCTGGTGTAGCAATCTTCCAAGTGCTCTATGGCTCATGTGAACTGTACATCGCACGCGGCCGCTAATTTGAGAGGTATGGTTACACAGCATTTTCACTAACATTGGTGCCCTACATCGTAATGTCACTATTCAATCTTCTGGCTACGATATTCGAGCCACAATACCCTTGCGTTTTTTTGGTACAGCACGGGGAAGATGTATCGCCAGGTGTAAGAGGTGAAATCAATGACCTCATGGGAGGTGCAGTAGCCATAGGCAAAGCGCCCTCTAGAAACAACCCATCTAGAGTAGAAAATAATGCACAGAGCGACACCATGGACGATATCTGGTACGGGGACCACTCTATCATCAGTGGTATTCGAACCAATAACGGGCGTAGTATAAAGTCTCGCATTTTGCGCAGCTTTGGCGTGGTTAGTACTATCTCTGTTTCAGACATCTTCCACAATAACCCGAGATTTTTGGCGCAGATTTTCAGGAGTCATCCAACCCCGAGGACCATATCATTGGTCGCCTTTGCCACAGTTCTGGCAATCGGTACCTACTTAGCGCCCTTTAGTGTCGTGTTTATTCTCACTCGGTTTGAACATTAACAAAGTACACAGCTTCAACGTCAGTGGATTACATTTTGGTTGATGATCGGAGAGCTTTATAGAACTTTGGGCCTACTGATCCGCCCAACTCTTAACTTCCGCCATTGGAGCGGGGTGTCCCTACTGGTGGCAGTGGGTGCATATATCGTACCGGGTATTGGTATGTGGGTCTTTGTGGCTAAGATGATCCTGGAGGGCGGTATTTGCAAAACCATGTAAAGAACGACAATTTACAGGGTATTCCTGAATTGGGATGGGATTGAGAGAAGGACTGTTTGTTGGGTAAATGTAATGAGCCATAGTGATGCTTGGTGTTGACACGCGCGTGTTCCATTGGGGCGGAAAACTCGACAATCGTCTAAGTTCTAAAGAAAAGAAGAGAAAAGGAGAAAGCTAAAGACACGATGTCTGAAATACATACTATTCTAGAAATGCCAACCCACGTAACAGCCAAACAATCACATAATGCCCGTCGATAATCTTAGGCGAAAGCCTAGCATTTCCGTCAACACTTGGGATATAAGTCAGGGCATTACAGGAAGACGATTTGTAGAATAGAAAGATTGATGTTTTGTAGAGGTTTGGGGATTGTAGATATATACCAGTAGTGACAGTGATCGCACAGTTGAACAATTTAATATTTGTATTGTTTCAAACACTCTCAGACAGACCACGCGGTGTATACCGCTACGCCGGTTCTATCCTAAAATACTGTACTCTTGGTGTGCCAGAGAAATACTGCCCTATGGCCGCCACGCCATGGGTGTGAAAGAGATATCTAGCGTTTTGATTCTGATGTTAAGTGCCGGGTCAGTACATGCGGAGATCCTTTACCCCGAATAGGTGGAGTCCTCGGCCTAGATTTCACCTAGTTCATACGGTCCCTCCTGTTCCGATTTTACTTTTCTTAAAAGCTGAACCCTCCGCGGCATTGGTTGTTTCTCATTATGATATTTCTCAAGTTGTATAATAGGTAACGTACAATGAAAAGGGCGATAAACATATAGCCCACTCCAACTATCATATGTGTAAATATACGCTCTGCTAGCAAACGAACGATTTGGGGACCTTACAGTCTAGTACATGCTGTGATTTGCTGGCTTCTCTTCATCGGCTTCTCCTACCGCATGGCTAAGATGCCGTCGTATCTTATCCATGACGCACGGAGATGTCTCTGGTTGCATTCGAGGTCCTGGATGTGAGCTCGATGTATGATGGGTGGCGGATTCCGCCCAGAAAGGTATGAAGTTTCTCCAGACAGAATGTAGCGACTGCAGAGTATAGCGGTAACACGGACTGTTCGGCTCACCTAAATAATGATTAGTGAAATGTCGTAAGCTTATAACTCCCTGGAATTACTCCTGGAGTTCTTTTTGTACTGTACTGTACCACTACAAATACCCTCATCCGGCCGGGTAGACACGAGGACCCGCCGACCGAACGATGTTGGATAGCAACCTTGTATGCAATCCCAGTCTAGGCACTGCATGATCAAATGCTTAATTGTAACTTTGCTAGTCTTTACAAGCCTTCTTTCAGCTGACGCAGATTATCGTAGTCAACATTAATTGGTTCCCTAGCGCAACGTATCTTCTAGTCCTTTGCTTTTATTTCGCCCTCCCCTTCCACCCATCATCGCTCAATATTGTGGCTTTAGTGGGCTAGAACTACGCGCGTGAGGCCGTTGTGGTGTGCTGGCTATGTGTAAGTTTAGCCGCCGCTTTCACACAATATCCAATTCCCCCATCATAGGTATTCATGAAGGAATATTACAAACCACGACTGCTCTATGTCTAATATAAATTCTGTATCCTTCTAGGTCCAATATCTAATCCATAGTAAACTTTCTCCGCAACATTCGTTACTAGTGGTAAAACATGCAACCGCATAGTTTACCGACGTCTTGCTGGGAAAACTTGAATATATACCCACCCGAACCTGTCGACTTTCAATTTAAAAGCACATATCAGATGCTCGGGAGAGTCGAGGCAAAAGATGACACATCAAATTTTAGATTGGATTGGCTTCCCCCGGCAACCCGTATACTCCGCTCTCTTTAAACTACTCCCTCTATGTCCCACAACTCTACCCCTGGCTAACCTCATTCTAAAACGATTGACAGCGTTGCCGCTGTCAAAACATTACACCGGCAAATACCAGGATGGCAGAAAACTGCATCGCGCCTCGCAATCATAGGGTCAATCGTCGGCCTCGTTCAAACCTGACTTGGCAACGGCTTTCAGTAGGGCTGGTACGTGTGACAAGTCGTAGTTTCCATACTATCTGAAAATACAATGAGGAGAGAATGCAAATCGGCAGAGCTGCTAGATGCTGTCCTCGTATCGGATAGCGAAATTATTGTAATGTGTTAGTAGTAATAACATCTTGGGAATGTTAGGTGTTCACTTTTGTTTGGACTTTTTATGTAGATAAATGTCGTTTGTTGGCAATAGGACCTGTAATCCCTTGATTCAATCAAATGCAGGAATGCAGATTAACAGCTGAGGGGCTTTCATTTGTCAGTGTTGAGTCTCCACAAGTTCAACGATCGGCGTTGCCGGTGTCAAAACGCTCGCTTGTTGGCGTAAGTTAATAACGTTGCCTCTCTTGATGACGCGCTGCTAAAATCGGGCATAATCATATTGATATATTTCGCAACGCAAGGTACTGTCTAGCTCCTGAGCCTGTTAGCATGGCCAGCGTTCCTCCCGGTTCGTTTTATAAAAAAACAAATGTATTAGCGTATCTAGCTGTTATAGCTGGCTCGGATCCGATCTCGTGTAGGTATGCTAAGAATGATCTGATCTCGCTTAACTCCGGATACAGGGTGGGTTTGTTACTTTGTATGATGATTGACTGTCTATCTATCGTAGGTATCTATGCTCGTATATGTACAGAGATCCCGTAGCAGTTCTTTATGCCCTACTGGCATGCCCTGTGCCCTGTGCCTTATCGGCATGCCTTATGCCCTATCTGCATGCCCTGTGGAGGTTCTAAATATACATGCAACAGGGTTGACAGGGATTTAGTAATGCTAGCGGGGTGGGGTGGGAATGAGATCAGCCGTGACATACGAGAGGCCTCGAGGGGTAGTAAGCAAGAAACCCTCATGAACCAATGTGACGCAATACTGCAAAAAAGACATCTGCGCAGTGAATTGTACTCAGGAAGGTCACACTAAATGGAAGATATCCCGTGGGCCTATAAACGCCCGGTAGGACGGAGTTCACGGATAGATGGGGGTGTCAATTTGTCAAGATATGAGGTTAACCACCCCCCTTATACAAATCTTCTAGATGCCGCTGATGGAATCATAGATAGGACTTGAATCTGAATAGAAACAACGCTAATTTTTTTCTCCTAGTGTCGGAATTCGTGTGGGGAGTCAACGGTGATGATATGCAGACCGCCAGCCGGCACTGCCCTTTAAGCTATCTCACGCTATCGATCTAGTCTCCCACTTCGAACTTTTAGGTGTTATATGAATGACCAGAGCATCTATATTCCCCCATCTATTCATGGGAATCACCCCTTTCCATGTAATAGAAAAATCCGCCCAAGTAGACCTACGGCAAGTCTTCTAATATACGCATTCTACCAGTAAAACCAAAGTCGCAACAGCCCACAACATTGCAATAATCTAATACAAAGCAAATGAAAGAATATTGACGCATGAACACAACAGAACATGATAAGAAACGATAACTGAAAACGACAGAACAAAAGATACGAATAAGATCGTAACAATGCCTCGACAACGTAAATCTCTCGTCCTTGACGCCATCAACAAATGAAATGTGGTTATCCAACTAGAAATGAGGCCAGTAATTACTCCAAGGAACCGTCTCAAAAGATCCCTCCGGCAGACTGCGTAGACTGAGAAATGACTCTACCGTGAGAAATAACCTGCTAGTAACAAAGATAATGGTCCCAAGGCCGAAGTAAGTGACGAAAGCTAAAGCGCCCAGCACGTTGACCGCCTGGTACCATACCCTGTGAGTTCGGGCTTGAATGTAAGCGTCGAACTTTGTAAAGCTCGGGAAAACAAGCAGAGAGAGTGGAACATAAGACGTGGCGACTGATGCAGAGATTTTCCATAGTAGACTTTCGACTGTTGTACGGAAATGTGAGTTCCATGCCGCCACATGCGCACCGCCATACAACAGCGAGAGTCCTGCGAATGTACTGAAAGTTGTCCATGAAAGGAAGCCACCCCTTACGTTATTTTTGGGACCTATCATCCGCGCCCGATCAACTACATCGTTATATCCCAGAGTCATTGTGTCTCGACATCTAATAAATCGGGTTTCCAAGGACTGTAGTTCATTGGGCGGTAGAAGCCAAGGTCGAAAGGTCTTATGCCAATGTTTGTATGATTCCAAAATGTATTTGACCTTGTCAAAGAAATAGCGTTTTTCTTTAAATGCACCCCAGATTTTAGAACACCGAGCCAAAAATCCGCTATCAGGCAGAACCGAAACCAATGTCATTTCCGATCGGTCTTGGGGTCGGTCTTGGGGTATAGATGGAGAGTTCACAACTGACATCTGTCCCGCAGCTTCAGTCTGTTCAATTGCTTCCCTGGTCTGCTCCTTTAAATAGCCATTCCAAATATTCAACGAGATCAAGGGCTTGGGTGTGCCAGGTGGATAGTTCAACGTAGCCAGCAAAATTCCGAGATCATTGACGGGTGCTGTTGTCTGTGTATTGATAGTAACTGCAGGCTTATTGCTTGCTATATTTGGAGGTAAAATAGCGTCGTCTGAGGTAGCTGTAACGTTTTCCCCAGTCTTCGTAGGTACCACTCCATCATTGCCATTAATGGAAGAATCAGGATTTTGTAATGCTGGATGTGGGCCGTCCCGAAGTGCGTCCCGAAACCCGTCAATTTTTTCTCCCAAATCTATGGGATGCCGGACGTCCATGGGCTTGTGCCACCAAAATACGTACATAACGACAGCACAGAGAACATGCATAATAGTATGTAATTCCAAAAGCGTTAGCGGTAATCCATTGAGCAGGCGCCCGATTCCTTGTACCACAAGCCACTAGTGGAGTTAGCACTTAGGTATTCTAGTGGTAGGGTGTCGTTCATGACCGGCGTTGTGTTGGTACTCACTAGCGCTTGCATACATACAACGAACTTGGCTAACCCGTCTGCCTTTGCTTTGTCTTCGATTGGTTTGATATCCAGATCATTGTCTTTGATCATGCCGTCACCGTACAATTTAACGAAATACCGTGCTGTGATTGCCTTCGGGGACACTTTGGTATTCTCAGGAGCAAAATCAAGAGCATATCCACCCATAATCACAAAGAATGCCAATTTCATATTGAAATCCTCGACAGTAGATGCTTGGGTTGCTTTCCGTCGTGTTACAAATGCCAGGAATTTCTGCCACATGGTCGGAGGCAGCTTGTCCGCGTTCCCTTGTGAACGAATTTCCAGAATCTCTTTTCGTACTGCACAAGCCTCTAGATATTGGCTCAGTGAACACCAGAGTACAAGCTCCGGAGTGAATATTCCCATAAGGACCCACACCAACTTAAAGGCGAATATCCGTCCTCGCGTTGGCCTGGAGTTAACGTTGAGGTGAATTGCGGTCCAGACGCATAGAGCTAGGGTAATGACGCATGGAAGCACTAGACCTATAGTCCCACGGCCTCGAGGTTCTGCTACCCAGGCAGGTTCGACGCCTCGAACGGGAAGAGCTCGGGCAGAATAGATTAAGGCAGCCGCTGAAAGGATTGTAAAGACGTGATTCATTGTATCTGTCGCCATCAGCATTTCTACTGCCAAAGAGTAAAATTGATTCACTATACCTTCTCGTGAATAGTTAGTTACACCTCAGGTAACGCAGCAGTGTGTCGCTGTTCCGCAGTTACTGAGTTGTCGTAAGTGATAGCAAAGTACTCAAATTCGTTTAATTCCTAGTTACTGCCATTTAGGAGTAAAAGGTAGAATCAATCGTTCGAATTTCGATAGAAGGTCGATGAGGTAGGGTTGCATGGGAAGCGCAGAAGTTAGTATGGGCTGACCTTACGCTCTCACAGTCACTTTTATTAAACGTCTTATAAATGGCTTAAAAAAGGTTTTGACGGTTGATTTATTGGCGTTGTCGATCGCCTTGGCGCAGGTGTGGCCCTCACTGGTTGGCGTGTGTCTTAAAGGTATGCTTCAGACTTTTACACCCTTGTGAATCAATCGATGCAAGCTGTCGGAACATTACGGATTTGAACTAATCAGTGCAGCCTGCTGCAGAGCGTCATCATTGGCCAACATTACAGCTATTCAGAATGCATCCGGCGCAGGTGCGCACCACTTGGCACTGCTGCCCTATGTACGCCTAAATTAGCTCAGGTCTTGATTGCGTATCTCATGCGAGAGTTCCCCTTCCTATATCGGAGTGAACATTGATTAAACAACAGGTTCGTCTCAACTATTTGTATCCCATCATGGTATGGCATAAATTCCTCAATCCATGATCTGGACCGGAGATCTGCGATTACACATATAAGAAGTTGGGACTACATCTGATGATATCGAAACAGCACATCTCTGCGACTGAAACAGGACCAAAGGAAACATTCATGGTTCAAGAACGCACATATTCTCAGTCAATTCTTACGTATTCGTTCAAGAGCGTTTTGAAAATGTACATCTCCCTATTCAGCCGCCGTAATAACTCTACAAGGCGCAGGGTCCGATCAGGGCTGTGCAGCGTGCATGCGCCATAGCCACAACGCTGATTCCTGTACGATCTGATTTCGCATTAGGGCATGTTCATTTCGTGCAAGCAACATTCTCGCCGTGCGTCTTGGATCTTTGCCGGAAATAGTTCTGCAGAGTGCTCCTGGACGGAATCTTTGTGAGCTCCTTACAGTCGACATGTATCGAAGAGAGCCTCATCCATTCACTGATGCAATCTGCAGCATTACTGCACCCTACTGCCGGCTAAGTTCCAAGATGCACGGCAAGAAAGTTGGAATTTTGGGGTGGCAGGATAGCTCTAATGAAGTACTAGTGTGCTTGAGTGTTGGGAGGTATTGGGTTAGGGTACGGCATCATAGACATCACTCGTCACCTTCGAACATGCTCCTGTTGTGCGCCGTGAAATTTCGCTACGACATTTAGATGTCCTCGCACATAATGCAACACAGATCGATGGAATTCCAACATCATGACTAGCTGCAGACTTATTTCGCAACAAAGAATGGTCAGGGGCCGACCTTCACTAACAAGCACAAATGACGAGAGGAACCAAGGATTCAATATCGAAGTGGAGGTTAGATAGAGCAAGAATCTTTAGAATGTTAGCACAGAGTCATGGCAGACTTCCAGTGGGAGAATATGTCAAGAGATGATTGTGATGGGCCCCAATGATTAGACTAGGGTACAAAATCCAGTATAGGACCGGACTCCTGACGTGAGCTTATTTGAGGAATGAACGACTAAGCATCAACAGGAATTCACGGTCGACTGCTCTTCCCGTATTGAACCAAATATGTTGTAATATCGACTCCCGAGTATTCATTTCGTGTAGCGAATCTGTTCACTGCAGATCGAGGTATGCACCACGTTGGAGTATTGACTCAGAGTACCTAGTCTGGAAAATAGGCGTTGGGTTGCGGTGTAACACAGCTCCGTGGGCAAGCATCGCCTGCACAAGAACTCCCTACATGTCCCATTTACTTAATAGCCGTAAGATACAGATGACGATCGATGTTGAGGATGGAGGACCGATATGTTGATGATGGAGATGGATGTGATTAGACTAGATTAGATTAGATGACAGTCGGTTAGATCCGTTCATGTGCCGAGCCAGATGCTTCGCACGGACACCGAGCCTCATGACGCCATGCACTAACCAACCGAGCCAGTCAACTACTGTCTAATGCAAATGTAACCCGCTAGTATAGTACACAGAAATTGAAGGAATTACCTTATGAAAACGTTTGCATGTTTCATGCATTTACCATGACCTTTGACAGATGCCAACTCCAGGCGCCTCATGTTACCCTGCGCCTAACTAACTAACATGACAACTGGCCTTTCAGCCGCAACGTCACCATCGCCCTTTCCCCTCTCCATTCACATGTCTGAAATTCATACCGCGCACATGCCCCCGGCGACCAGCCCTCCGCAATCTCTCAACCGCAACATCATCCGTAACCTTCTGATCAATGACCTCGCACCCTCGGCCCCGTTCGCTCAGTTCGACATCCGTAACTACTGCTACGGCTTTCAGATTCTACCGCTACTACTTCCGAATTTCCAACCACCCTAGCCCCAGTTGTCCCTGCCATCTTTTCGCTACCCCCCGACTTCGCGCAATACGAACGGCCGACGAACTCGACTCGGTGCCCCGCATGTCTCGACCTCAGAGAAATGCCTGCTAGATGAGTCACCTTGAGGCCACCCGCATCGTTACGGATTTACTGTGCGATCTGGATACTGGACTTTGGGATGCGCTTTGGAACCTCCGGTGATCGCGTGCGCGCTCTTGCCCGTGGGTATGCGCCGGGATGTTTGACGTGGGGTTGTGGTATTTAGAGCTGGCGTGAGGGGATACTACGTGTCATCTGGCGATGGAGAGTGGATGTGTTGATCCCGGAATATCAGGTACAAGAGATCAAATCCCAAGTTGCCACCATCGAGCATGGTCTAACGTTCCGCGTCCACTATGGTAAGTGACTGAAATCTCGCCGACCCCGTACACCTGTTCCATGCCGCGTTCTTACACGTTCCTCTTACACATCCCCGAAACTTATCGCGTCGTTCTAAGGCTTTGATTAACAGCGGAACGCGTTAAAGAATAGACACCCAGGCTGAAATACGAGACTGAGCTATCATCTTAGCCTTGAAGCAAGAACCATCCCCGAAGCTCATAACGTACGAACACTCCCACAAAACCCCCGCGTACACCCTCCTTTCGTCGCCACGTTCGTCGACTCTCGCGATATTTCCTGTAACATCGTCGGCTCGAACCAAACCCCCCCCCCACCCCCCGGGAATCCCCATAGTTTGAACGCAGTACATTTACCTGATAGACCGCTAGCGGAAATAGCTGTATACGGGACGTGCTATCAGGAGCTTATCTGGTGTACGCAGACGGTAAGCGGGGGACGTACACGGATTACCGGAAGGTCAGATACCGGATGCTTGCTAATTGCCAGCTGCGCTGGCCGGAATGCGGGTGGCGCGCAGGCAGATATGTGTTACAAGTGTATGCCCGCTCAAACTTGTATATAGACCTCTCCTTTAACCTGTCTTTTACTCAGTATCTCAATCAGAGTCTCTTTCAGTTCCATAATCTGTAAGCGTAGCCATCATTCCCCCGAGCTCTGCACGATTACGACACTGCGGGGAGAGGTCGATCTCTAGCCAGGCATTGTATGAGGGAAATTGATTTGCGGTACGGTTGGTTTTCACTTCGGGATGTGTTTCACTTCTCTCCGATCCCGTCGAGCGATGTTGTGAACACTTCACTTGGTTCCTAGTCCGCATCACTGTACTCCAGAGTTGTCCAATAACTAGTGGCCTCCTAAAACTACCAAAATCATATCGTATAATATCCATGCGTACTGCTTTGAAATTTAGGGAGGAAGCTCAGTAACTTAAGTGGGAGCTGTGAAACTGAGAGAACGGTCGAGTGATTTCGATGATCGAGTGAGATCATATGCACTACAAATCGAACCTTGAACCCTTTCATAAACTTGTCGTTCCGGTGCCTAGCGGGTATCTGCAACTAGATTGCTGAGAAACGAGAATCATTAGCGAGCATTGTCGGGGGTCTTTGGATTATCCATTAATGATAAATGATCCGGCCAAATAATGGGAGAAATTGTGCAATTAGGTATTTGATATCGGAATGGTGGGTTAAACAGAGCAAGAATCTTGGAAATATTACTATCGTACGACGATGCAGCTCCGGTTGGAAGATATATCAACAGATAATTGTGATGCGTCTTAATGGATATCGTGACGTTTGACTAGGTAAAAAATTCACCGCGTAACATGACAGAGGACTTGTCCTACAGCTTGCTGTTCGGTCGATAATTTGGTGAATCAACCTCCAGTTAGAGTAGGGACCAACAGGCACTCATGGTGGATCGATTCTCGTGCTAAAGCAAATGTTTCAATTTCGATTCCAACGATCCACTCAGCAAGTGATACTATGCAGTATACCTGCTTCTGACGGACCCAGGAATGCACCCGTTGCAGGTTGTAGTAATGACACAGCATATTGAGAGATATTACCGGAGGAACTAGGTGGTGGGTCCCGGTGTTGCACAGTTCAAGAAGCATACCTAGGACTGTTGGGATATCTATCGAAAGTGCAACATGCCATCACATAATGAAGTAGGTTGCATCCAAAGCGGAACAGTCTGCTTCGTACTAGCTGCTTCAGTGGGAAATTTAGGATAAGACAAACTCTATGTAGCCGCTTGTCCTTTACCAGGCTGTTGATAAAGGATTCCGTAGTTGGTGTCTACAAACTACATACACCCCAACACACCTTCAATATCATAAGTATCACAAACCATTTTCGAGAAACTAGGTATATATAGAACATCCGCAGCAATTCTGCATCGTGTATCAGGGAAACATCCATTGTCACTCCTGTATTGGGTGCCTTGCATGTTGGTTGGCTAATATTCTCCTCTTTCTCGACGAAATTTGCACTGTCTGGAACGTGGGAAAGATATTGTGGTCATTCGTTAACCAGAAGGTGTCACTTAACGGATCACGTTCTGTTATCGGATAGGGCGGATGTATTGATACGGATGGAAGTGAAAGGGTATGACATGGATTTGTTCAGACTAGATTAGATCTGATAGGGCGGTTAGATCCGCTCCTGTGCGACTCGGAAAGCGTTAGAGTTAAAAAAGTGCCGCACTAACACAACGCCATGTCACCATCGGCCAATGCTTCTCCGCTAGTTTATCTTACAATATCGTTCTGTTTTGAAATTCCGGGATTTTTTTCACACCCTCATAAGTTTGAACCTTTAATGCATGATATCAACCGCTGCATTTAGTAATATTCCCTCTACCTTAATACTCCGCGGTGGTTGGTATTTGTGTTGGTATGAGTATACTGGAGGGGGAATGGACTGGAGGAAGGGTGGGCCATTTGTGGATGCGCGGCTGGGCAGGTCTGTGGTGGATATCAGGCCATCCATGGATAGTCTGACTGAATCCACTGCTGGACCTGAACTGAGTGTTACGCCGTGTCAGCAGGCTGCTGCCTGAAACTATCAAAACCCATGCATCATGAAGCACGTACTTATTCGTCCTCGTGGGTTTGTGGGACAACTATCAGGTAGCAATGTTCAGGGACTAATAGAAATCGCGATTCAGCAACATGCCCACAGCGCATCCGAAGCCCCACAGCGCTTCCGAGACGGAAACGTCCCAATCCGTTTGTTTTTGTTTTAATCATACTGTATTCACTCTACTTAGAGTATGACAGCCCCTTAATCCCCTCTGCCCCCGGGCAGGCCGGCTAGATGGCGGAGCTCCGCTCCTGCTACCCGTCGTCCCCTTCTGACACGTCCCAATCCGTTGTTATACACATGGAGTGCAATATCTTCAGCTGCTGGCATAATACGCAAAAAGAAATACTGATAACCATCATCACAAAGTCGGCTATATGCAATGCACAAACAGCTAGCCTTAGAATTGGCTTTAGTCTGACACATATTTTACAAGAGGGAAATTTTTCTTTGTTCTTCAGTAACACTTTATTAATGCAGTTTCAACGCGCGGCACCCGCCCTCTTGCGCGTGCAACATATACGCACATGACTTTAGTCTATCTACCTTGCAACGCTAAGCAACTTCCCAAGGATTCACTTTCATGTATGCGGGCCACGCGCGCGACTGTGCTGTTTCATGTTTCATTCTCGCCTGTATTTATTGGTCACGTTCCAGAAAATCGGTGACTCAAGCGAACATCAAGATAACGCAGCTAAATGCGAAGAAACGACTTTGAATCCCTGTTGATTCCTCCGGACTTTGAAGTGTTGTTCCGGAATGCTGCACGATATCGATCGACTGAGTGGTCTTGACGAGCAGCTGGACTTCATTCAGCCATTTGCGAGTAGATCATTCAAAAGTGCTGTCATATTGAAGCGCTTAATTTTCATTGTTAGCGGGTTTTGGTGTGAGGTGTAAGTTATTACAACGATACTGAGCCAATAGAATAAATGCAACAAGATCGATACCAGTGTGGTTTTCAACGCTTGTTGCATTTTAACCGCCAATTTAGGCGAGCAAATGGTGTCTAGTCAATTTCCTACAGTCCCATTGGAGTGATGATATGACATCAGCATTCGGGTGACTCCCTCAGAATCCTGGTAAAATGCTGCATACTTGAGTATTGCGACATCTTACTGCAGAGATAGCTCGATGTGCAAATAAATAAAATACGTCGCCCCGAATCATGCGGACATGAAAACACATGCGAAGCACATGCGAATTAGAACGTTTGTACATTTTCGAATGCTATGTATCCCCTACACGCATGTTCATCTTAGATTCCCTGTCTGGGATGCTGATCCAACAAATCAAAGATAATCCGGCGTGTAAAGAACAGAATACTAGCCCCGATTATCACTGAAGTTGTCGACGTGATACAACTGTAGGGGAAACAGATTCGCTTCTAACAGCTGTAAGTTCTGCTTTTGATATCGTGTAAGTGGTCTTAAACCTGGGTGGCTGAGCTGTAAAAATAATCGCGTCACCAGATCCTCTAAAGAAGCCTGAGAAATATGATATTATCCCTTCTCTATGAATACCATGTGAAATGAGGGCCTTTTAAGCTCTGCATAGCCGGTTTCTTTGGGAAATGCGAACTCATGCAACATGTCAGTATAGAGAGTATATTAAGCACGCATAGAATTAGTCAACCCTATTCCTCTTTTTAGCCTATGTGTACTGTGAGGTTATGCAGGTTTATCGGGACGAAGTGGATTTTGGCACAGCAGAGTACAAAGAGTCATATAGAAGCTTTAGACGAGTGCCGCTCTAGAGTCAGAATAAGCTTCGGCTGTGTGCGGGGTAAACCAAACTTCGGTGATGGCAGAGGGTGGGGAATATTTACTAGGTTACATTAGTAGCGTACTAGGTAACTAGGTAACTAACCGGTGCAGTTACGATGCAGGGTCTCATGACGAACGGTTTGTGGAATTAACGCTCAGAAGCGTAGCTACGTAAATGCGTCGAAGAGCTACAGGCGCGAGGTTTACGGAATTGAAGCCTTTGATAACCCCCTAAAAAGTAGCCCAATAGAAATCTATTATTTGCATAACGGACATGACTGTGACTACAGCTACGGCCCAATTCTGCCAGCCGTACTATGCTTACATCAACGTGGCGGATCATGCAAGAGTACTTCCGCCTTCCGCAGCACAACCCTAGGCGGCTCATCATCAATGAGGTACAAGGGGTTCGGGAGCTTAATGACACTCCCAAATACTGTATACAACACCGTAGCATTCGTACTACCACTACTTCTGACATCGCCATCGAGGGGATCCATCTCGTCCGGATTGAACATATCATTCTCTCTTGGAAAGTCCCAGGCCATCTTTGTCTTGGACATCCTCAGCAACAAGATGGCTTCTAAAGCCTTCTCGCAAAGTTTGTTGACTGCCTTCTGCACAGAACTATCGTCACTGCGCAACACGGGCCCGAGGGTATGGAGCAGATTTTCGACCAGATTGCGAGGTAGCGGTGATTTCGGATTCGAGGCTCTTAAAACCGCAATCGTTTGGCTGCGCCATTCAAGGAAGTCTTCCTTGCGCACTGTACCATGTTAGAACTGCTCTACACGGGTATATTTGCAATGCTTGAACCTTTTGCACTACCCTTGAAGTCTCTCTCGATTCTTGATAGGCCCTCGTCCAGCTGTATTTCAGCCCCAAAGCGCGGAACGTCCAATAGCTCTCTATTAAGTATAAGTGCCACCCAAGCACGGAGCCACAATCGCTTGGTTTCTCTGTCAAATTCGTTGTAACTCTTAGTGAAAATCTTTTCACGATAGGCGAACCTATGATCGTCGTTGCCTTTGTGCCACCAACGTTCGGAACCCTTAGAAACGTCGACTGTAGCGTACTTGTGGATAGTATTCTGAATGAGAACGCACAACTGCTGGAACACTTCGCGTATATCTTCGTCTCGGGGCAAATAGCTTGCTGGCTGCCCACTGGAGATAATTATTTGGTGGAGGGCCTTAGTTTTCGACTTTTCCTTATTCAGCTGGGCGGAGAGCTCTTTTATCTCAAGGCCTTGTTTGTCGAGCATCCGACCTCTCTCTTCGAATTGATGTATGAGATCTATGCCATTATTCGACTGAATTGATCCTCGTGGTACTCTATCGTTGCGTGGATATTGTGAACCCAGAAACTGTCTACGCTGTTAGCGGGAATGTCAATATTCTGAACCATTCCGAGCCAGCACTTACCTCTATCCCCTCTATATCAGGATATGGAAGTCTTTGCTCCAGTAAAGAGTTGATATCTCCTATTCGCTTCTCGAGCCGCTCAAGTTGTGGCCTAATGCTGGTTACCATCGGTAGAAGCTGTGCTTGGCAACACGTATTCTCCGGTAGGACGGTTTCTACTGTGTCGATCTCAATGACATGTTTCTTCTCGCCAAAGTCCTCCATATTGTGATCGTGTGGAGAGCTCATTGCTAGGTAGTCGATTAACTTAGTACTCGGTAGCAGATAAAGATAGCTCCCCAATTGAGTGTACAATAACTGAGCATAACGGAGCGAAAACAACAATGGTTATATGTTCTCTGTCGTACGAGCCTCAAACAAAGTGGAGTTTGCTATCTCAGATGTTTCGTAGGCTCCCCTATACGTAACCATCAGTTGAAATCTTGTTATCACATCTGAGCTTCGTTATCTACTAATAATCTAAAAATACGAATATTATCCTGTCTAATCTATGTCTTATGGGAGTTCCTGTCACACCATTTCTGTAATATTATTGTCATGCATGCAGCTGTTTAGGCAGCAGTGCAATGTTGAATATGGCAATAGGCTTCTACTCAGCCGCGCACTGAGATCTTGCAATGTTTTCACTAGTCTGGTACTGGACTAGTCTGGACTGGAATTGTAGGGGTTTAGTCTAATGCAGTCTAAGGGTTTTTTGGACTGGGGTCGAAGCACTTAGCAGTTCAAAGTTTTAACAGACCGGTCCAGGCTCAGTCTGGGCTGATCCTGGACTGCATTCAGGGCTAGGTATATATTTGCGTCAATTAAGCTGTTATAGGGCTGCTATTGGGAGAAATATAATGAGTTTAAGCTAGATATCCGCATTGAACCGTCATAGCTGGTCATGGGAGTCACTATTCCAGGAAAATGAGGAGTGAAATTTATTTTAACGCTTACTCAGCGATACCGAATCTAAGCAAGTGTTATGAGTCTTGTTGATCAACGAATGACCCAGCCTCTCTCTTGTCCCCTTTCTTAATAATGCCCCCACATCCACACAATCACGAATCGCTGAGGAGCTTAAGGTTAAAATTATAGTTAAGGAGATATTACTGAATACAGCGGTTGAGATCCTGATTTAACCCTGATGATGAGGGTGTGAAATGAATTCAGGAATCTAGGAATAGAAAAATATTGTAAGACGGACCTGTAAGGAAGCATGGAAGCTTCTGAAGAGGGGGAAGAAAATGATGTGCAACCAAGATATGAATAAATTTAGCATACCTTACAAGTATCAGTTGAGGGCTTTATGCGAACCAGGATCTCACGCAGGTGACAGGCCATTCGCGGATCTGCAGTTTGTCAGGCATATGGTAGATACTGGTCTATCTATTGATTGTTCGTACGGTCTATGGATGGCCTGGGTCCACAACGGATCTGTACAGTCCTCGGACTCTATTTACTTGTACCTAAAGCAAGAGGACAGTTTGAGGAGTTGAAGTTCAAGACACCCTCAACAGCAACGCCATATAATCGATTACCTTCGGAGAAACACGGCTGTTGTTCATACACATATCCATCCTGATCCTGATCCGGTTGCTTTATTTTTTTTAAAATAAGAAACTAGCTTCTGCCTCACTTGTGTCTTCTATCTTTCAATTATGCCCTCAGGTCCAACTGATCTTACTGCCCTGAGCGAAAAGCTAACGATTTTGGACACCGATGACGATGACTCCGATTATTTGATTATTGGCCTTGACTTCGGTACAACTTACAGCGGGTTGGTTATCTTTTTGGCACGCACCATAGTAGTTATTAGTTACTTACATGACTGGTAGTGTTGCGTACGGCTTCACCGGAGAGCCGGGGAAGATATGGGCCGTTGACGAGTACGTGGGCAACAAAGGTCAAAAAGCTCCCAAAGCCCCGACGGTGATCAAGTATGACCCGTCCAATAGGACGAAATTCCAGTGGGGCTACGAACTTGATCGAACAGTCGCGGATAAGATCGTAGGCGTCAAGCTGTTACTTGATCCGGACCAGCCCAAAGTAAGTCACATTAACGGACTGGAATTGAGAAGGCCCTGAGCTGTGCTGATGGTAGACCTAACACCAGCCACTATAGTGAGTACCACAACATATCATAATTGCAGCTGAATTGACAATCCGTAGTATCCCTCAATCAAGCACTCGAGCTGAGCTGGAGAAGCTTGGTAAACCACCAGTTGAGGTCGCCACCGACTACATATCTGCCATTTATAGGCATGCTCTGTCGAAAATAGAAGCAAGATACCCACCAGCGTATATGCAGGTACACTACCGACTTCCACTCCACGCGCAGCGCATCACATTTATCATTCTGACGATGGATAGATGCATGAAAAGAAGTTTGTGTTGACCGTTCCTGCCGTGTGGTCTGACAAAGCCAAGGACGCGACCTTCAGAGTAGACCTTCCCCTGCCCTTATCTCTCATCCCCTTATCTCTCATCCCCCCATACTCACAACTGCTTCATGCAGGCTGCAAGCAAAGCTGGAATCAGTCCCATTACGTTGATAAAAGAACCAGAGGCAGCCGCGCTCTTTACTTTTCACTTTCTAAAGAACAAAGGATTAGCGGTATAAATTTACCCGTATACATCTAAGTCCGGCTTGAACTTACATTTGCCATAGGTCGGCGATGCTTTCGTACTTTGTGATGCGGGAGGAGGCACTGGTATTTCGCCATTCTTTTCCTTACGCTTTCAGTTGTCCTTCAGCTGACACTCCAAATAGTCGACCTCATTTCCTATGAGATCACAACTCTAGATCCACTTGAGCTGAAGGAACTAGTTCCCGGAACAGGTGAGACAGCATATTCCCATGTTTTCATGCTCTATCTCTAGGTACGAGTCTGTGTCTGATTTGACAACTGGAACCAGGAGGTCTTGCCGGATCACTTATGCTCAATAGGCGCTTTGAGGAATATGTGAAGAATGTGGTATGAATTGTACTGACCTATATGCACAGGAAGTTAGCTAACACCAGTGAAGGTTGGAGATGAACAGTTCAGTCGCCTCAAAAAGACAAATGCTTTTGCAATCGGCATGAGGTACTATGGTTTGTTTGGCTGCGCCTTGTAGTTGGCTACCGACTCTAATTACTTTCGAAAGATCTGAGTGTCAAGACTGCATTCACCTCTGATGACGACGACTTTTATGTCAACTTTCCGAAAGCGAATCTGAAGGATGATCCTACCAACAACTTGATGAATAATTGCCTCACACTAACGGTAAGCACATCCTTGTCTTGTTGTGAATTGCGAAGAAGAGTGGATATTTGCTGACTTGTAAATTACAACAGAGGGACGATTTGGATGGCATTTTCGAGCCACTCATTAGGGATATTAAGAGTCTCGTATGTGAGCAAGTACATCGTGTACAGTTGAAACGTCTGCAAGACCATCACAGCAAGGGAGAAAAAATTGAAGTTTGCCTTGTCCTTCCCACTAGTTCTGGATACCTTCAGCTAACAATCATTAGGCTATATTCCTTGTTGGCGGGTTCGGCAGCAACATCTACCTAAAAGAATGCATCGAAAAGTCCCATCCCGACATCCGAGTGATCCAACCAGACAATGCATGGTCCGCCATTGTGCAGGGCGCAGTCCTCTCCATGATGCCCAACGAAGCCACTATAGTCTCCAGCGTAGCCACAAAGCACTATGGCATTTCTGTGCGCGATAGTTACGACGAATCCGTCGATGCTGGTCCGCTCATTCCCTTCCCCCATAGTTACTGGCGCTTTTATCTCCTAACGAGTTAACAGGGGAAACCAAGCACTGGGATGAATATGACCAAGTGTGGAGGGTAAATAAGATGACATGGTACATATATGAGGGCGAGGACCTTATGAGAGACCGCAAGATTGCATTTCCGTTTCACCGGCACGTCGAAGCAAACGCATGTCCTGACGGTCTCGTCTTTAGCACGGAGCTTAAGGAGAGCTCTGAGGCCAAGCCTCCAGTCTACCCAAAGTCAAACCTAGTTAAAGCAAATTGCAGTGTCAAATCCGATCTGAGAGATGTGCCCAAGACTGAGTTTAAGAAGAAGTGTACGCCCGACGGACGCAAGTACTGGGAAGTAAGTAACACTACTTTTGCTATTTATTCGAATTACTGACAGTAGCGGGATGCTTAAGATACATTATCAGCTCATGGTCACCATCAAGAGCGCGAGGATGACATTTTCGCTTGACTTCCGCGGAAAGACGTATGGTACGGCGGAGGCGGAATACGGTTGGTGACCAAAACATAGGTTGTTACTGTTCAGATGTGCTAGGTTGTTTATTTGTATTTACTGGTAGCTAAGGACGTGTGGTGGAGTTATTTTTCAGTAGCATAATATTAACACATGGTTGAATGACAAGCATACTGAGTAGCAGAGTTCTAGTAAGGAGGTAGAATACTGCATATGTGTTCCTCACCCATTGACCTGAATCTCCATTCCTACTAAGCATATACGCCCAAGCATGCAGATTCTCTCTCAAGTGTCATACAGGTGCTACATGTGGCCATTCCGCCTGTCACACGATTTTATCCTAACAACAAATATTGGAGGCAGTCATCTGAACGGTCCGGGGCGGACTATAGTCTTTCGGGACCCGACTCCGTCGCCCCATCTCGGGTATCATTTCCCGCTGACCAGGCCGCCCGGGGCTGCATTCTGCTTCCCTAGGGTCCCGTACAGGTACCTATAGGTGATCGCCACCTACTGGGAGTTGGTTCTCGATGGTGGTGCCTGTGGTAGGATAAAAAAATAGACATATTTGCAGTGGTGGGCCGTGATGTTGTCAGCTATGAAACTAGCGGGGGAGGGGTTTAAAATTAGTCGTAGTATTAGTGGTGAGCTTGAAAACGAATTATACTATAAAATAACATGATTTCCACAGGTACGTACTGCTCACTCCTGGATATCATAGAGACTACGGGGCCCTACAGGTATATAGTCCAAGCAAAATTTGCCCTAGTCTCAAACGGTTTAGAATTCTCTGCTTTGAAAATTATAGTCTACTCTTGAGTAAAGTATTATTTGGATGGGATGGATTAATTGGATGACTGATTAGTCGTACCCAGCGCCCGGTGCGGGTTATGTGTTGAAATAGTGATGATAGAGAAGCTTAATTGTATTCTATCTAAGAGGGCCACAAGGCCAGTATATATATGAAAGTACAAGTATGACTGAATGCCATCAGCTCGTACCAGAGTCAACAGTCATCTCCGGCCATACGAGACATCACCGTCTCCGGCCATACAAGACATCTCCGTCCTTGGCCATACAAGACATCTCCGCCTCCGGCCATACGAGACATCTCTGGCTGAGACCTGTATATGCAATACTCCCCCTCTTGCTATACACCGTAGAGTAAGAAACAAATGAAAAGATGAGAACAAAGTGATTCTCATAGCAGCCTCCTTAAAACCCTGCGAAAGTGAGCAGGGAAAGAGTACTACCGTAGCCTGAGGATGGCCATTCATAAAGAAATCCACATGCCCAAAAGAAAAGTGAAACAACATTAAGTCCAACCTTCAACCATGAATCGACCTGTGTAACCATAGCCCCATCGCCTTTGTGAATTTCTCGTGCTTATCCTTTGTCAAGGCCTTGGTTAGTATATCTGCCACATTCTTGTTTGTATGCATGTAGGAGTAGTCAACTATCTTGCTGGCATGGAGATCTCGACAATTGGAGTAGCAAACATCGATATGCTTGGTGCAAGCTGTTATGATTCCCGTTGTGATGTGACACAGTGCGCCCTGATTGTCGCAATTAATCAGGAGCAGTGAGGTGTCTTTGCTGTGTATATCTCGATGGAACTGGAGCAGCCATTTTGCTTCATGGGAGCCCTCAGAGCAGGCGATGTATTCGGCTTCGAGAGTTGACATAGTGATGACATCTTGCTTTCACCACTGCCATGTGACAGCTCCATGGCTCAGAAGGAAGACATGACCACCTTGAGATTTGCGGTTGGCACTATCATTGGCCCAATCAGAGTCTGTGTAGCCAGTGAATTGATCATTGCTGTTAGTGCTGCTGCTGCTGCTAAAATGCAGTCGAAAGTTTACTGTGGATTTGAGATACTGGAGAACTCTTTTAGCGGCGGGGAGATGGCTGGTGACAGGGCGGGAATTCTATCAGCAAAGTGCAGCGACTGTGAATGAGTTATCTGGCTGAGAGGCAAGTGTGGGGTACATCAATGAGCCAACGATTGGCTGGTAGCCTTTGATATCTTCTATTTCTTTCTCCCCCCAATCCTCGGCCAGATCTAGCTTCACATTAGAATACATTGGAGTTGATACATTGTGAGCATTTTGCATGTTGAATTGTTTGAGAATTGTGGTGATGAAGGCCTTCTGGGCAAGACTGATGCCACAACCGTGTTCCTCAGGGTGGATTTTGTTTCTGAGCAATTGGCGCGCAGGGCCGTGATTGATGATAGTCCAATTTTTGGAGAGCCTGGCCTTAACTTCGACCGCAGCTTTCAAAGCATCTTCTGGGTACAACATCAAGATGTCGTCGAAGTACAGAAGCATCAGAATACCATCACTACGGAGATAGAGTTTGGAGTCGGCCAGGGATTGTGTGAACTCGAGCGAGATCAAGAAGGTGGTGATATGGTTGGGGCAAAGTCATTGTGCTTGTGTGAGGCCATACAGTGCCTTCTTTAGTCGAACAACAATTGCAGGTGCCTTGAGGCCTTCTTGCCAGCCTTCAGGCAGGGTGATATAGATATCATCGTCGTTGACCTCAGGATTGAGAAAGGTAGTGACCACATCTAAATGATTGATATTCCAGCCATTCTTTCCGACTCGAGATATGAGATAGCGAAAAGTGGTGAGTTTCCTGACTGGGCCATAGGTTTCTCGGAAATCTGTTTGCTTGTAGACTTTAATTACTAGGTATGTCACCTTGTATCGTGTGGTGCTGTGAGGCTTGAGTTTTGTCTTGTAGACCAATTTGGAACCAATTGGCTTGACTTGCAATTGTCTTGCTTCCCAGGGGATGATAGTCGTGAATGGGTTATTGAGCAGGATCGATGTACACTCTTCTTCCATGGCTCATTTCCAGTAGTCTTGTTGTGGGCTGTCCATAACCTCTGCATATGTGGATGAATCGCTGTTGATGGTTGTTGATGCGAGTGCCATTGCCATGATAATTAGAGCATTTGCGGAGATATTGACCTGACTTCTTGTGATACAATTTGTGTGTGGTGGTGGTTGGCATGACTCATTGTTCATGCCAACATCTCAGCAGGCTTGGTAAGTTCAGTGGCGGAGATGTCAATTGTGGATGATAGTGTCTCTGGACACCGGTGGTGCATCTTCCTTGTTAGGAGGACATCGACAGTTGGTAGCATCGGGTAGATTGTAGTCTGTATCATTATCAGTACAGTCCTGATCACCACTTCTATGGCCTGCACCTGTTTGACAGGTTCCTGCATGGTCATGAAGAAGTCCATCTCCACCCATGTCAATTTCCATGACATATTCCATCACTTCTGGTCTCTCAAAGCAGTCTGTTTCCTGTCCGTGTAGGCACGAAGCGTGGGCATTCCATTCTTCATCGAAGATGACATCTGACTGAGATCTTATGACTCAGAATGCTGGGTCACATATCCTGCAAATTGTAGTCAAGTTGTGCACGTAACTGACCGTCATACATGGCTTGGATCTTGGGCTGAATTTTCCATGTCATTACAGCTTGGGGATAGGTTGATTGGTGAAGCAGCTGCATCACTGAAAGTGGTCGAGAGGAGCTTTGTACAAGATTTTATTGCCGTTATTGCCATGGGAGGCCGTGCCAATCATGTGGAGCATTTCATTTGGGGTTTGATATGATGTGTGATAGCCATTGCAGTCATCTCATTCCATTAGGCCTTCGTTTGGGGTTCGCTGATGGAGGTAGACTGCGGTATTGACTCCTTCTCCCAAACACACTACTCGTGCCTGGGAGTCAACCATCATTGATCGTGCTTTCTCAGTCATGGTCTGGATCATCAGTCTGGCAACTCTATTTTGATTGTGAGGGTAGGAAAAACATGGTTCGTATGATGTACTATGAGCAGCGAGCACCAACCGAATGGATTGTTGTCATATTCTCCATCGCCATTATTGCACCCAAATCATTTTACTTCATATCCCATGGAGTCCACTCAGGCCTGAAATGATTGGTTGGCTGAGGTGCATGTGTTTGACTTCTTTTCTGGGAGGACCCAAACAGAGGTGGATTGTGTGTAGTCATCGATGAATAGAATATAGTAACGATGGCCTGCAGAGGTAGGAATGGAGTATGGTCCACACATGTCCGAATGTATGAGTTCAAATGGATTTGTAGTGTGCTTGGTCTTGACTTTGATGAATATCTGCTTGTGCTTGGTCTGAATGTATGCAGTGCACATGGCGTCGTCTTTCATGTATCCTTCACTGAAAGATCGTAGGGCAATGGGATGAATGTGGACTAACGGAGGTTACCCTGCCATGCAACACGACCGGGCGATGCAACACCCCGACGACACACCATCTTCGGAGTAAAAGCCGGGCAGCAACCACAACCACAACCTCCACCCACAACCACAATGCCT
>Ga0307515_10005576_pt1 | contig 25454 bp, 24 predicted proteins | sample 17_EM_MG_FD_194513 | JGI IMG/M metagenome (GOLD analysis project Ga0307515, IMG submission 194513) | Populus trichocarpa ectomycorrhiza microbial communities from riparian zone in the Pacific Northwest, United States - 17_EM | ecosystem: Host-associated > Plants > Roots > Unclassified | place... | reverse complement strand
GGCTGGAGATCTTCCGCGCGGCCCGCCTGGTGGTCGATACCGGCCTGCATGCCAAGGGCTGGAGCCGCGACCAGGCGGTGGCCTACCTGATGGACAACGTGGGCTTTACCGAAACGCAGGCCCGCAACCAGATCGACCGCTACATGGCCTGGCCTGGGCAGGCGCTCGGCTACAAGCTCGGCTCGCTGAAGATCCAGGAACTGCGTGACCGCGCGAAGCAGAAGCTGGGCGACAAGTTCAGCATCGCGGCCCTCCACGACGCGGTGCTGGCCGAAGGCGGGCTGCCACTGTCGTTGCTCGACGCGCACATCGAGCGGTGGATTGCGAGCCGACAGTAGCCCGCGCGGTGCGCATCAAGACACCGCGGCCGCCGCTCGTTCGCGTGTGGACTGGTTGCGCCGCCAGGCCGCTGGCGGTGAGCCGAACTCGCGGCGAAAGGCGCGGCTGAAGGCGGTGTCGGTCTGGTAGCCCACGTCTTCGGCGATGCGCGCGAGCGGTGCGTTGCTGCGGCTCAGCAGGTTGGCGGCGAGCAGCATGCGCCACTGCGTGAGGTACTGCATCGGCGAGCTGCCGACCAGGTGCTGGAAGCGCTCGGCCAGCACCGAGCGCGAGGTGCCGGCTTCGCGGGCCAGGTCTTCCAGCGACCACGCTTGGGCGGGGCGCGCGTGCAGCGCGTTCAGGGCCGCGCCAACGATGCGGTCGCCCACGCCGGCGAGCCAGCCGGTGCGGTCGGAGCCCTGCTCGTTCATGTAGAGGCGCAGCACCTCGATGAACAGCACCTCGGACAATTTGGCCAGCACGCCCGCACCGCCCGGCCGCGGCGAGCGCGCTTCGGCCAGTGCATAACGCACCGAGGCCTCGAGCCACATGCCGGCGTTGGAGCCACGCACGTTGACGCGCACGATCGGCGGCAGGCCGGCGAGCAACATCTGCGCGAGCTTGTGGTCGCAGGCCAGGTAGCCGCACACCAGGCGCGTGGCCACGCCACCGCCGCCGTACATCAGCTGTCGCGGCCGGCGCGCGAGCACCTCGCTCAGCGGCGCGCCGCCTTTCGCCGGTGACAGGCCGGGCGCGGAAGCCATGCGGTGTGCATCGCCTTGCGGAAAGATGACGGCGTCGCCGGCGATCAGTTTCATCGGCGGCTCGTCGCCGAGTTCGACCCAGCATTCGCCTTCGGTGATCAGGTGAAAGATCACCACGCGCTCGGCACCGGGTTCGAGAATGGGCGCGGCTGTGTCGGCGCGCGGCGACTGGTAGCACCAGGGCGCGGTGAACTTGGCGTTGATGAAGATCGCGCCGACCAGGCGCACCACACGAAGGGTTTCCGAGAGCGCATCCATCACACGACGTCGACCTGCAATGCGATGGGCGTGGCAGCCCGCAGCGCGCAGGGCACGGGCGAGTGCTGGTAGCTGTAGGCCACCAGCTCACGCAGGCGCTCAGGCGCGGTGCCGGGGGCGCTGAGGTGAACGCGCATCTGAACGTCTTGCGACGCGGCACTTACCGGCGAGCCATCGGTGTCGGGCAGGCCGAGCAGGCCGCGGGTGTCCGAGCGGCTGCCTGCCACCACCTCGAGCGTGGCGAGGTCAATGCCTTGTGCGGCGGCGTTCATCGCGATGCAGGTGGTGAGGCACGAGGCCAGCCCAGCGCGGAACAGCCAGCCGGGCGACACCTGGTCGCCGGTGCCGCCGAGTTCGGTGGGCATGTCGGTCGGCATCTGTGCGCCGTTGGCGTGGCTGGCCACCACGCGTGTGCCCCCTTGCCAGCGGGCGGTGGCGGGTGCGTCGTCGTGCAGGCCGTGGTCGGGGCGACGGCGCAAGACGGCTTCGACGCGCTCCATGGCGGCTGCGATGTCTTGGGTGCTCATGGGTCGGGCCTCCGGGCTGCGGTGATGCTGCCGATTCTGTTCTCGCGGGGGCACTGCGCCAAGCTGCGGAACCACCCTATGCCGGTGGCCGGACGATCGGACAGAAATCCCGGACGCCGCGGCAGGAACGTGTCCGCTCGCAGCAAAACCCGGACGCTCGATCAGCTGGCGCAGACGCGCGGGCAGGACGCGCCTCGGGGTGCCGACCGATGCTCAGTGTTCACCAACCAAGGAGACAACCATGAATGCCCCCACCGACCTCGTCGCCCTGAAGAGCCGCCAGCAAACGGCCTGGGCCAGCGGCGACTACGCTGTCATCGGCACCACCTTGCAGCTCGTCGGCGAGCAGCTCGCTGAAGCCTGCGACCTGCGCTGCGACGAACGCGTGCTCGACGTGGCCGCCGGCAACGGCAATGCCACGCTGGCAGCAGCTCGCCGCGGAGCCCAGGTCACGTCGACCGACTACGTGGCCTCGCTGCTCGACCGCGGTGCCGAGCGAGCGAAGGCCGAGCGCCTGGACATCAAGTTCCAGGTGGCTGACGTAGAGGCGCTGCCGTTCGAGAGCGCGAGCTTCGATGCGGTGCTGTCGACCTTCGGCGTGATGTTCGCGCCCGACCATGCGAAGTCGGCCGCCGAGATGGCGCGCGTGTGCCGCCCGGGCGGCCGCATCGGCTTGGCCAACTGGACGCCGGTGGGATTCATCGGCCAGCTGTTCAAGACGCTGGGAAAGCAGATGCCGCCGCCGCCTGGTGTGCAGCCGCCGTCGCTGTGGGGCACCGAGGCCCACCTGCGCTCGCTGTTCGGCGAGCAGCTCGCGTCGATCCAGATCACGCCGCGCTTGTTCAACTTTCGCTACCGCTCGGCGGCGCATTTCATCGATGTGTTCCGCACCTGGTATGGGCCGGTGCACAAGGCGTTTGCGGCACTGCCGGCCGACAAGGCGGCCGCGTTGGAGAGCGACCTGACGGAATTGCTCAACGGGCTCAATGTGGCGGGCGAGGGGTCCTTGGTGGTGCCGAGCGAGTACCTCGAGATCGTCATCACGAAACGCTGACCGTGGACTCCAAGCTGCAGCGGCGAGTCCAGCGCTACGGGTGGGACTTGGCAGCGGCCGATTACGAGCCGCTGTGGCAGTCGCAGCTCGCACCGGCGCAAGCCAAGTTGATGGCCTGCGCCGCGCTGTTGCCCGGCGAGCGAGTGCTCGACGTGGCCTGCGGCACCGGGCTGGTGAGCTTCGCAGCCGCGCGCGCGGTGGGGCCGATGGGCAGCGTCGTCGGTGTCGATATCTCCGGCCAGATGGTCGAGGCCGCGGCATGCCGGGCGCGTGAACTTGAAGTGACGAACGCGAGCTTCGCGCGCATGGATGCGGAAGCACTCGCGCTGCCCGATGCCAGCTTCGACGTGGTGTTGTGCGCGCTGGGCCTCATGTACCTGCCCGATCCCGAGCAAGCCCTGCGCGAGATGCGGCGCGTGCTGCGGCCCGGCGGCCGCATCGTGCTCGCGGTGTGGGGCGAACGCTCAGCCTGCGGTTGGTCGCCGGTGTTCGAGATCGTCGACGCCGAGGTGAGCAGCGAGGTGTGCCCGCTGTTCTTTCGGCTGGGCCAGCACGATGCGTTGTCGCAAGCGTGCTTCGACGCGTACTTCGCGGCCGTCGAGCAGCACCGCATCAGCGTGACGCTCGACTACGCGAATGCCGACGAAGCGTGCCGAGCCGCATTTATCGGCGGGCCGGTGGCACTCGCGTGGTCGCGCTTCGACGAGGCAACACGTGCCCGCGCTTGTGCCCGTTACCTCGAAGAGATCGACGCGTGGCGCGATGGCGATGCGTACCGCGTGCCGGGGCAGTTTGTTATCGTCTTCGCCGTCGCATCCAGTGGCTTCGGCGCCGACCTGAAGTCCGGGTGATGCATTCGACTCATCGTTTCCGGGCTCACCTTCATGCGAACACGCTGGACTTTCATCACCGCACTGTGCTTCGCCTTCGTCGCGCGGGAGTCGCATGCCGAAGAGCTGTCGATCGCCACCCTGCGTGGCGTGACGCTGCGGGCCGTGACCACGTTTCCCAGCGGCCCGGGGCCTTTCCCCACCATCGTGCTGGCGCCGGGTGCCGGCTACCATATGGCCTTGCCGATCATGGAAGAGGCAGCCAGGCAGTTCGTGGAGCGTGGCATCGCAGTGGTTCGCTTCGATTGGGGCTATTTCTCGGCCGAGCCGAAGGGCCGCCCGTCGAAGGATCTGGTGCTGGAGGCGGAAGACATGACGGCGGTGCTGGAACGGTCGCGCCGGGACGTGCGTGTCGCCAAGGACAGGCTCTTCGTCGGAGGCAAGTCGCTCGGCTCCGGTGTCGCGTGGAAGCTGCTGTCCACCGACAGGAACATTCGCGGCGCGGTGCTGCTGACGCCGGTGTGCAGCTCGACGAAGAACGGCGTTGTGAGATCCGAAGCCGAAGAGAACTATCCCGGCATCGCGCCGGAGACGCGACCGCTGCTCTTTGTCTTCGGCGAGCAGGACCCGTACTGCGTAGCGTCGGTGATGTACCGGTACGCGGGCAGTGCAGGTGGCGCGGTGAGGGTCGACGTGATCGGTGGCGACCACAGCTTCGGCACACCCGGCCTCAGCGGAGACGCGGGTGAAGCGGTGAAGCAGCGCAACGCGCGCATCGCCGGTCAGCTGATGGTCGACTTCGTCGCGGCGCGCTTGTTGCCATAGGCATCGAGCTGGCTGCGCCGTACCTGTTGTCGAATACACAGGGCAGAGACGGCCAGGGGCGGCTCAGGTTTCGCGCCAAGCGACAAGCTCAGTCCCTGCACAAGGCGATCGGGGCCGAGGCGCTGGATCCACTCGAATATCAACAGAGCCAAAAGCCGTTGGCGGCCAGCCATTCGGTGATGGAGCGTCGACCACCGTCTTCATGTTGGTCGGCACCACCGGCAAGTGAAAGCGGGGGCGCCGAACTTCACACCGGCATCGCATTCGCTACGGCTCTACATCCTGCCCTTGTAGGGCGGCAGCAGGATGTTGTCGTGGTCGAAGATTCCATGGTGTCAGCGACCGGCTCCAAGCGAGTGCCACGCACATCATCGATGACAATTCGCCGTGCTTGATCAATCCAAACAAAGGAACAACCATGCGCCATCGTCAAGGGCGAGGCCGACCCCAAGCGTTTTCTGAACGGTTGGGTTTTTTCTATACCGCGCCCTTGTCGGCCATCCCATTGCTGGCGATCTTCGGCCTGGCGTTGGGTCAAACATTTTTGGGGCCTGCGACCTTTGGCTTGATCGGCGTTTTGCTGCTGCTCGTGCTTTCAGTGGTGAGCTTGCGCGTGGGGTTGAACATGTTGCTGCGGTTTTCGCAAGGCAGTTTTGATCTGGACGCTTTTGTCGCCGATGAAGACCGCAACCCTTACACCGTCTACAAGGTGATGGCGGCACTGGCTGTGGTGGCGCTCTGCTTCGGCATGCTCGGAGTGGCGTTGCCTCGGCTCGAGTGGGCGTTCATCGTGCTGATGGTGGTGTGCTTGCCGCTGGTCGTCATGCTGATCACCGTACACGACAGCTTCCTTGCCGGCCTCAATGTGGCGCGGTGGTTTCACATGGCGTCCGTCATTGGCAGTAGTTATTTTTGGTTGCTCGCCATGATGTTTTTGGTGCTCATGGGTTCAGGTGCGATGCAGGGCGCGTTGCATTCCGTGCTGGGCAAGGGCTGGATCGCGCATCTGGTGGTGGCGGTGATCGCAAACTACTCCATGTTGGTGGTGTTTTGCATGATGGGTTACGTGCTGTACGAGAAAGCCGATCGCTTGGGCATTGAGACCCGCGCTGCGCGAGCTGAGCGGCTCGTTCCCGGCCGAACGCGCGTCAGTCAAGACGATTTGCTGGCGCAGGGCGATGTGGAAGGCGCCATCGGCGTAGCAGCGGAAGACGCCCGCCTGAGCACCAACGATGCGCGTGTTCAGGAGCGCTATTTCAAGTTGCTGCAAACGCGTGGTGACGAGCCCTCGCGCCTGTTGCCGCAAGCCGCACGTTGGCTCAGGGCGTGCGCCAGCAGCAAGCGCTACGACGATTGCGCACGGTTGGTCAAACAATGGTGGGTACCCAACCCCACCATGCTCGATGACACGCCTGAAGCCTTGCTGGCGATTGCCAAGCTGGCGGCACAAGGCGGTGCGGTTCAAGAGGCCTTGTTGCTGGTGCAGCACTTCCAGAAGACGCAGCGTGGTTCGATGGGGATGCCTGGGGCGATCGTGCTCGAAGCCGAGATTTTGTTCACGCATCTGCGAGAGCCGGCGCTGGCGAAGGCGAAATTGCTGGACATGATTCGTCTCTACACCGGCGCGGCGACACAAATCCAAGAGGCCAACGCCATGCTCAAGATGATTGACGCGCTTGAGGAGCGCCCCTGAGCCGTTACTTGCGGGCTTGGCTGCGAACTTGCGCCTGCACGGCCATCACGGCGTGACGCGTATCGGGATGCTGCGGTCGGGCGCTCAGGATGAACTGGGCAATTTCTTGACCCGTTGAGGTTTTGAGCACATGGCGTGTGTAGGCCCAGAGCAGTTCCCAATCGTCAGGCTGTTGGGTGCGCCGCACGACCGACAGCATCGTGTTCGCGGCAGACTCAAACTTCAGCTCGGTGGCTTGGCGCCGTGCGCGTTCGCGCAGTTGTTGCGGCAGCTGTGTTGAGGTGTGATCGGTTTGTTGATCCACCTCTTTGCGCTGCCCCAGCCACATCCCCAGCAGTGCGCCGGCGACCAGCCCGCCAATGTGCGCGGCGCGGTTGACGTTAGAGGCCATGAAGACCCATTGAACGGCTTCCCACGCGATCCACACCACCGCCAGCCAATAGCCTTGCATGCGGCCACGCCAAGCGTACAAACCGACGCTGAATAGACAAGGGATCCAGCGTGCGCCATAAGTCGTGGCCAAGGCGCCCATGACGCCTGAAATCGCGCCCGATGCGCCGAGTTCAGGAATGGCCGATTGCGGCGATATGGCCCAGGACAATCCGCACGACACCAGCCCTGTCGCCAGGTACAGAGCACCAAAGCGTCCGAAGCCGATCAACGCTTCGAGCAAGGCGCCCGCCAACCACAGAAACACCATGTTGCCGATGAGGTGCATGGGGTCGCCATGCAAGAACATGGAAGTGAACCAGGTATGTGGCCGGTGTTCGCGCGGAACAAATGCGCCGCTTTGCGTGAGGCTGCGGCGCTGCAGCGCCACAAAGCGTGCGCGAGCGTCTTGCCATTGCTGGCGGGTTTCCGTATCGACGGGAATGAACCGAGCCGTTTCGAGCTCATTCAAAAACACACCGTCGTACTGCAAAGCCTCGGCGAGCTTTTCACGGTTAGCGTCGGTCAGCGGTTGCGTAGCGAGCCGGCGCACTTCGTCGCGAAAGCTGTGCGTGGGCGCATGCGTTTGCAGCCATTGGTGGTAAGCCTCGGGTTCAAGGCGGTACAGCACCGACTGCTTGTAAAACTCATCAGCTGCAAGCTCTTTGACCGCGTCGTTCTGCTGGGCCGAAAAAACCAGTGCATTGACGAGGATGAGCAGGATCACCATCACTGGGACGGTTTTGCGCACGCCTTCGCTGCGCAGTGGGACGATCAGCATGCAAGCTCCAGAGTCGGTGAGACAGCGCAGCCTTCCTGCGTGACCGCCAACGTGCGAATTTAGCATTCGAGCTTTAGCGCAGGGCAGGGTGCCAGCGCTGGATCGCCGCGCAGCGCCGCCAATGCGCGCCCGTCATTTCACCCTAAAGCCTGAGGCTCTGCGCTGTTGCACAACCTGAACCCACAGCAGCTGCAGGCGGTCACGCTTCAGGCACGCTCGGTTGCGGCGAGGTCGGCGCTTTAGTCATGGCGCCGCCAAAGAGAACGGCCCGCGTCTGCGGGCCGTTTGCGGTCAGAAGAAGCGCTTCTTACAGCCCGACCTGCGTGACGAACTTGCTGTTCAGGTACGCGTTGATCGCTTCGCTGCCGCCTTCGGTACCGTAGCCCGAATCCTTGATGCCGCCGAACGGCACCTCGGGCAGGGCTAGGCCGAAGTGGTTGATCGACAGCATGCCGCTTTCGATCTGTGCGCCCAATGCCGAAGCCGTCTTCAGCGACTTGGTGAAGGCGTAGGCGGCGAGACCGAAGGGCAGGCGGTTGGCTTCGGCGATGACCTCGTCGAAGCTGCTGAACGGGACGATGGGCGCGATCGGGCCGAAGGGCTCTTCGCTCAGGATGCGCGCGTTGGCCGGCACGTCGGTCAGCACGGTGGGCTCGAAGAAATTGCCTTCGGTGCCGATGCGCTTGCCGCCGAATGCGAGCTTGGCGCCCTTGGCCACGGCGTCGTCGACGAACATCTGCATCGCCTCGACGCGGCGGCTGTTGGCCAGCGGCCCCATGCGCGTCTCTTTGACCAGGCCGTCGCCGACCTTGATGGCCGACGTGGTGGCAACGAAGCCGTCGACAAACTTGGCGTACACCGACTCGTGCACCAGGAAGCGCGTGGGCGACACGCACACCTGCCCGGCGTTGCGGAACTTGGCCGAGGCCAGCATCTTCGCGGCGACGGCCACGTCGGCATCGTCGAACACGATGGCCGGGGCGTGGCCGCCGAGCTCCATCGTGATGCGCTTCATGTGCAGGCCGGCGAGTGCCGCAAGCTTCTTGCCGACCGGCGTGGAGCCGGTGAAAGTGATCTTGCGGATGACCGGGTGCGGGATCAGGTATTCAGAGATTTCCGAAGGCACGCCGAACACCAGGTTCAGCACACCGGCCGGCACGCCGGCATCGGCGTACGCGCGGATCAACGCGGCGCAGCTGGCGGGGGTTTCTTCCGGCCCCTTCAGGATCACCGAGCAGCCGGCAGCCAGCGCGGCCGAGACCTTGCGCACGGCCTGGTTGATCGGGAAGTTCCACGGCGTGAAGGCCGCTACCGGGCCCACGGGCTCGCGCGTGACGAGCTGGCTCACGCCGTCGGCGCGCGCCGGGATGATCTGGCCGTAGGTGCGGCGCGCTTCCTCGGCGAACCAGTCGATGATGTCGCCGGCGGCGGTGGCTTCCATCTTCGATTCGGCCAGCGGCTTGCCTTGTTCGAGCGTCATCAGCTCGGCGATCTCGTCGGCGCGCTGGCGCATCAGCTCGGCTGCCTTGCGCAGCACCTTGTAGCGGTCGTACGGCGAGACGGCCTTCCATTGCTTGAAGCCCTTGTCGGCCGCGGCGAGTGCGCGGTCGAGGTCGTCCTTGCCGGCGTGCGCCAGGCGGGCCAGCACCTTGCCGGTGGCAGGGTTGATGATGGGTTCGCTCTTGCCGCTGGTGCCGGCAGTCCACTCGCCGTCAATGAAAAGGGAGACGTCTGAATACATGGGGTTCCTTGGCTGGGGCTGGCTGAATGGGGTGGTGCATGCGAACGCAGCACCGAAGGCCACATTTTGAGGCCGATCGAGTGACGGCGCATCGGCGAGGCCATTCCGCTCTCCGGAATGCCGGGCGCGCAGGCTTTGCACCGGTATTTGGTTTCTGACCAAGCAAAGCCGATTTGCTTCGTTCTCAACAGAGAGGGCACTGCTTACTGTTCGGGACTCAACAGCTCCTGAGCCTGGATTCCATGACGCATGCCATCGATTCATCGCGCCGCAAGGCACTCGTCACCGCGGCCGCTTCGGCGGCGGGCCTGTCGCTCGCGGGCGTGAGTTCGCTGGCGCGGGCACAGACCAAAAGCCAGTTGCGCATCGGCTACCAGAAGTACGGCACGCTGACGCTGCTGAAGGCGCGCGGTGATCTGGAGAGGCGTTTGACGCCGCAAGGCATCGAGGTCAAGTGGACGGAGTTCCCTGCCGGCCCGGTGCTGCTCGAAGGCTTGAACGTCGGCTCGATCGACTTCGGCACCGTGGGCGAAGCGCCGCCGATCTTTGCGCAGGCCGCCGGTGCCGACCTCGTCTACGTGGCCAACCAGCCGCCTGCGCCCAAGGGCGAGGCCATCCTCGTGCCCAAGGACTCGCCGCTCAAGACGGTAGCCGACCTGAAGGGCAAGAAGGTCGTGCTGAACAAGGGCTCGAACGTTCACTTCCTGCTGGTGAAGGCGCTGGAGAAAGCCAACGTCAAGTACAGCGAGATCCAGACCGTCTTCTTGCCACCGGCCGATGCGCGCGCAGCGTTCGAGAAAGGCGTGGTCGATGCGTGGGTGATCTGGGACCCGTTCTTCGCGGCCGCTGAGAAACAGCTCGGCGCTCGCATCCTGGCCGATGGCACCGGCATCGTCGCGAACCACCAGTTCTACCTGGCCTCGCGCAGCTACGCCGAGAAGAGCCCGCAGGTCGTGCAAGCCATCATCGAAGAGCTGGCCAAGCTCGATGCGTGGGCCGCGAAGAACCCGTCCGACGTGGCCAAGTTCCTCGCGCCGCAGATCGGGCTCGACCTCGGCGTCACCGAGGTGGCGGCGAGCCGCTTTGCCTACGGCATCCAGCCGATCTCGGCCAAGGTGGCGGCAGACCAGCAAAAGATTGCCGATGCCTTCTTCGAGTTGAAGCTGATTCCCAAGGCCATCAAGGTGTCCGACGCCTTGCCGGCCACGCTGACCGCGGCGCGCTGATCGCCATGGGTGCCGCACGCCGCCAGTTCAGCCGCGGATTCATGGGGGCCGCGCTGGCGCTGGCCTTGCCTGCAAGCGTTTGGGCGCAGACTTCGAATGACCCGGCTCAGCTTCGCATCGGCTTCCAGAAGGCGGCCGTCAACCTCGTCATCCTCAAGCAACAAGCCGTGCTGGAGAAGCGATTCTCCAACACCAAGGTGCAGTGGATCGAGTTCCCGGCCGGGCCGCAGTTGCTCGAGGCCTTGTCGGCCGGTGCACTGGAGTTCGGCCTGACCGGAGACTCGCCACCAGTGTTCGCGCAGGCGGCCGGCAAGGACTTGCTTTACGTGGGTGCCGAGCCGTCGAAGCCGCTGAGCTCGGCCATCCTTGTGCAGCAAGACTCCAAGCTGCGCACGCTGGCCGAGCTGAAGGGCAAGCGTGTCGCGCTGCAGAAGGGATCGAGCGCCCACTACCTGCTGGTGCGTGCGCTCGAGAAGGGCAACCTGAAGTGGGGCGACATCACGCCCATCTACTTGGCGCCGGCCGAGGCCCGCGCCGCCTTCGAGCGCGGCTCGGTGGATGCGTGGGCGATCTGGGACCCGTTCTATGCCGCGATCGAGCTGAGCACCAAGCCGCGCACGCTGACGACCGGCGAGGGCTTGTCGGGCAACAACTCGTTCTACCTCGCTTCGCGCCCGTTCACCGAGAAACACCCGCAGGTGCTGAATGCGCTGTTCGAAGAACTGACGCGCGCCGATGCCTATGTGCAGAGCAACCGCAAGGAGTCGGCACAGTTGGTGGCCGACTTCAGCGGGCTGAGCCTGGCCACCGTGCACCTGTTCATCTCGCGCCGGCCGAAGTCGCCAGTCGGACCGATCAATGCACAGATCGTCGCCGACCAGCAGCGCGTGGCCGATGCGTTCTACCAACTCGAACTGATCCCACGCCCGGTGAAGGTGAGCGAGATCGTGTGGCAGCCCAAACAATCCATCGCGCAGAAGTAGATGTCATGAAAATTCTCTGGTTCATTCCCACCCACGGCGACTCGCGCTACCTCGGCACCAGCCTCGGCGCGCGCACCACCAGCTTCGAGTACTTCAAGCAGATCGCCATCGCGGCCGACAGCCTGGGCTACGAAGGCGTGCTGTTGCCGACGGGCCGCTCGTGCGAAGACTCGTGGGTCGTGGCCGCGAGCCTGATCGACGCGACCAAGCAGCTGAAGTTTCTGGTCGCGCTGCGGCCGGGGCTGGTGCAGCCGTCGCAATCGGCGCGCATGGCCGCCACCTTCGACCGCATGTCGGGCGGGCGCCTGCTGGTGAACCTGGTGACCGGTGGTGATGCGGGAGAGCTCGAAGGCGACGGCCTGTTCCTGCCGCACTCGGAGCGCTATGTGCAGTCGACCGAGTTCCTCACCATCTGGCGCGAGCTGTTGACGAAGAGCCACGAAGCCGAGGGCTTCGACTTCGAAGGCAAGCACCTGAGCGTGAAAGGCGGCAAGGTGCTGTACCCGCCGATCAACAAGCCGTACCCGCCGGTGTTCTTCGGTGGTTCGTCGGAAGAGGCGCACGAACTGGCCGCACAGCAGCTCGACACCTACCTGACCTGGGGCGAGCCGCCCGCGGCGGTGGCGGGCAAGGTCGCCGACATCCGCCAGCGCGCCGCGAAGTACGGCCGCACGCTGGAGTTCGGCATCCGCCTGCATGTGATCGTTCGCGAGACTGAAGACGAAGCCTGGCGCGCCGCCGGCGAGCTGGTGTCGCACCTCGACGAGAAGGTGGTTGCGGCCGCGCAGAAGAAGTTCGCCGAGATGGACTCGGTGGGCCAGCGCCGCATGGCCGAGCTGAACAAGGGCAAGTTCAACAAGGCCAACATCCGCGAAGGCCTGGAGGTCTCGCCCAACCTGTGGGCCGGCGTGGGCCTGGTGCGCGGCGGTGCCGGCACGGCGCTGGTGGGCAACCCGCAGCAGGTGGCCGATCGCATCAAGGAATACGCCGATCTCGGGTTGGAGTACTTCATCATGTCGGGCTACCCGCACCTGGAAGAAGCGCACCGCTTCGCCGAGCTGGTGTTCCCGCTGCTGCCCTTGAAGCTGCGCGACAAGCTGGCCGGCGCCAACCTCACCGGGCCGTTCGGCGAGGTGGTTGCCAACACCTACGTGCCGCGTGTCTCGCAGAGCTGAGCATGGCGAATTCCACCGGTTCGAACTCGGCAGTGAAACGCTTCGTCGCACATGCGCAGGTGCAGCGCGTGCTGCCGTGGCTGTTCCCGATCTTCGTGCTTGCCATCTGGCAGCTGTCGTCGCAAGCCGGCTGGTTGTCGACGCGAGTGCTGCCGGAGCCTTGGGCGGTGATGAAGGCCTTCTGGTCGCTCACCGTGTCGGGCGAGATCTGGACGCATGTGGCGACGAGCACCTGGCGCGCGGCCGCGGGCTTCGCGATCGGCGGCGGGCTCGGCCTGCTGCTGGGGCTGCTGACGGGCACCTTCCGGCCGGCCGAGATGCTGCTCGATTCATCGCTGCAGATGATCCGCAACATTCCCGCGCTGGCGTTGATTCCACTGGTCATCCTGTGGTTCGGCATCGACGAGTCGGCCAAACTGTTTTTGGTGGCTCTCGGCGTGTTCTTCCCAATCTACCTGAACACCTTTCATGGCATCCGCTCGGTCGACAAGGGCTTGATCGAGATGGCGCGCAGCTACGGGCTGAGCGGCTGGCGGCTGTACACGCAGGTCATCTTGCCGGGCGCGACCGCGTCCATCCTCGTCGGCGTGCGTTTCTCGCTGGGGCTGACCTGGGTGCTGCTGATCGTGGCCGAGACCATCTCGGCCCAGGCCGGCATCGGCTACATGACGATGAATGCACGCGAGTTTTTGCAGACCGACGTGGTGCTGGTGGGCATCCTGCTCTACGCGCTGCTGGGCAAGCTGGCCGATCTGCTGGCCAAGGGCCTGGAGCGCTGGTGGCTGCGTTGGCACCCGGGCTACCAGGTGGCAGCCAAGGTCTAAGAGGGTGTGAACGAATCCAACATGCCCGCTCGTCCCGCCAAATCACACCCACTCCGCGTTGCAAATGCTCGCCGTAGCCCGAGCTACGGCTGTGCTTTGCGCCTTGATTGGGCGCGATCTGGCGGTCCGCTCGGACACGCCGGATTCATTCACACCCTCTGATGAGAAGCCTTTCCATGAGCCAGCAGAACATCGACATCCAGCGCGCGGCATTGGCGGGCATCGCGTTGCCCTTGAGTTCGCCGCTCTCGGTGACCCACGCGAAGGCCGGCACGCCGGAGCGCAAAGGCACCGGCGGCGCCGAGGTGAACGCCGTAGGCCTGACGAAGGGCTATGCGGGCCGCCGCGTTCTGCACGACACCGACCTGCACATCGCGCCGGGCGAGTTCATCGCGATCGTGGGCCGCAGCGGCTGTGGCAAGAGCACGCTGCTGCGCCTGCTCGCTGGCCTGGAGCCGGCGGACGCGGGGCAGATCACGCTCGACGGTGAGGCGCAGTCGGCGCACCAGAGCGACATCCGCATCATGTTTCAGGACGCGCGCTTGCTGCCCTGGAAGCGCGTGCTCGACAACGTGGCCCTGGGCCTCACCGGCCCGGACGTGAAGGAGCGCGCCCGCGAAGCGCTGGCTCAGGTGGGCCTGGCCGATCGCGCGAAGGAATGGCCGGCGGTGCTGTCAGGCGGGCAACGGCAACGCGTGGCCCTGGCGCGTGCGCTGGTGCACACGCCGCGCCTGCTCTTGCTCGACGAACCGCTGGGGGCGCTGGACGCGCTCACGCGCATCGAGATGCACCGCCTGATCGAACGCCTGTGGCTGCGCCACGGGTTCACGGCGTTGCTGGTGACGCACGACGTGTCGGAGGCCGTGGCCCTGGCCGACCGCGTGGTGCTGATCGAAGACCACCGCATCGCGCTCGACGAGCGGGTGTTGCTGCCCCGGCCGCGTCACCGCGGGCAGGCCTTCGCGGCCTATGAGGAGCGCATTCTCGATCGCGTGCTGCAGCAGCCCGAAGGGCTCAGCGTGCCGCCGGACGACACGCTGGAACTTCACCCGGCGCACTTGGTGCGCTGGGCGATCTAGGCGAGATCAGCGCGTCGGGACGGGCGTGCCCACGCGGGTTGATGACGACGGCACGGGCGCCGGGGCGATGGCCGGCGCAGCGGCGGGAGCCGGTGCCGAATTCGCGGCGGGCGCGGCCGGCACTTCCTGCCAGGGTGACGCACAGGTGCTCACGTGCGGGTAATACATCTGCGAATCGTGGCAGTAGTACCAGGTGGTGGCTTGCTGCGCCGCACTGGGCGCGACCACCATCGGCTCGGCCGGAGCTTGAACGACGACCGGGCGCTCGACGACGTAGGGGTACGGATAGCCGCCGTAACCGTAGTACGGACCGGGGCCCCACCAGAACGGCCCACCCACCCAGACGCCGACGCGCACGCGCGGGTGGGCTTCGACCGTGGTGACGCCAGTGGCGGCCAGACCGAGCGTCACCGTGGTTGCGATGGCGAGGGCTCTCAGGCCTTTTGACAAGCTGTTGTTCATGAGGGGCTCCCGATAAATGTCATTGAGCGGGCGGCGGTGGCTGGACGCCGGCGGGCGGCTGCGGCGCGGTCCGCGGAACGGGGGCCGGCGCGGTGCGGTAGCTCGTCGTCGCGTAGTGCCCCGGAATCTGGTTGCCCTTGGCGTACATGCACTGCTGGTAGGCGATGTCGTAGCGCCGCTGCGAGCTGTAGCCGGTGCGCTGGCTCTGGTCGGAGCCGACGGCGGCACCGGTCACGCCGCCAATCGCCGCCCCGACGCCGACCGCGTTGTGGTTGCCGCCAGCAAGCGCGCCTGCGGCCGCCCCGAGCACCACGCCCGCGGCGGTGGCGCCGGCGAACCGGTTGGCCGCGGCGTCGGGGTTCTGGCTGCCCGACGAGCTCAGCGCCCAGTCGCGGCACAGCTTGTCGTCGGCGACGAAGACTTCAAAGGGCTTGTTGGGGCCAGGCATCACCGTGACGGTGGGGCCGGTGGGCATTTCGGCACAGCCGGCGAGGGCCAGCAGGCAGGCTGCGGCACCCAGTGCGGATGCGCTTTTGACTCCAACGATGGAAGAACTCATGGTTTCACCTCGGTTTGTCCGTCACCGTCACTCCACAACGGCGCTGCATGGAGTGATGTTGACAGGGGTTTCATTGGACGTACGTAAAGAAAGTTTGTTCCGATGTTCATTTCGCGCATATCCATGCTCGCCAAGCGCCTAAGTTTCGTTACGAGTAAGCATCCACTGATTGATTTGTTCTTTCTTTGCTCGCCTGTCCTTAGCATGTAAAGCATGGGGCCCCTTGCCCCGGCATCCGCAAAGAAAGAACGTTTTCATGACTCTCTCTCGCACCCTGCGCGGCCTGGTGGCCGTGAGCACCCTGGCCTTGGCGGCCGGCTCCACCTGGGCCAAGGACGTGACCTTGCTCAACGTCTCGTACGACCCGACCCGCGAGCTGTATCAGGATTACAACGCCGCCTTCGCCAAGTACTGGAAGGCCAAGACCGGCGACACCGTGACGGTGAAACAGTCGCACGGCGGTTCGGGCAAGCAGGCCCGCTCGGTGATCGACGGCATCGATGCCGACGTGACCACGCTGGCGCTGGCCTATGACATCGACGAGATCTCGGAGCGCGCCAAGCTGATCGCCCCCGACTGGCAGAAGCGTCTCAAGCACAACAGCTCGCCCTACACCTCGACCTACATCTTCCTGGTGCGCAAGGGCAACCCCAAGGGCATCAAGGACTGGAGCGACCTGATCAAGCCGGGCGTGTCGGTGATCACCGCCAACCCCAAGACCTCGGGCGGCGCGCGCTGGGGCTACCTGGCCGCGTATGGCTATGCGCTCAAGCAGCCCGGCGGCAACGACGCCAAGGCCAAGGAGTTCATCACCAAGCTGTTCCAGCAGGTGCCGGTGCTCGACTCGGGCGCGCGCGGATCGACCGTCACCTTCGCCGAGCGCGGCCAGGGCGACGTGCTGCTGGCCTGGGAGAACGAGGCCTACCTGTCGCTGAAGGAATTTGGCGCCGACAAGTTCGACATCGTCTACCCGCCGATCAGCATCCTGGCCGAGCCGCCGGTGACGGTGGTCGACAAGGTGGTCGACAAGCGCGGCACCCGTGATGTGGCGACCGCCTACCTCGAGTACCTGTACAGCCCGGAAGGCCAGGACATCGCGGCCCGCAACTTCTACCGCCCGATCGACCCGACTGTGGCCGCCAAGTACGCGAAAAACTTCCCGGCACTGAAGCTCTTCACGATCGATGAAGTGTTCGGCGGCTGGACCAAGGCACAGAAGACGCACTTCGCCGATGGCGGCGTGTTCGACCAGATCTACAGCAAGAAATAAGGGGTGAGATGGGGGCCCGGTGCAGACCGGGGCGAAGCGGCAGGCCCCACGGCCTGCCGCTTTCGTTTCAGCGCCTGGCGCTTGCCAGCCTGCGCACCACCGCCACCATGCGATCGACTTCCTCGCAGGTGTTGTAGAACGCGAGAGACGGCCGCACAGTCGTCTCCAGCCCGAAGCGGCGCAGGATGGGCTGCGCGCAATGGTGGCCTGTGCGCACGGCAATGCCCTCTTGATTCAAGGCTTTGCCCACTTCGTCGGTGCTGTAGCCGTCGAGCACGAAGGACAGCACGCTGGCCTTGTCGCGGGCGGTACCGATCAGCTTCACGCCCTTGATCGGTTGCATGTGGTGCGTTGCGTAGTCGAGCAGGCCATGCTCGTAGCGGCCGATGTTCTCGATGCTGATGCGCTCCACGTACTCCAGCGCCGCGCCCAAGCCCACGGCGTCGGCGATGTTGCCGGTGCCGGCCTCGAAACGCGTAGGCGGCTGGTGGTAGACGGTGCGCTCGAAGGTGACGTCAGCAATCATGTTGCCGCCGCCTTGCCAAGGCGGCATGTCTTCCAGCACGTCTCGCTTGCCGTAGACCACGCCGATGCCGGTGGGGCCGAAGATCTTGTGGCCCGAGAAGACGAAGAAGTCGGCGTCGAGTTCACGCACGTCCACGCGCATGTGCGACACCGATTGCGCCCCGTCAACCAGCGCCCGCGCGCCCGCGCGGTGGGCCAGCGCCACGATTTCCTTCACCGGCACCACGGTGCCCAGCGCATTCGACACCTGCGTCACTGAGACGATCTTGGTGCGGTCGTTGAGCAGGCGCTGGTATTCCTCGAGCAACACCTGGCCGGAGTCGTCGACCGGAATGACGCGGATCTTCGCGCCCTTCTTCGACGCGAGCTGCTGCCAGGGCACGATGTTGGCGTGGTGTTCCAGGTGCGAGACGATGATCTCGTCGCCCGGGCCGATGTTCTTCGCGCCCCAGCTCTTGGCCACCAGGTTGATGGCCTCGGTGGTGCCGCGCACGAAGATGATTTCCTCGGTGGAGCTGGCGCCGATGAAGCGGCGCACCGTCTCGCGCGCGCCCTCGTAGGCATCGGTCGCGCGCGCAGCCAGTTCGTGCGCGGCGCGGTGGATGTTCGAGTTCTCGTGCGCGTAGAAGTGCGCCAGCCGATCGATGACCGACTGCGGCTTCTGCGTGGTGGCGGCGTTGTCGAACCAGACGAGCTGGCGGCCGTTGACGCGCTCTTGCAGGATGGGAAAGTCGCGCCGGATGGCGTTGACGTCGAACGACGGGTGGGCCGAGCTGGATGCCTGCGGCACTGAGCTTGCGCTGTCGACGAAGTAATACGAACTGGCCGCCGAGACGGGTGCGGCCGGGGATGCGGGGGGCTTCGCCGAGCCGCTCAGCAGCGCACGCAGCGCCTCCTCGCCGGGCAGGCCGAAAGACTGCGCAGTGACGCGGTCGTCGATTGGCGCAATGCCTTGGGGAAGGTCGGGTTGCCTCGGCAATGACGGGCTCGGTTCGCCGATGAAGTAGTACGGTGTCGCGGCGGCCGGTGCCGACGAAGGCGCGGCTGTCGCAAGGGCTTCGGGCGCGCCGAGGGCGTGGCTGCCGACGCGGCCGTCGTAGCCGGGCGCTGCCACCAGCGCATGGTCGGGCACGCCGTTCTGTGCCTGAGCATGCGGCACCAGGGCCGGTGCCGATGCTGCCGCGTTGGCCGGGCTCTGGGGTGAATGCGGCACGAGGTTGGCGCCCGGAGGCAGCGCGCCGAGCGGCACCGCGGCCGGTGTGGCCGGGCCGATGGCACCCGGCGGCAGCGACAGACCGGCCGGTTGTGGATTCGTCGGCACCGGCACGCCGCCCGCGGCGGACTTGCCCGGCAGCGCGGCGAAGAACTCGTTCGCCAGTTGCGCCAGCGCGGCCACGTCGGGCAGGCCGGCAGGAGGTGCCGGGTTCAGGGCTTCAATCGACATGGCGGCGCTTTACTTGTAGGTGTCGGGGTACTCGTGGTACTTGCCGACTTCCACGTCTTCGAGCACGGCCAGCGCATCTGGTGTCTGCACAGCCAGTGAGCAATACAGCGAGATCAGGTACGAAGCGATGGCATTGCGGCTGATGCCCATGAAACGCACGCTCAGCCCGGGGCTCTGCTCGCCAGCCAGGCCGGGCTGGTAGAGGCCGACCACACCCTGGCGCTTGTCACCCACGCGCAGCAGCAGGATCTTGGTCTTGCCGTCGGCCACCGGCACCTTGTCGGACGGGATCAGCGGCAGCCCGCGCCAGGTGAGGAACTGCGAGCCGAACAGGCTCACCGTGGGCGGCGGCACGCCACGGCGCGTGCACTCGCGGCCGAAGGCGGCAATGGCCAGCGGGTGGGTCAGAAAGAACGCAGGCTCCTTCCACACCTTGGTCAGCAGCTCGTCCAGGTCATCCGGTGTGGGCGCGCCGGTGAGCGGGTACACGATCTGCTCGGTTGCCACGCTGGCCAGCAGGCCGTAGTCCGGGTTGTTGATCAGTTCGCTTTCCTGCTTTTCCTTGATCGTCTCGATGGTCAGCCGGAGCTGTTCCTTGATCTGGTCGTGCGGGCTGCTGTAGAGGTCGGACACACGGGTGTGAACGTCCAGCACCGTGCTCACGGCGTTGAGGAAGTACTCGCGGGGCTTGTCGTCGTAGTCGGCGAAGGTGGTCGGCAGCTCCGACTCGTCGCGCTTGGCGCACAGCACCTTCAAGGCCTCCGGGTCCTTGACCTGGTTGAGGCGGTAGATGCCGGCCTCGACCGGCAGCCATTGCAGCAGGTGCGTCAGCCAGCGTGGGCTGATGGTCGAGAGGATGGGGGCGGTCTTGGTCGCGTTCGCGAGTTGCCGTGCGGCGTTGTCGCCAAGGGCCAGTTGGGCCGGGGTGCTGGTTGCCATGAGAAGTGAGCTCCTGTGTGCGCTATATCTGAAAAGCGAATTTGTTTATGAGGAAATTGATGCGGCGAGTTTCGGTGGGGGCTGCCGATTCGATCAACCGGCTATAGCCACCAAATGCATTTGCAAGGCGCTGACCGGAGCACGCTGCATCAGGCAGGTGTGGGCAGCTCGCAGCGCGAGATCAGCTCCGACAGAGGCACTTCCAGCGCTTGGGCCAGCTTGGCCGCCGTGACCAATGAGGGCATGGCCGTGGCGCGCTCGATCTCGCCCATGTACGAGCGGTTGAGTTCAGCCCGGCCGGCCAAGCGCTCCTGCGACCACCCGCGGGCTTCTCGCAACTGCCGAACCGTGTTGCCGAATCGTTCGCCAAAGTTGGTCATGTCGGCTCTAGATGCCTGCGCTTCCGACCACCGTGTCGTCGCGCGTGCTTGCCTGGGCGATGCGGCTGCCTGGCGGCACGCTGCGCGTGAGCCACACGTTGCCGCCGATGGTCGAGCCGCGGCCGATGGTCACGCGGCCGAGGATGGTGGCGCCTGCGTAGATCACCACGTCGTCTTCGACGATGGGGTGGCGCGCACCGCCTTTCTGCAGGTGACCGTCGTCATCGGTGGCAAAGCGTTTGGCGCCCAGCGTGACGGCCTGGTACAGGCGCACGTTGTTGCCGATCTCCGCCGTTTCGCCGATCACGACACCCGTGCCGTGGTCGATGAAGAAGCCAGGGCCGATGGTGGCCCCGGGGTGGATGTCGATGCCCGTCGTGCCATGCGCGAGCTCGGCCACCAGCCGCGCCAGCAGCGGCACGCCCAAGACATAGAGCCGATGGGCGATGCGGTGGTGGATCATCGCGTGGATGCCGGGGTAGCACAGCAGCACCTCGTCGACGCTGCGCGCGGCCGGGTCGCCATGGAAGGCTGCGAGCACATCGCTGTCGAGCAGGCTGCGGATCTGCGGCAGGGCGGCTCCGAAGTCTCGTACCACCTCCAGCGCTCGCGTGTCGGCGTCGGCCGGCCCACCATGGCGGGCGTGGTAGCGCAGCTCCAGGCGCACTTGCAGGAGCAGGGCGGTGAGCACGGCGTCCAGCGTGTGGCCGACGTAGTAGTCCTCGCTCTCCTGGCGCAGGTCTGGCGGGCCGAGCCGCATGGGGAAGAGCGCGCCGCGCAGGCCATCGACGATGCCCGTCAGCGCTTCGCGAGAGGGCAGCTCGCGGCCGCCCACTTCGCGCGGCCGTTTCTGCGCGCTGCGCCACTGCTCGCGCACGTTGCGCAGCTCGGCCACGATGTGGGCGAGGTCCAGCGAGGCGCCGTTGCCGGAAAGCTGCTGGCCGGTGCCGCTGCGATAGGGATCGAAGTCGCCCAGGGCGACCACATTGCGTTGATCGTTTGCCATGGGGTGTTGTGGTTCAGTCTTGCACCCAGGGCAGGCCGCGAAAGCGCCAGCCATCGGCCGTGCCACGGCGTTGCGATTCGTTGATCTCGCCTTCGAAGCCTTCGAGCACGTTGAACACGCTGGTGAAGCCGGCCTTGGCCGCTGCTTCGGCTGCCAGCGCCGAGCGCTTGCCGCTGCGGCACAGCAGCAACACCAGGTCGCCCTTGCCAACCTTGGCCTCCAGCTCCCGCACGAAGCGCGGGTTGCGGGTCAATGCAGTGCCGGTGGCCCAAGCCACATGCACACTGCCGGGAACATGGCCGACGAACTTGCGCTCTTCGGCCGAGCGCACGTCGACCAGCACTGCTGCACCCGACTGCACCAGTGACCAGGCGTCGACAGGCGGCACACTGCCGGCATATGGAAGGTTGGCGTCAAGCGCGGCCTGCCGGGCCTGGGCCAGGGCAGGGTGAAGGGGGGCTTCGGCAAGCACGGCAGACATGGCGTCTCCTGAAGTTCTGGGGAGGTGGTGCGTTGGTGGCTATAGACAGCGAAGCCAGCTTAGGCAGCTGCTTTCTGCGCGTGAACGAAGGAATGCAAGCTTCGATATGCGTGCAACGATGCAGGCACGAAGGCGTTGCTTATTCCCCCCTTGAATAAGCAAGATCAAATCAGATCGTTTCCCGAGAATGCGGAATCGCCTAGCATCCGCAGTCGCTATCCTCAGGTTGTATTCATGCCGCACTCCGCTTCGCCCTCGTCCGCCTGCCGTCGCCACACCCTGAGCCTGGTCGCCGGTGCCTTGTTGTGGGCCACCGCTTCGTGGGCGCAAGCCGCAGGGCCGACGCTGCTCAACGTGAGCTATGACGTGGCCCGTGAGCTCTATAAAGAGATCAACCCCGCCTTCATCAAGCACTGGAAGGCCACGGCGGGTGAAGACCTCACCATCAACCAGTCGCACGGCGGCTCCAGCAAACAAGCCCGCTCGGTGATCGACGGGCTCGAGGCCGACGTGGTGACGATGAACCAGTCGAGCGACATCGACGCCATTGCCAGCAAGGGCCAGCTGCTGCCGGCCGACTGGGCCAAGCGCCTGCCCGACAACAGCGCGCCCAACACCTCGACCACCGTGATCCTGGTGCGCAAGGGCAACCCCAAGGGCATCAAGGACTGGGGCGATCTGGCCAAGCCGGGCGTGAGCGTCGTGATCCCCAACCCCAAGATCACCGGCAACGGCCGCTACACCTACGTGGCCGCCTGGGGTGGGCTGATCAAGGGCGGCGCCACGCCGGCGCAGACGCGCGAGACGGTGCAGAAGGTCTTCGGCAACGTGCCCGTGTTCGACGGCGGCGGCCGTGCGGCCACCACCACCTTCGCGCAGCGCAACATCGGCGATGCGCTGTGCACCTTCGAGAGCGAGATCAACCTGATCAAGGCCGAGTTTGGTGACAACTTCGACGTCGTCTACCCGAAGTGGAGCATCCTGGCGGAGAACCCGGTTGCAGTGATCGACAAAGTGGTCGACAGACACGGCACACGCAAGCAGGCCGAGGCCTACCTCAAGTTCCTGTGGTCCGACGAAGCGCAGGAGATCGCCGCCAAGCACCAGCTGCGCCCGCGCTCGGCCACTATCCTCGCCAAGTATTCGAAAGACTTCCCGAAGGTGAACCTCTTCACCATTGATGAGTCATTCGGCGGTTGGAGCAAGGCGCAGAAGGAGCACTTCGACGACGGCGCCATCTACGACCAGATTCTTGCTGCGGCCAAGAAGTAAGCGTCGCTGACTCTCGCGGCGCTCCGTCATGTTTCTTTCGCGCACTTTGCTGCGGCGGCACAGCGTGCTGCCGGGCTTCGATCTGGCCCTCGGGTTCACGGTGCTCTACCTGAGCTTCGTGGTGCTGATCCCGCTGTCGGCCGCGTTCCTGAAAACCTTCACGATGACCTGGCCGGCGTTCTGGGACGCTGTGGCCACGCCACGCGTGGTGGCCTCGTACCGGCTGACCTTTGGTGCCTCGTTTGCGGCGGCGCTGATGAACTCGTTCTTCGGCTTGATCGTCGCGTGGGTGCTGGTGCGCTACGAGTTCCCGTTCAAACGCGTGATCGATGCGCTGGTCGACCTGCCGTTCGCCTTGCCGACCGCCGTGGCCGGCATCGCACTCACTGCGCTCTACGCAGGCAACGGCTGGATCGGCCAGTACCTGGCGAAGGTGGGTATCAAGGTGTCGTTCACGCCGCTGGGCGTGTTCGTTGCGCTCACCTTCATCGGCCTGCCCTTCGTTGTCCGCACGCTGCAGCCGGTGCTGGAAGACATGCAGAAAGAGCTGGAAGAAGCGGCCGCCACGCTGGGTGCCACGCGCTGGCAGACCTTCACGCGGGTGATCTTCCCGATCATCTCGCCGGCGCTGCTCACGGGTTTTGCACTCGCCTTCGCGCGGGCGCTCGGTGAGTACGGCTCGGTGATCTTCATCGCCGGCAACATGCCGATGGTGTCGGAGATCACGCCGCTCTTGATCATCACCAAGCTGGAGCAGTACGACTACACCGGCGCCACCGCCATCGCGGTGGTGATGCTGGTGGCGGCCTTCGTGATGCTGTTGACGATCAATATGTTGCAGGCCTGGACGCGCAAGCGCCAGGGTCGCTGATGAGCAGCGTCATTGAAACCTCCATCGCGCCGAGCGCACGCCGTGTGCCGGTGCGCAATGCGCTGACCGCCACGGCCGAGCCGGCATGGGTGCGCCGCACGCTGATCGGCATCGCGCTGGTCTTCCTCACGCTGTTCCTGTTCGTGCCGCTGGTATCGGTGTTCTTCGAGGCCTTCAAGAAAGGCCTCGGCGTCTACCTCGCCGCCATCACCGAAGCCGACGCGCGCTCGGCCATCTGGCTCACGCTGATCGCCGCCGGCGTGTCGGTGCCGCTGAACCTGGTGTTCGGCGTGGCGGCGGCCTGGTGCATTGCGAAGTTCGACTTCCGCGGCAAGAACGTGCTGCTGACGCTGATCGACCTGCCGTTCTCGGTGTCTCCGGTGATCTCGGGCCTCATCTACGTGCTGATCTTCGGCCTGCAGGGCTGGTTCGGCGAGTGGCTGCGCGACCACGACATGAAGGTCATCTTCGCGTTGCCGGGCATCGTGCTCGCCACGGTGTTCGTGACCTTCCCGTTCGTCGCGCGCGAGCTCATTCCGCTGATGCAGGCGCAGGGCCTGGAGCAGGAAGAGGCCGCCCGCGTGCTGGGCGCGTCGGGCTGGCAGATCTTCTGGCGCGTGACGCTGCCCAACGTGAAATGGGCGCTGCTGTATGGCGTGATCCTGTGCAATGCACGGGCGATGGGCGAGTTCGGCGCGGTGTCTGTGGTGTCGGGCCACATCCGTGGGCAGACCAACACGATGCCGCTGCACATCGAGATTCTTTACAACGAGTACCAGTTCGCCGCGGCGTTTGCGGTGGCTTCATTGCTCGCCGGCTTGGCGCTGGTGACGCTGGTGTTGAAGTACCTGGTCGAACAGCGTGTGAAGGCGCAGAAGCGCGACGCGTCGAGCCGGAACGAATGAGACGAATGAGAGGCTGGGCATGAGCATCGAGATCCGCAACCTCAACAAGAGCTTCGGCAAGACCGTCGTCTGCGACAACCTGAACCTCGACATCCCGTCGGGCGAGCTGGTGGCGCTGCTGGGCCCGTCGGGCTCGGGCAAGACATCGCTGCTGCGCATCATCGCGGGCCTGGAGCGGCCGGACTCGGGTTCGGTGCTGTTCCACGGTGCCGATGCCACCTTCGACGACGTGCGCGACCGCAACGTCGGCTTTGTGTTCCAGCACTACGCGCTGTTCGGCCACATGAGCATCTTCGAGAATGTGGCCTTCGGCCTGCGCGTGCGGCCCAAGGCCACACGCCCGAGCGAGGAGCAGATCAAAGAGAAGGTGATGGCGCTCTTGAAGCTGGTGCAGCTCGACTGGCTGGCCGACCGCTTTCCGCACCAGCTCTCCGGCGGGCAGCGCCAACGCATTGCGCTGGCCCGCGCGCTGGCGGTCGAGCCGAAGGTGCTGCTGCTCGACGAGCCCTTCGGCGCGCTCGACGCCAAGGTGCGCAAGGAGCTGCGCCGCTGGTTGCGCCGCCTGCACGACGAGATGCACATCACCAGCGTGTTCGTGACGCACGACCAGGACGAAGCCATGGAGGTGGCCGACCGCGTGGTGGTGATGAACCTCGGTCGCATCGAGCAAGATGGCCCGCCCGACGAGGTGTACGACCGCCCGGCCACGCCCTTCGTGCTGCAGTTCCTCGGCGACGTGAACCTGTTCCACGGCCGCTTCGGCCACGCACCCGGCGGCAACACCGATCCGGCGGACGTGAGCTATGTGCGGCCGCATGAGCTGGAGATCGTCG
>Ga0307515_10005575_pt1 | contig 25455 bp, 18 predicted proteins | sample 17_EM_MG_FD_194513 | JGI IMG/M metagenome (GOLD analysis project Ga0307515, IMG submission 194513) | Populus trichocarpa ectomycorrhiza microbial communities from riparian zone in the Pacific Northwest, United States - 17_EM | ecosystem: Host-associated > Plants > Roots > Unclassified | place... | reverse complement strand
GTAAAAATGACACGTCATCTTTTTTTTTTGCTTTGTTTTAAATTTTTTTCCCACGGTAATTCCGTCGGTATATACCGAGGGAATATTTCCGTCGGTAAAATCCCTTGGGAATTTACCGACGAAAATATTCCCTCGGTATTTCCGTTTGTATTTATCAATTTTCTGGTAGTGAAATGGTCTTTTTCATCAGTGATATTTCATCTTTAATGATGGAAATACCAATGGAATGATCCTGATAATTGTTTTTTGTATGACATGTTTTTTTTGTCTTTAAATCCATCGGTGACTGTATTACCGATGGAATGATCGGCATAATAGAAATCATCGATGATAATTTTTTTAATGAACAATAACCATTCATGATTCTGGCGGTAAAAGTTGTGCCGGCAAAATTAGTGTCTAAATACCGACATAATATTCCGTCTGGTATTGTAGGTTATGTGTTATTTTTCATAAAAATAAAAGGTTTTCTCTTGGACATATTAGACAAAAGATTTATTGATATCTTTTCACAATTTGATATTTGTGTTTTCTTGGAATATTGTAATTGACATGATTGAAGGTGTGTGTTCTTATACTTCCCCTTTTTATTTAATAAAATTGATATTGCTAACATATTCCTCAATTTTTTAAATAAAATTCTTAACTTTAAAATAATAATAATAATAAAGAAAGAAAAGAAGTATTCAAGCGGGATTGCGTTCGATTTTGCTGGCTCAATGAGATCGACCTTGCGGCTGCTTAATGTACTTTTTTTGACGTGAAATTGATAAGAATGGAGGCAGGACAACATTACAGACATCTAATGTGACGTAAAGCACTCTATTTTTCTTGCACTTATCTAGCTTTTTTGAACTGAACCAAGCATACGCACTCAAGCTTATCCCCACAATGTCTCGCTTTGTGCATGGCAAGGTAAGAAAGGAATCGCCGGAAGCCCTTTCCCATTACCTTTGCATAATGGGAACATCAAAGGTTGATTATAATTACCTTTGGATACTCTATTAGTTAGCAATTGAATTGAGCTCATTGCCGAGAACTTTTTTCTTTCAATGAATGCATTAAATGTGAATATTCTTTTTAAGATTTATTTGAAAAAAAGATTATTAATTTTAATCATACTATGATTATAATATACCATCTCAGAAAAGAAAAATAAGAACTCATTATGTATATCTTTACATGTTTCTCTTGTAATCAATTAAAAAAATTTGTTTAGCTTATAAATACAATATGGTCAAGCAAATGCTTGGATAGAGGGAAGTTTATCTTAGAATATCTTGAAAATTCACACAAAAGGAAGTTGATAATAACATTTTAGTGTTTGGCTGTGATAAATTCTGCTTTTAGATGCTTTTTATTTATATTTTTTACTTAAAAAAACATCAAATTGATGTTTTCTTAAGCATTTTTTTGATAATTTTGATAAGTTAATGTCAAAAATAAAAAAACAAATAAAAACAATAATTATTTTAATATATTTTTTTAAAAAATCCTCTTAAGAAACACCATGCGCCATTATATAAAACACACATAATTCATAATAAAATCATTATTTTCCACGTCATCAATAAACATAACCGGTCGTGATCATGAATTTTTGAGTTTTCCCGCTATCTAGATTCACATTCTAATTTTGACTTTTATATATATATATCGAGAGAGTTTCAACAAATTCACACCATACCACATATTAATACGTGCTACTTCTTCCTATTAAATAGTTTAACGTCTTTCCTACAAGGCCTATAAATATTGTCACAGACGTAACATTTTATGATAGCAACACATTTCACAAGCAGAGATGGGAAACAATCTAGGAGGAGGGAATAAAGCAAAGGTGATGCTGGTCAATGGTGAAACTTTCAAGTTAAAGACTCCGGCAAGGGCCGGCGAGGTCGTTAAGGATTATCCAGGGTATGTATTATTGGATTCGGAAGCTGTTAAGCATTTTGGGATTCGTGCTAAGCCATTAGAGCCTCAACAAGAATTAAAGGCCAAGAAAATATATTTCCTAATAGAGTTGCCTCAAATTCCTGAGGAAAAAGATCCTAGGAGTACTAGGAGGGTTCGGTCAGCTATACATATGAGCGCCAAAGAACGGCTTGAGAACTTGATGTTAACTCGGAGGTCAGTTTCTGACCTGTCGATGGTAAGACCATCGTCGAGTCAAACATCAGATGGGCGGGAGCCGGTTCAGGTGAAAGTTAGGCTGCCTAAGGCCCAAGTGCAAAAATTGGTGGAGGAGAGCCAAGATGAAGTAGAGGTGGCTGAAAAGCTTATTGATCTATACATGGGAAATTCCGGTGGTATTAATGGTACAGATGGGCACCGGCACGTGCATTGGAAGCCGGAGCTTGGTAACATCTCGGAGAGTTTCAAGGCAACTAATGAGGTGTGTTATCTTTTAACTTAATTGATTTTCATGTGCATTTCTTAATGTAATCCTGAGTTTTGTACATGCTAGGCAGATTTGCAACAGAGTCCTGACTTTACGATTCATCTAAAATAAAGCTGATTTCTTGAAGGCTTCTAAGTTGTTGTAAGAGGAATGAGTCATACTGCAAATCGTGGAAGAAGAAAGTAAATAAAAAATAAACATCAACGTTGAGACTAGTTAGCTTTTAGACAAGAAGAGATAAAAAAAAAAAAAAACCGATAAAGATTGAGATGGAAAATAGAATGAATTTTTATCTTTTTAAAGAAAGTTTGTGGATACAAGTTTTTTTTTTTTGTCTCCATACTCTAACTAAATGCTAGATAATGATAGTAGAAAAAAGAATAATATACGTTTCATATACTTCTGAAATTAATTAGAATATTTGTCTTCATCGTTCGTGAACAATTCTTATAATTTATTGCTCACTTTTTGCTCTAAAAAGTTAAACAACAAGTGTTATAGATGTATAAGAATCCTACTCTTGTAGGTCACATACCTTATAATTAACCTCCTAATTTCTTGGCTGTTACAATCACCAAAATAAAGTTGGGTTGTTGATTCTTGTCTAGGTCTTCTGTCCGTTGGGTTGACATTAGTAATTAGTCTCCTTTTCTAGTTTGAATTGGTCCTTGAAAGCTATATATACTTCAATTATTACGCCCTAGTTGCCTTGGGGGGCCAAAAAAAACCCTTCAGATATTTAAATTTCTGTGAAATTTGGACAAAATTATGTATTGATATTTTTCATCAAACAAATGTGCAGAAACGAGTGAGTTTTGCTCAAGAAGAGGGCGAAACCCGTTTAGCTGTTGCCTCTCCTTAGCAAATCAACTAGTTTAAAGTATGGATTTTGGAGACCAGAAGTCCCAGAAGCCCCTCTTCATTAATTTTAGCAGTAGCTAGCCTCTCATTGGCAACTATTTTGTTGTACATATATATTTTGTCATCATGTCTTCTTGCAATTTAATTGCAAGATACATAGCTACAATTTAGCCATGGATCAGCTATAATAATATTTGTGTATCCCACTAGTTCAATTCAACATCTCCATTCGAGAATATTAATTCCAATCTCCTGATTCTATGGCTAATCAAGCTGTGTCCTTATTTTTTTTATTCTTTTTAAACAATAATATCTACAATTCCTCAATGAACTCAATAAGATTTTCTGGATACATATATTTACCTCTTTAGTTTGCGAGATATCCCAGTTAGCAATTTCACATTTAAAGATTCTAATTTGTTGAAATATTGTCAACCCTGCAGTCTAAATTTCTATAAGAAAAATAAATAATTAAGTACTAATTAAATTATGGTAACAGAGAAGTGGTCATAAATTGATAGTTTATTGACACGAGAAATTAACCAACAATAATGCAATTCGGTACTTATTATTCAATATTTGGTCAATTAGATAACTATGATCATGAAAAATTAATTTTGTCCAAAGTCCAAACCAGGAGCCTAATATTATAGAAAAAGTACAAGTATCAATGAAAGTAAACAAACATGACAACAAAAAACCTCAAGCAGATCCTGTGTCCTAACGGATAGAACCATTCCCATTCATGCACATTGAAAATGGTAATAAAATGTTGAGCATAAAGTCACATTTACAGGATTTTCTTTCAAACCAAATCATTTCTAGGACTTTGTTCGTTTGTTAATGCAATGGTGTAATGGGCATGACACTGGAAGTTAATTAATTTCAAAACAGGTTATTATAGAAAAAAATAAATAAAATGAAGCTCGATTAGAAAAACGGGGAGATTAATCATAATTGTTTTTTTCATTTTTTATTTACAGCCACATGGTATTTTTGGACCAGTTATGGGAACATTATGATAATAACGATATCCCTTAAAACAAATCCAGTAACGAACACTTTTCCACATAACTTTGAAGTAAAAAAGAGAATGATCTACTGCGTGCAATATTCGTCAAGAGTTAGAAACATTTTGCTTTTGGTATGAAGAGAATTTCAAAATTAGCTATCTATGTTGTGAATCAAACAACCAACAGAATACTAAGTGTGGTTATTATTGTTAAACAATTTTACCGACGAAATATTCTGTCAGTATTTACTCTATCTTTCTATCAGTGTGTATTTTGCCAATGGATTCACGAACAGAATACGGTCGTAGAAAAAAACCTCGTCAGTAATTTCTTACCTGTCAGAAAGTCTATCTGTAAAAAAAACCCAATCATTTTATAGACAAACAATTCGCACCAAAAACAAATTTACCCATTGGAATATACTGATGAAATTATTCTATTGGTGATTGGCAGTGGCATTTGGAGTAATTTTATTCCAAGTTTCTGTAAAATACTGATGGAATAATTCCATCGGTGATGTAACAATTGAATTGGTATTTGCATTATTTTTTTTCCAACTTTTTGGAATATACTGACGGAATGAGTCCGTCGGTAACCCCGTCCAAAATAATTAAAAAATATATATTTTTTTAAAAATCTATTCAATAGAAAAAGAAAATAATTAAAAAAATTAAATTGGTATAAAATTCAAGTATGTAAAAATAAATTATCTTAATGTAAAAGACATATATTTATTACAAATTTATATGTTGAAATACAATAAAACTAGAACAAAGACAGCGTTGGAGGAGGAGGATGGTCGTTTCCGGGACCAGAGGACCAATAAGAGAGTGCACATATACCACTCATTTGTGATCTTATATCCATGACCATTTAGCGGAGTTCTTCATAATCCGTAGAGAGTCGTTCATATTTTTCATTTAGATGGGTTATATATTCTTGTACTCGTTGATGTAATAAGGCCGCAAATTTATTATGTTCTGTTAGCTTCAAAGCTAAATGCATGAATATTATGTGTGTTACATTTTAATTTTTAAATTAAAATGTTATTTTTGTGGCTCATTAATTCATTTAATATTTAAATAATAAATTCCCCATATTAAATATTTTTTACTGAAAGGTTGTATATTCTCAAAAGTTGTATATGAAAGGTGGTCGATTGGGACATGATAATTGCCTATTAATTATATAAAAACTCTTCTTTTGATGGAAAATCTTTACAAAATAGCACTACCAGGAAATTGACAAATACAAACAGAAATGCTGATGGAAAAAATTCCATCGGTAAATTGCACTGAACTTTACCAATGAATTTTTTTTGTCAATGTATACCGAGGGAATTATAGTAGAAAAAGAAGGTAGGAAAACAATGACATGTCATTCTTACAAACAGTATCACCAACGCAATAAACATGTCGCTAATATCTGTCAGTGAAACCTTCATTATTTTTTAAGTTATAACATGGCAATTGACCCCTCATCTCGCCCACCTCCATTTCTTCTTCTTCTTCTTCCATTTTTTTCTACAAAAAACAACAAAAGATCACTAGCTAATCATTCAATTTGTGTGATCCTGAAAAAAAAAAAGAAAACCAAAAAGTTTCTCTTGCTAGCTAGCCTAGTAATTTAGCTGGAATTAAGTAGGAAAAATTACATATTTTTTTAACTCATTTTAAAAGTGGTTTTTTTTTTGGCATTTTGATATAATATACTTAGTTTGTTTGTGTATTTAATTATTTTATAGCTTTTTCCCATGGAAATTTATTGTAAGAGTGTATAAAATTTGTAAGTGTTTGGGTTTATTTGTGATTTTAAAAAATTATATTTATTTGTAATTAGATGAAATTGATTTCGATTTTGTGACTTGGGTGTAATGAAATAAATAATGATTTATTTAATGTGTGCAATTTATATTTTATCAATTTTATTATTAATTAAGATGAAATTTTCACTAAACATGGAGGAGCTCGAATTTCGTAAGAGATTGCTAATTATATAAGGATATTGTTAAAATAGATTGAAAAAGTTTGAGCTAAATCAATGTTAACTAATTTATTTAGTTCACATAATTAATTAATACATGTTAGCATCAATATTCTATATAGGTTTGATATAAGTAATATATGATTGTTCTTGAATGTATCGAGTTTCAGCCGAAAGGTTACACAAGATAGATTATTTTTATTTAAATGTTAAAGTTTTATTTTTTTATTTATTAACTAATGTTATAACCAAATTTTGACCAATTTGCTTTTAATTTAAGTTTAGGGGGGTTAAAATTTGAAATTAAAATATCAGGGATTGAATTTCAATTAAAAGTGTGATTTGTCAACTTGTAGAAAAATTAGGGACTACAATGTGTTTTTATCATTTTCTCTTTATCATCAAGATAATGATAGTTATCCTTTTTCAAATTTAACTTTTAATCAAATTTAAATTTCAAAGAAAAAAAAGTAAGTTTGTTTGAAACTTGGTGTTTTATATAGTATGAAACTCTTGTATTATAAATACGTATTCCTATGTATGAAAAGAGAGTGGACCATTAAAAAAAAAAACAAACAAACAAACGGAGGAGGAGATGAAAAAAAAACACCGAACCCTTGTTTTTTTCTTTTCTCAACAGTGTCGCAACCCACTCCTTTCTCTCGGCCATAGCTGAGCAGGCCATGCACACGACGAAGAAAACCAGCCTCCCTCAGTATCGCTATTAAAAAATTCTCTCCTCGCTGTGATCAGCTGGAACCCAGACACCTCTTCTTTGCCACGAAAAAAAACCACTTGGCCCCAACAGTGATTCTTCCTCCTACACCAGCAACATCCAGCAACTAGAACTGTGCGCCTCCTCAAGCTCCAGCAGCAGTACAGGAACAACCGTGCGTCTTCTCTCTTGCATCAGCTACCCATCCTGCACCGGCCGCAGGGTGCACCTCCAGCAAACGATCTTCTCTGTACTGCACCGTGAGCAAGCAACAACAAGAGCAGCCACTCTCTCCTCAGTCGTAGTCTTCACCAGCCATCCACCGTTCAAAGTAGCTTCCTCCTCCGCGCCATCGATACACAACCAGTAGAGAGAGAGAGAGAGGACAAAGAGACAGGGAAGAGCTAGAGAGGAACAAAGGAGAGAGAGAACAAAAAAAAAAAAAACAGAGAAACAAGAGAAGAAGAAACAGAGGGGAGGAAACCAAAAGCAGAAGGACAAATCCCAGTTTTTGGAGAATCCCACGAACGAGCGCCAGCACCAACCTTCGCCCAAGACGGCAGCAACAGCACTCCAGCAGGTAAATCAGGATCCATTTTAATTACATGGCTACTGCAGGCAGGCGTGCAGGATCCACGCACGCCTGCAGGTAAATCAGCCGAGTTACTGGTTGAACCAGTAACCGGGCCGGGCAACTGGATCTAGCCCAGCCCAGTCCCAAAAAAAAAAATATAATTTCCTTTTTCTTTTAATCTAAATTTTGCTAATTTATTCACAGGCGCTAGAGTCAGGAATACTATACTTTTTGGATTATGTAATATTTACCAACGCTAAAGTTAAAAATATTTGTAGTCGAGTATTCACTGATGCTAGAAATATCCTAGGTAGACCATGAAAAACATAATACAACAAACTCTTAGTAATTTAAAACAAAACCAGCAATACAACTTATCTAAGGTAGGACGCTTAATGGGTGATAGGTACATTCTCTTTCACCTAACCAGTCTCGTACTATAAAATCTTTATTGATTAGTTAGGGTTCCTAGTGACCATAATACTAGGTGGTGATTCCTTAAACTAGACAGTTTCCCCCAAAAAACAAGATGCCAAATATCCATTCTTTTTTCATGAAAATTTTTAATTAGTTGTCGCGATGTCCGGGTGTGACAACCAATAATTCATTTAAACCATATAGGTTGCCTGATTTTTTGTATGAGACGTAGAAAAAAGCCAAAAATTATGTTAAAGAAAGAGATCTTCCAAGCTGTAGAGAGGTGGTGATTTGGAGGGATTTCAGACCTCTATACGTCTCGGAGGCTATATGGGCAGAATATATTCAGCACATGATATCTGAACGTTTTGTGTGGCAGTTGCAGTTTGGTGCAGAGAACTAGAACAAGGAGATTCATGGTTCCATTACCACGCACAGTGACATATCTATTTTGTTCATTTCGCATGTGAACAAGATGGTAAGATTCTTTTTATTACATCCATTTTTTTAATTGTTGTTTTATATGAGAATGTTTATTCTCACTACATTTCAATGACAATTTTGCAAATCAATTTTGATTCCTCTACTTTGGTGTTCACCCTTTCATATTTAATATTTGGGTTTGTGACCTACACGCGAGGTGCTTTTTCGGTATTAAATGAATCATTTCTCTTTTAAAAAAAACAACAAAAAATCTTTCCTTCAAAAATACAATTTCTTTTTTTAATTTGCATACAACCAAGTCTCTTAAAAATATAAAAAATCATATCGTATTTCTATACAAAAATTAAAAAATATGTGTTTGCATGCATTTTGGGATTTAATAACTAGTTTATTAAAGCCATAAGAACTAGGTCTATATTTAAAAAATACCAAAAAATTATTTTGTTTTTTTGTTAGTATTTGGGATTATAAACTTATACATAAGACGTATTCTCGATATAAAATGAAAAGGTAGTTCATTTTGTTTTTATATTGATGTTAGAACAATTAGGTTTTTTACCTAATAAAATAAGGACCTCCTTACCAAGAAGGACTTTTCTTAAACTTTAGACAGACCAACAATTATAAAACACAACAATACCTTAGTTTATATTAGACAATTAAACAATGTTCCTTACCTTAGATAAGGAGTATTAGGGGTGCTAATACCTTCTCTTTACGCAAACAGTCCCCTTACCCAAATTTTGACACTAGTTAGGGTTTCTAGTGACTAAAATACTATGTGGCGACTCCCAGTCCCTCTTTTTACTGATAAAGGACAAGAATTATTTGTCCTTTCATTCCCAACCATTCCCGATCCAAGAGGATGATGATTGTGGTGCCACACACGTGCGACAAATAAGATCAGATCTAGTCAAGCTATGCGTAGTGGATTTAAAAGAAAAGAAAGGTATATGTTCAAGAAAGACAACATGACGAGGCACATAAATGTTTTGAGTTATTAGATAAAAACAACGATACCCCTTTTTACCTTCACTATAATCAAGAAAGATACAAATAGCAGATCAATAGGACAACTTATTGTGTTCTACATGAGAACGAAGAATAAAACAAGTACAACAAAAAACTTTAAAGGAGGAATAATCAGGGGCATACCCGTACAACTTTTTGAAAGGAGAAAAACCTGAAATATAAGAAGAAGGAATTGTATTAATCAAACTTATAGTAGTAAGAACAACTTCTCCTAAAAAATAACTAAGAACAGAAGCAGACAATAAGAGAGAATGAGCAGTTTTGACAATGTGCCTATGTTTTCTTTTAACAACTCCATTTTGCTCAGGAGTATCTGTACATGAAGTTTGGTGAATGGTTCCATCTAAGGCAACCAAATCACAAAATTTATTAGAGGTGAATTGCCCACCCAAATCACACTTAAAACATTTGATAATAATAAACTATCGAGTTTTGATAAGAGCTCGAAAGACTATATATATCTCAAAGAATTCAAAATAATGTTTTATTAAATAAACCCAACAATAATGAGTATGATCATAAATAAAAGAAACATAATATTGAGATTCTTTTTTGTGGCAACAAGAGAAGGTATCCATAAATCAGAATGAATCAAGTCAAATGGAAAAGAAGAAACAAAATACTTCGATTGAAAGGTATAATGAAAAATTTTGCCAGTTTACATCCACTACACTCAGAAATATCACAAGTTTACAAAATTTTTAAAGCTCCTGTGGATGCCAAAAATCTCAAATGAGAAAACAAAACATTACCTAGACGAGAATGTCATAAATAAAAACTAAAAGATGAAGGATTCAAACAAAAAAAGACAAATCAACATTACTAGCAGTAGCCAGCAACTGACACTTTTAACTCATCCAAAATATATAGTCCATTCTCCCTATGACTTGTCTCAATCAACTTTTGAGATTGCAGTTCTTGTACACAACAAAAAGTAAAGGAAAAAATGTCTAAATAATCACCAGAATCACATAACTGACCATCAAAAGCAAGATTCAATCTGAGTTTTAGAATAAAATAAATATTAGGGAGAGATAAGTGAGGTATGACGACATAATCAACATCTACTAAGGGTATGAGAGTGTCATTAGCAGTCATAACAGGAATAGAGGGCAAAAGGGATATAAAAGTAAAAGTTGAAGAATCTAGAGACATGTGATGTAAAGCACCAAAATCCAAGACCCATTTAAAATGTGACATACTTGAGCAACTATGAGACAACTGACTTATGGAAAAAAAAGTGGACATTGCTTGCGGCTATAACGAGAAAAACTTCTGATATTGCTTAGCCAGAGTACTAGGATCGGTGATAGAGCCTGATAAAACTACTGTTGTAGTATTGTGGTGTGGTGGTTTATAATCCTGAGGTGGTCTATGAGCATTAGATTGTGACTGACTATCAGGCTTCCAAGTTTGATTATGTTGTCTCAACTTGGGACATTAAGTCTTCCAATGACCTTTCTGCTTACAAAAACTTCACTCGTCGAAGGCAACCCTTGTGTAAGGCTTATTTCGATGATTAAAGAATGGCTTAGAGGGTACTGCTAGTACAAAGGATTTGATGCATAAAGAATTTTCTTTTCAAAATAAGACTAAAGACGTATTTCTTCAGCCAATAACTCACTAACAATAGAGTGAACAGAAGATAATGGAGAACGATGTAAAATTGAACCTCTAAGTCCTTCAAAATCAGTACAAATTGCTGTTAAAAACTGCACCAATCGTTGCTATTCTTTACTAACAATATAGGCATCACATGCCTTTAATTCCATCGATTCTATAAAAGCCAATTGATCCCATTGATATGTCATAGCAAAATAAAATTCTTGAATACTCATATTCTTCTAGTGAAGAGCTCGTATGTCATTTTCTAATTGTTATTGCTTTGCAAAATTTGATTACGTGAATAACCTTTGCAGATGATTCCAAACCTCCTTTGTTATCTCATACTTCGTCTACTGTGTACCTATGGAATGCTAAACAAAATTGTTAATCCAAGCAATAATCTTTGCATTGTTTACTTCACATGCATCTATCAAACCAACATTACCCTCATCAGTATTCCTAGGTATCACATACGTTCCACTAACATATCCGCACATCTTTTTACCCTTAAGAAAATTTCTCATTACATAACTCCAACACGCATATTGTTCTTTCTATCCAACCTTACATTCACAGACTAAAGTAAATCATCTATTTTAGTAGCTATAATTAATAAAGAAAGAAAACCAGAATGCAAAAGAAGCGAAAAACAAATTACCAAATTGTAGAAACTAAACAAATATCTTCTCGAAGTTATACGATCACTAAAAAAAAATTACAGAAACAGAACGCAAATACCAAATTGCAGAAATTGAAGGGAAGAAAAAATACCAAATTTGTAAAAACAGAATGGAAATTGCAGAAATTAAAGGGAAGATAAAATACCAAATTATTGAAATTGAAGGGAAGATAAAATACCAAATTTGCAGAAACTGGACAAATGTCACTTTAAAAAATATAAAGAGAAAGTTATGTTTGAGATTAAGCCTCGTTCCATGAAACCATGCTCTAATTTCGTGTTAAACAATCCAAATTAAACAGAGAGAAAATATGAACATGAGAGAGGAAGAGGTTAGGGTTTCATTGATCACTTTATTCTGAAGTTCTAATTTTAACCTAAATACAAAGAGATTATATATAAGCTAAACTAAAAATATTATTCTACCCTTATAAAATAAAACAAAATAAATATATTTCTTAACAATTATTTTTTAAAAAAATCTATAATTAAGAATCTGATATGGATTAGTTCAAGTTAATCAATAAAAGTCATTGATTCCATGAAACTCGATTAATCAAGTTAATTTTTTAATGATTTGATTGATCTAGCCTAACCTGGTTTCAAACTATGTCATATCAACATTAAAGAATATGATTTAAAAGGAAAAAATAATAATGTTTTAATAAAAGATAATTTACCTCAGTAGGTAATTCAGACTTTCTTTGGATCCATTTTGTACCAGGTCTGGAGAAATTATGAGATCATCATCATCTTCTTTTGGCAATGTGAATATTTAGGGTTAATTGGGCAATTAGCATAGAAAATAAAAAAAATAGGCAAAATAACATAGCAGCAAAAACATTGATGAAATGATATAGTTTTGAAAGTCTGGTTTTGAACCATGACAACTAATTGATGTCGTGGCTCAGAACAAACGACATCAAACTAAGCATAGATTGTAACATGGATGCAGGACATAGAGCCAAGTTGGTCATTTTCATGCATGTTTATTTTCATTTTCTTTTTTCTTTTAATTAGGCAAGACATGCATTATGTGTTATTCTGATTGGGCACACATAAGTTAGAAGCATGAAAGTCAGAGTCTTGGGTCCACTTGGTTTATGCAAATAAACAAAAACAAAATCTCCACCCTTCAACTTTTTAAGAATAAGGTGATGCAGTCTTCAAAGTAGGCATCTCGCATTTCCAAAGCACGACATGCTAAGTTATCATATTTTTAAAGCATGATAATGTGTTATTTTTCCAAAACCTTTTCGAACAATATTATTTTGCTAAAAAAAAAGAGATGGTAAAAAGGACTGGGTACTTAAGATTTTGATTGCTTACTTTCTTTAGGTCTGTTGATTCCATATAAAAATTTTGCATGCCATCGTCGATCATTTCCACTTTGCCATCACTCATCGTCCTAGTCAATCAAAACCTATAAAAAAAAGGGAAAAGAGAAAAAAAAAATTAAAACCTGGCGGAAGAAAAAACAAAAATATATATCTATTAGTTGAGAAGAACATACTGGAACTCCTACAAAATTGCCGAAGACTGGTTAAGGAGGGTTAAAATATACAAATTTGGAAAATTTAACCTTGTTGACAAAGAGAATTCAAATTTTTAGTAGGAAAATTCAAAATTATACTTTTAAGGACTCAATTGGAATTTTTCATGGATTAATTGAATTTGTTGAGGAGTTAATTGCAATGAAAATTAATTTTTGAAGTCAATTTAAGCTTTAATTGAAAGAAATTAAAGTCTATGGGTTAAATTGCAAATTTTAAGAGTTAATTTGGTCAAATCAGGGGCTTAAGTACATAAATATGAAAGTTTGATGAGCAATTAGAGACTTGATTGAAGAAATTCAAAACCAAGGACTAACTTGTAAGAAGCATGAGATTTCAAGGTTTGAAATCGTTGAAATCAAGGATTGAATTTAAGAAAATTGTAAAAGACGCTCAAATTCAGGGTTGGCAATTAAGTTTGGTAGTGGTGAAATTGCATGAAATTAGGAGTTTAGGGGGAAATTACGGGTAAAATTAAAAGAAATGGGAAGAACAAGGATTAAATTGAAGTTTGCAAAATCCCAAATTAAAAAATCATAATTTCTAGGGTTTAGCCAATATGACATCATTTAGCTATTGTGCACCTTTTTCTTTGACGGTTTTGACTGATCGAGGAGGCACTTTCAAGTGAGTGAATGTGGTGTTTCCGACCACCTATAAGTCTGTAACCACCATCATTCAATTAAAAAACACCCTTTATACAACCCTATTTCCATGAAATCAAAAATTTACATCCCATTTTCTCCAATGATCTCAACAACATCTTGTCCACAATCAGCCACCCTAACGTTTTCAGATTCTATGTTGATTGAGTTGACACTTTCAAATGATTGAATGTGGAGCTAAAGACCTCAAAATTGAGTGAGATTGGATTCAATATAAAGGGATGCACCCTTCTACCATGATTAGGTGGTCTCAGGCAATGTTGACATTAGTGTTGATCCAGCGAAGCCATGAAAGTGGCCAACCCAGTCAGTCTTAATTGAGACACCCATTTGCACCACAACACCCAACTCTTTCATGTGTTCACACTTAAAAACTCCAAGAAGGTTCTTATCAAGGGTTTAAAACCTTTATCTCAAGATCAATAGGCTATAAACACTTTACCTTAGCCTCTAAGTTTGTTACAAAACCACCTAAATCCAAAACCATTGATCCAGTGGTGAAACCAACTTAGTTTTGCTTTGTTAGAACCTTAACAAACTCATCTAGAAGATATGAATCCACCTATAAAAGGAGGGGTAATCAGAGGAGTAGAGGGGGAGAAAAAAAGGAGAAAAATAAAGGGGAAATAAATTTTGATTAAGGTTCAAGTGATCCAATCAAGTTCACGATATGAGGAAAGGATTCAACTTGCATTTATTGAGTTTGGAGAAAAGAAAGAGGAAGGAAACATTAGAAATGCATCCCTATTTGAATATTTCAAGCTTGGAAGGTATATTCTTACAAGCCTTGAAAGTGGAGTCCATGTGGCCTCCTAGATTGATTTTTATTGTTTAAATGCATTGTTTTGAATGTGTTGACATGTTGATGATTGCTTTAATACGTCATGTTTGCATCTAAGTTTGATTTGAAATTTGACAAATATGTTAGCACGATTATGATGTTCTTATGTTTAGTTCTTACATGTTTCTGGATTTCTGAGTTTTATTTGGTTCTAGTTAAAGGTTTAGGAAGATGTTTTGAATCCAAATTGCATAAATATGTAGGCTATTTTAGGTTGACAGTTTTGGAACTTGGAATTTTTTGCATGTTTATGATGATTTGTTGTTTTTATTAGTTTTTTTTATTCAATTATGTTTGGTTGTGATAATGTGGATTGTTGAGGCCAAAAGAGTCTGGTTTAGAAGCTTAAAATGTGTTTTCTAGGTTTAGCAGCATGCTGGGTTTTATAGGCAAATTTAGGTTCGTGTTCTTTATGTTCATATGACGAAAATTGTCGTAGGTATTAGTTTTAAGTCTTGTTTTATTTTAATTCTGGTTTCTATAAGTTCATATATCATTATTAGTAAATAATCTAGGGTTTTTAATCATTGATAACATGTTTTTGTGGTTTTTAATCCTTTTGTTTTGGTTTTTAATGAAAACGTAATTCTAACAAAATCATGATGTTTGAAGCATAATCGAAGCAAATTGACACTTGATTCTTGATCTATTCTTGATTACGATTAAAACTTTGCCTTTTATTGTTTGAAATTTGATATGGTTTGATGTTCATGTTGTTGGGTTTATGTTTAAATGTTCTTAGTGTCCTTCATCCTTTTTATGTTTGATATGTTTTTCTCAAGAAAGTTTTGAGTTTTTATGCATGTTTTTCTTATGTTGAATCTGTTTTGTTTTGGTTTGTTTTCGGGTCAATCTGATAGGGTCTAAATCGGGTCAGTCATTAGGCCCTGTTTGGTTTGTTGTTTTTTGTTAAGATTTCTTTGGTTCAAGGGTGTGTTTGGCAAACACCCTTTAAGCTTGTTTTTGGTAGTTTTTATTTCAAAGGAAATTGAGTTTTTTGCCAAACGTGGCTTACAAAAATACAAAATAATAATAATAATAATAGAAATGTCTTTTTCCGTGTTGCATACGGCTAAGTATCTCAAAAATATAAAAATCATATTTTTGCTTAAAATATAGATATTCACCAATTTTAATTGAGAGTATTTTCTATCATAATATACAAATTGCAGTAAACCTTTCTATAAGAATTCATTTGGGTACATGAGTCCATAATAAATTCAAAACACCAGATTTATTCACATGGATAAATCCCCATCCTAAGTCATAGATAGACCACCGGTTAGGAACTCATCAAATCTTTAAACCACATTCAAACCACATAATGTAGTCTACCTCAGGTAAGGTGTCAATCTCTTACCTTTTGAATTTATGATAAGATCAATATATCCAGGTTTCCTAACCGCTCTGAACTAAACAATTAGGTGACGACTCTCATGACCGCGACACCGCGTGTTCGCGTGCAACAGGTCTCTTTGTCAAATTAGACATTGCCAATGAACTTAATTTGAATATATAAACCCTTAAACTTTCAATTTATTATAGCATCTGATCTCTACATTCAATTAGATGTGTACACATTGCCAACATAAAATGAATATGAGTTGTACAGAAAGAGCACATGAGATTATGAATTGAAATTTAGTTTGTGGATTTCCAAGCCCAAAACTCAAGTACAAAGATTGATATAGCCAATTTCAACAATTTGAGGGACGTGAAATGAATTTGATTAACAAAAAAAAAAAATCCCTCGCAAATACTTTTATCAACAAATAAAACTTCAATAGCACATACAAAATGCCCCGCTGGACACCAGAATGCTGGATCCTGTTAGCCATCCTTAGGCTCTAGAATTCTTGAAAAAAAAAAAAAAAACGAAGTGATCCACCAACCAATTATCAGACTGAGAATTAATGATCCTGATCTTCGAACACCAACTTTTTGCAAAATTTGCCTGTCCATCATTATCTTTCGAGGAGAAACCAAGGAAAAAAAAAATCATCTTGCATTGAACAATTTGGATACAAGGCTCTAAGTCTCCAGACATCTAGAGCACATGTTGTTTTCAATCGTAGACTTAGCAATTAATATTCTTAATGTTTTTCTGTCACAAAAAAAGACAATTGTTTCATAAAACACATGCAAATTAACTTGAATGTTCAGAGGAGTTTTGAAGTATATATAGAGAAAAAAACGATAATATATATATGGGAATTAATAACATTAATTCCCACTCATGCATGTTAAGAATTGGAAGACCAGAGAACTGAAATAAAAAATACTTAAAAAATTACTTCCTTGCACCTCCTAAAACATCCACCATATAGAAACTAGTTAATTTCTTTATGATAATTGAAACAAAAATTTTTTGTTCATGTGAAGTCAACGCACAAGCTAGCCAGGGTCAAGAAAAATATTAGTTAAATATTAAAGCCTTCAATATACGTCATCAAAAGATCTAAACCTTCATTCACATTGATTCCTTGTTTTTGTACAACTTTTTTACAATTCTGAAAGTTAATCCCCCCCAAAAAAAATTTTGGTAAAGATTATATCACCACTCAAATTTCTTGGTTTTTGAAGAAAAACTTTTCCTTGCGCATAAATTATTTTTCATCCAATGTTTGATACCTCAAAATAATTCCAAAAGGGAGCAGTTGCTTCACTCTAGCCTCTTTGAGTTGAATCAGGAATGAGATTTCCTTCACAATCATACATAATTTTCCCGGAAAAATCTATTGGCCTACACCTTTCCCCCATGATGATTGACCTCCTCCAAATTTCTTCATCATCCTCATCTTGCGCCAGCTTTCTCCAAGAAATCATCTTCACCATTGAATGAGCCTTTTCTTTAATATCACTATTTATCTTTGAAAGAAGCTTTTTCTCACTTGAATGTGAAGTTACTCTTTCCTCATCTTTTTGTCTATGTGATTTCTTTGCTTTGTGATGAGAAGCGCATAGGAATGTTACAATAGAAAATACACTAAGTATGGCTACAAAAGCAAGGAAATAGGAGATTGGGGTTTTTGATAAAAATGAATTGTTTTGCGTGGAGAGGGCTAGTAGAGGTCTTGCCATGGAAATCAGAAGCAGAAAACAAAGAACGTGAAGGAGAGCAGATGTTGAGAATTAAGGCTACCTAGTATGGAAAAACCTAACTACTTAAAATTCTCGAAGAGGACACAGTTAGTCAACAATTCATTGGCAGTTCCGTTTCACGTTGGAGCTGACATGCATATAGACTTGACTATTGACTTGGGTCGTGCTTGAAGAATTGAAGTCTTTTTGATCTTTTACTAGTCAAAAGTTTTGAACGGTGCCTCTAGTTATTGAGAATTAAGTTAAATTTTGTGATCTAGCTAGGCCTTACTGCTTGTAGAAAAAATTGGAGAGGCTTCTAGGAGAAGACCATAAAGTACCAAAAACTATTTGAATTATTTTATTAGATTATTGGTAGGAGTCATAGAAAAAAAAAATTAAGTTAAATTTTGTGATCTAGCTAGGCCTTACTGCTTGTAGAAAAAATTGGAGAGGCTTCTAGGAGAAGACCATAAAGTACCAAAAACTATTTGAATTATTTTATTAGATTATTGGTAGGAGTCATAGTAAAATTTGTCTCCTATATCACACAATATTAATGTTGTTATTACCAATCACTCCGTTAATTATATGAAAATCATCCACCACCCACTGTCTGATTACATTAATCTCCTTGCTAATCTCATAAATAAATCGAGGCTATTATGTCCATTGTTCAAACCCACGTTCACCATGTTTTCATGGATTATTGCAAATTCATGGTGGGGAATGGTAGTTTAACATCGTTTTAGCTAGACAACTGGATTGGTGACTATCCTATCAAAACAGCCTTCCCCTAGGCTATATCTTTTGTCTTTCTCTAAATCTGTTTTGGTAGATCACATGGGTAGATGGAGCAATGGAATCTGGCTCTGGTCCCTGCAATGGCTCAGACCTCTATTTCATTTTGAACAAGAACAACTATCACTTTTATCATCCTTGCTGGAATCCAAGCCTATATTCTGCCGCAAGATGGATAAGAAAATCTGGACTCTCAACAACGATGGCCTCTTCAGTGTAAAATCTTGCTCCAAAATACTAGGATAGCTGCTCTATGGTGGTGCCAAACCATTCTAATCTTTTGTTTGGATAAAACTAACCCCACCAAAAGTGCAACTTTTCCTCTGGCTCCTTGTCTAAGACAAAGTAACCACAAGAGATTTTCTATTTCAGCTTTACTACCTCACCTTTCAGGAATCAAGATGTGCTTTCTGCTATAAAAGCTTGGAATCTTCAAGTCACCTATTCATTCACTGCCGTTTCTCTTGGAATATATGGATGAAATTGCTTTCTAATCAGGGCTTTTGCAGTGTTTTTGCAAAATCTGTTGATGATATGTGCTACCAATGGTCTTCCATGGTTAAAGGCAAGTAGCATAATCTCTCATGGCAGCTTCTTTTCTCATGCGTTGTTTGGAATCTTTGGCTTCACTGGAATGACGTCATTTTTAATGACGCTGCCCCAAACCTCCAAATTTGTTTCTCCATAGTGCGCCAAAGTATTACTTTATGGCTGAGGCTTGATTCCAACTCTTTAGAGCTTAATATAGAGAATGTTCAGTAAGGAGGAGTTGGTTTCTTATGATTTTTTCGTTCCCTCTATTTGTTGCGCTCCCCTATTTCATGCAACAACTTTTGTTCTTTCCTTTCCTCTGCTTGTTCATCTAATATAAGTTAGGCTATTATCTTTGTAGCTTTTTTCTTAATAAAACTTTCGACTATTACCAAAAAAGGAACAACGTGTTATTGTTTTGTGTTTTTTTTTTCTTTTTTAAAAATTATGCATGAAGCCTTGGAGAGTTTATTTTGTGATTTCTAGGCAAAATAGAAAAGGAATTCAATTATTTCTTTATGTATTGAATCAAAAGTTTTATAATGTAAAAACATTTCATGGAAATCTTTATATAGCATTGTTTTTTCAAAATAAACTCTTGTTTTTAAAATACTTGGATTTTCAAAAAAAAGAGGTTTGATTTAAAAAAAAATTTTCAAAGATGACTATTGTTTTTTTTTTAAAAAAAAAACTAAGACAATGATATATTGGATCAACTAGGGTTTTGTGACTAACCTATGATCTAGGTCTTGGATTGTACTAGATTTATTAATTTTTTTTGTAAATTATTTCAATTTAATTATTTAATAAAAATAATTGCTTGTAAAATCAAGTATCAACTCAAAGTCAAGACAATTGTTTGAGGTAAACCGAAAGCAAATTATGAAACTCAATCCCCAATCAATCCAAGTTAATATGTCAAACCCACAATCCGAGTCATGAACTCAATTAAGTTTAATAACTTTGTTTTTAATGAAACTATTTTTTATTTAATTAATTTTTATAATTTCAACTTTCAATGTTGGGTTTTTATTGGGGTTTTTTTATTGATTTTTCTTTTTCCAATTTACATATGCATCGTGTGTTACTTTTTTTATTCTTTCAAAAAATATGTTCCAATGGTAACATAATATTCTCAAACACTTTTAAAAACTAAAACAAAAAAAAAAATTAAAGAGTAGGTCACATAGAATAAAAAAAAAGGAATCAACCATGAAGAAAAAAAAAAGAATAGTGGGCAAGAACTTTCATACGGAAGATCAACAAATTTAAAATCCATCATTTTAACCACTCGGTCATGCAAATAATTGTTGATCATTTATGCCCATCTTTGTTATAAACAAAAACCTTTTGTTTCTAGAGGAAAAACAAAACAGATGATGCAACCCTCTAGCTAATAATACAAAATTTCAAGCTATTTTCATCTAAAAACACCATAAACCCTTTATAAATCACATAACAACCCTAAAACACCCCAAAATTACTTAAAAAACAAAATCAAAATAAACCAAATTACAAAAAACTAAATCAAACCCAATTTATATTTATAGAAAAAAACTATCATCACCAAACTCTCCTCATTGAATGAAATCTGTTGATGCTAAAAACGACAAATTTCAACATCGAAAAGTGGCCAAATTGATGACTTTCTCCCTCCTTGCTATTTTCAAGCAACTTTCTCTCTTCTCTCTCTAGTTTAAGGGATTGAAATGCAAACGAAATGAATTTTTTATCCAAAATTAAAAGTATAAAAAATAAGGGACCATAAAAAAAAGAAAAAGAAAAGTATGAAGGCAAAAAATAACTTTTTAACTCAATTTTAAATTGGCCGCGAGATTTCTCCGTATTTTACATTTGATTCTTTTTTCTTTTTTTTTTGTAATTTCATCAATTATTTACTAATTTTCAATTGACAATTTTCTCTTCAAAGTGGCCATAAAAGGTTGCAATTGAAAACAAATTTACGAAGAGATTGGGAAAAAAAACATTTGTGGCACTGTTCACTACTAAGTGAATTCCTTGGACTTTGTAGTATATTTTGTAATAGGAGGACAATTCTATCCTCGTAGTATTTGCAAAGCGAGCTTGATCGATGATTAAGGTTCTAGCTAACTTCATGAGATTTAGATATTTTCGTGATTGGTTGATGGGATCTGAAAGTTGGTGACGAAGAGCTTGGTTGGTAACACTACAATATTTCACAGTTTTACCGATGGAAATATTCCGTCGGTGTGTGATTAGCAGTTTGTCGGTGATTTATTTACCGACATCTTCACCGACGGATTATGTTCGTCGGTTTTCCCTTCGTCGGTGATTCCCCATTCCGTCGTTATATCAGTCGGAAACACAAAAAAACCATTTGCCGATGGTTTTACAGACGGAATTTGCGCGCCAAAAAAAAATGTTTCCCGCTTGAAATATACCGACGGATTTTCATCTATCGGTGATATCGTGATTTACTGACGGATACATACCGTAGGTAAAGTTGTCGGTGAGTGTTTGAAATACCGGCCGAATATATCCGTCTGTAAATTCATCGGTAATTGTGTCAAATGACGACGGATTTAGTCTGTCGGTGAGCGTTTGAAATACCGATCGAATATATCCGTCTGTAAATGCGTCGGTGAATGCTACTGTCAAATACCGACGGATTAATTCCGTCGGTAATATTAGTTTTTTCTAAAAAAAATTTAAAAAAAATATTGAGAATACATAATATAAAATTAAATAAATTAATGGTAATAAAAACCAATTATGCAAATAAAATTTATATTAAACATCAAAAACAAAAAATCAAAGTTAAATAATATTTATTACAAACTGAATGTGTTTCAAAAAAAATATTAAATGAAATTTTAAAGGTAAATAATGTTTATTACAAATTAATATAAAGGTGGAGCTGGAGGAGGAGGAGGCTGGTGGTTATACGGCCAAAAAGGATTAGGCGCACATGTTCCACTTTGTGCTGCCATGTTCATCACCACTTCGCGAAGCTGTTCATAAGCTGCTTTTTGTTGTGCAAACTCCGCTCTTTGTTGTGCATGAGACACTTTGAGTTGTGCCTACTCCGCTGATAGGTGGTCGTATCTTTCGGTGAGCTGAGCCGTGCGTTGCTGCAAGGCCACGAACTCCTTAGATTGGGAGCTCGATATTGATTGGGAGCTCCCAACGGTTGAAACATTACGGGTCGTCTGCAAGTTGTCGGCCATAGTATTGGAGAGCCCTTAAACCTGATTTTTATCAGGTCCACCTGACGATCCAACCTCCATCCACAAATCTGGATCGAATTCAGGATGGGTTAAAATATTGTCCCCGTATCTCTCCTTCAACCGATTATTATAGGTCTCCTGAAAATAAAAAAAAAGTAATCATCATATTCAATTCAATAAACATAATAACTTACAAAATAAAATGGTTGAACAAACATACCACGAAATGTTGAGCACGGTTATCAATGAACTGTTGCGCCCCCTTTTGGCTGTCTTGACTCCGCACGTGCGTCTCCATAAACAGCTCCATCGGGCTCGGCTCACGTCCAAGAGACGTAGCCTATAATGAAAAAAGATTTATTAACAACAACTTAATTTAACGATATATTTCATTTAAATTAATCTTACCATCCGTTTCACATGTGCAGCAAACGGAACGGAGCCGCCAGTGTGCGTTGTCACCGAGCCATGAATTGGCCGATTCTGGTTGCCAGCACCGGACTGTGAGCATCGTGTGAACCGCTCAGACGTCACGTGCTCAAGATAGTGTGACCATATATCTTCCAGGATGTATATCGGTTTGAAATCCCTCCAAACCGCAACATCGTTCCAGCCTTGGAAACCCCTATCTCTCGCGGTTTGTTTTGCCCTTTTTTGTGCTTCATATAAAAAATCACGCAACCTACTTCACGCAACCAAAAAATACATTTCGAAACATAAATTTTTGTCTTAAAAAAATCTTGTATTGTTTTCGATGTTACCTAGTTGCCGCGTGATTTTCTCACACCCTCCTCGCAACAGTGTTGTGCTCACTGTCCCAGCAGAATTTGTTTTGTGTATAAATAATTAATTTTAAATAAAAATAATAATTTATTTACAATTATATTAATAAGCTGAAAATTATAAATTAACACCAACCTCAAACCTGTCAAACCATGCATTGATTTGAGGCATCCATTCAAGATGCTTGGATATCTGACTCCATTGAAACAATGGAATCTCCATCGACGATTTAAACGCCGATGATATTACTCGGGCGGCTTCAATGTTTGTGAACCTGAAAATAAATGAAATAAATTTAATAGTGATTACTTCATAAATTATGTTGTAATTTAAAAAAAAAAACTAAAACCTTAACAAACTTACATTGAAAGGTCGTCCTTCCACTGTGCCTCGTACTTGCGGGTAAATTGATTCCGCTGCGAAGGCACGCCGCCTCTGCGCTGTGAAGTAGCGCTGGAAGAGGCAGCATCGGTTGACGGTGCAGGTGGTGTAGGTGCCTCTTCTTGAGAGGCACCTAAGGAAATATCATCCTTGCTGCTAGACGAACTAGCTGCGACCATACGTGCGCGACCAGCTCTGGTTTTCGTTCTACGCATCTACACAATTTTATACAAATAATTATATAATTAAATTCAAATGTTAAAAAAAATTCAACAGCACCTCCCTTGTACTAGATACTACCCAAATCCACAAACCTGCACATATTAACAATAGCCACAACCAATTGACCCAATCTATACTAAGTATTCCAACATATTCAATTACTAATCCTAAGGTAAATTCAACATTAAGAATTACAATTCAACAAATTATTCAATAATTATGCCAATACAACAATAAAATATATTCAATAAATAAAAAAAAAAACTCTAGACTAACAATTAAAATTAATGGAAAAAATTAAACATAAATCATGCAATAATAGAGTAATATTAACAATTATTCCAAAATATTCCATTACTAATACTAAGGTAAATTCAACATTAACAATTACAATTCAAAAAATTATTCAATAATTATGCCAATACAACAAAACAATAAATTCAAAAAAACCTCTAGACTAACAATCAAAATAAATGGAAAAAATTAAACACAAATCATGCAATAATATAGTAAAATTAATAATTATTCCAACATATTCAATTACTAATTCTAAGGTATATTCAACAAATTAACTAATAATAATTATGCCAATACAACAATAAAACATATTCAAAAAATTCAAAAAAAAACTATAGACTTTAGGAATGAAATATGCTTACTTTAATAATGTGTTGAATTCAATACTTTATCTACATTACAAAAAATACACCAAAACAAAAAACATAACAAAAAAAATAGCAAAAAAAAAAAACCCTTAAAGTAAAATAAAATAGAAGAAACACGTACCTTTTAAATTGATGAAGATTCATAAGAAAACTTGCTAAAGATTGCAGGTGAAAGCTTTGAAGAATGGAGAGGAAAAGAATCGAAATTTAAGGTGAAAAACTGAGGAGAAGAAAAAATGAACTGAAGGGACGGTCGCTGGAACTTATATGACAGTTTTACCGACGGATTCACCGACGGATATAAAATTAATTATTATTTTAATTTATTCCGTCGGTGAAGTGTCAAAAATCCATCGGTAATTTTTGAATTTCGCACCAAAAGTTTTAATGACCCTCCATATTTTTCGTGGTCCGTCGGCAAGATGCGGTCAGAGAAGCATTTAATGCACAACCCTTTGGAATTCGCGCAGTCCGTCGGTAATTTTGTCGGCAATTTACCAACGGACTTATATCCGTCGGTAGTGACGTCGGTGATTGTGGCATTTCAAGTAATTATTTTCGAACTCTCTGTGAAATGACGACGGACTTAATCCGTCGGTATGGGCGTCGGTGATTGTGGCATTTCAAGTAATTATTTTCGAACTCTCTGTGAATTGTCGACGGACTTATTCCGTCGGTATGGACGTCGGTAATTGTGGCATTTCAAGTAATTATTTTCGAACTCTCTGTGAAATGCCGACGAACTTATTCTGTCGGTATGGTCGTCGGTAATTGTGGCATTTCAAGTAATTATTTCGTGTTACAAAATATATCATCCATGATCTATAATTATTTCAAGTAATTATTTCGTGATTGTGGCATTTCAAGTAATTATTTCAAGTAATAAATATTTCGTGTTACAAAATATATCATCTCCATAATCTAAATTACATGAAAAAAAGGGTTTTACACAGGGCTTCATTTTGATTGTTAGTCAGAATTTTCTTCTTCTTCGTCATC
>Ga0307515_10005574_pt1 | contig 25458 bp, 14 predicted proteins | sample 17_EM_MG_FD_194513 | JGI IMG/M metagenome (GOLD analysis project Ga0307515, IMG submission 194513) | Populus trichocarpa ectomycorrhiza microbial communities from riparian zone in the Pacific Northwest, United States - 17_EM | ecosystem: Host-associated > Plants > Roots > Unclassified | place... | reverse complement strand
TTCGACCTTGTTTCCTACTGTGACGCCCGAGCACAATCGATGAAAGAGACAAGCATGTACTAGTTGAACGTACGATGGTAAGAGTATTGTGGTAGAGGAGTAAAATCGAATGGGTACAGGGTTTGTAAACGACAGGGTTATAATATAGGAAGGGGTTGTATTCGGTAATTGTAATGGGATATGAGAATGACTGCAAGCGAGCCCTTACAGTCACTACTTGAAGCTAATGACCCACCAGTTCCGGTCGGGCAAATGATAGCTTGACAGCTTTAAGATCCTGGATTTGTTTGACAAACCAAACACACCTTTTCGCGTCTTGTACGTTGACATTGGTCTGCTTCACAAATGTATATTAGGTTCCAACTGCTAACACATGTAATCTGCTATGGCTTTTTTAGCTCCATGTGTTGTAAGCGGTGCACGGGCCTGGGTCAGTGTCAGAGCCGTGTCCAGTCGGAGGGCGGACGTAGTGGCCAGGATAGGGCATATACCGTACAATGCCATGGACTACCGATGACAACCAGCCGTCGTCGGGACTGGACTTAAGGAAGGGGACGAAAGATTGAGAAGGGGACCGGTACTCAGATTGATTCTCAAACTGAGGAACTAGGAAATGAGTACATGGATATTTAAATAATAAGAAATCAAACAATAAATCGAAACGTGTTGGAGAGCAACGAAACTAAAAGGTAAGGGTGTGATGCTCGACCGCCTGAGCAGCAGGGCCATCGCGCGTCGGCAAGCCGAGCGCTAATGCCACAACGGGAACCGACACGCCGGACCATTTCCGTGAGCCTGGAAATGTCACAGCTGGCACGGTTGACAGTCAGTTTGGTGTTGGCACGACTCAACGACTCCAACACCAAAATATCAGTTTATTCTGGCTGTAGTGTGATGGATGAACTAGCATAGATCATGTATGTGTTGATACAGTCAGTGGTACGGGTGAGAATGAACATAAAAGGGTTAGTATTGCACTTATCGCGTTGAAAAGGTCCATACGCGCTCTGTAGTAAGTTGAAGTCTGATCATGAAAGGTGAGCTTCTCCTCTGTCCATCACAACCTCTGTTTTGACTCACAAGGTGCCGCCGCCACTGTTGTTTTTTCTCCAGCTTGTCGACAGCAGTGTTAGCCCCCTCTCGAGGGTGAACACGCCTGGTTATTGTCTGAGCTGATCCGTTGGGAGTAGGTGGAGTTTGGGGTGGTTCTACTTCGGATGTAACAGTACCTTCTTCTTCAGCTTCCTTGCCCTATCCCTCGAGATGCTCTGGACAGCACCTCCTTTCTTCAGCAGGTGGGTGTGCACATTCTCGACATTTGATGGCGTTGTGGCTGGCTCTGACATGGCGAAGCTGGTGGGGAAGTAAGTTGAGTCGCACACACGCCAAACTGGCTGAGTCCCGTGCACCGCTTACAACACATGGAGCTAAAAAAGTCATAGCAAATTACATGTATTAGCAGTTGGAACCTAATATACATTTGTGAAGCAGACCAATGTCGACATACGAGACGCGAAAAGGTGTGTTTGGTTTGCCAAACAAATACCGGATCCTCAAGAGCAAGAGAGGATGTGTCAAAGCTGTCAAACTGTCATTTGCCCGACCGGAACTGGTGGGTCATTAGCTTCAAGTCCAGTCACTGATGTAACCACTCGTCTGCGAGAAGGTGTGTTGGGTCGACTCACCTGGGTTGAAAATTGCTAATGAGGTAGAAATATTTTTGAGGGCTGCATTGACTTCTTTGGCGAGCTGGTGTCGGGAACTGCCTTGCCATGCTGTATACTCTTACAAAAAAGAAAGGATCATATCGGGAATCATATGATTTGTGCATGTCACCATAAATGGAGGAGATCTTGCTATCTGGCAACACGTGACAATTTGAGAATACGAAGAACAAACTGCAATTTAGCACGAACACGAGCAGCCAATATAACAAACAACAAGCACAAAGTCAAGAATAAAGAAAGGCTAGGGTCGTACAGTGTTACAAATTTGGGTCCAAGACTTTCCAAATGCAAACTCGTCAAAATGCAGAGAAACTGACCGAACAGGGGATGTGAGAGGGATTGTGAGTAGCGCAGGTGAATGTAGGCCTGCACGATAGTCATGGGGTATCCAATAGAGTAAGCCGCCAACCGAGTCTCTGACCCAACCCTCTTGGTCTGGCCGTTCAGCCTCGATGTATGAGATGAACCGGGATGTAATTTGTGGAGATGAGTCCCATAAGTGAATGGCCCCGCCACTGGATCCAGAAATGATATGCTGCGCATCGGGAGAGCATGCAACGGACGGCATAGGGCGAGTGTGTCCCTCCAGACGCTTGTCGACTACAGAGTCAATTTCAGCATTCCAGATTCGAATTGTGTTGTCCTTAGATCCAGAGATGACGTGTCGCCCATCGGAGGAGTAAGCAACTGAAAACACCGAGCCAGTGTGCCCCCACAAAGGTTTGCCGATTGCAGAACCAGTCTCAGCATTCCAGATCCGAATTGTCTGGTCAGATGATCCAGAGATGATGTGTCGCCCATCGGGAGAGTAAGCAACTGAAAACACCCCGCCAGTGTGCTGCCTCAAAGGTTGGCCGACTGGAGAGCAAGTCTCAGCATTCCAGATTTGAATTGTGCCGTCAGGTGATCCAGAGATGATATGTCGCCCATCGGGAGAGTAAGCAACTGAATACACCTCAGCAATGTGCCCCTCCAAAGGCTTGCCGACTGCAGTGCCAGTTTCGGCATTCCAGATTCGAATTGTCCTGTCAAATGATCCAGAGATGATATGTCGCCCATCGGGAGAGTAAGCAACTGAGTACACCTCGGCAATGTGCCCCCACAAAGGCTTGCCCGCTGCAGTGCCAGTCTCAGCATTCCAGATTCGAATTGTTTTGTCAAATGATCCAGAGATGATATGTCGCCCATCGGGAGAGTAAGCAACTGAGCTCACCCCGCCAATGTGCCCCTCCATAGGCTTGCCGACTGCAGACCCAGTCTCAGCATTCCAGATTCGAATTGTTTTGTCAAATGATCCAGAGATGATGTGTCGCCCATCGGGGGAGTAAGCAACTGAAAACACCGAGCCAGTGTGCCGCCTCAAAGGCTCGCCGACCGCAGAACCAGTCTCAGCATTCCAGATTTGAATTGTGCTGTCAGGTGATCCAGAGATGATATGCCGCCCATCGGGAGAGTAAGCAACTGAGCTCACCCCGCCAATGTGCCCCTCCAAAGGCTTGCCGACTGCAGTGCCAGTCTTAGCCTTCCAGATTCGAATTGTCTTGTCAGATGATCCAGTGAAGATATACCGCCCATCGGGAGAGAAAGCAACTGCCCACACCCAGTGAGTGTGTGGCTCGCCGACTGCAGAGCCGGTCTTAGCATTCCAGATTCGAATTGTCTTGTCTTCAGATCCAGAGATGATGTACTGCCCATCGGGGGAGTAAGCAACTGAGCTCACCCCGCCAATGTGCCCCTCCAAAGGCTTGCCGACTGCAGCGCCAGTCTTAGCCTTCCAGATTCGAATTGTCTTGTCAGATGATCCAGAGATGAAGTGTCGCCCATCGGGAGAGTAAGCAACTGAAAACACCCCGCCAGTGTGCCCCTCCAAAGGTCCGCCGACTGCAGAGCCAGTCACAGCATTGAAGATTAGAATTGTCTTGTTAGATGATCCAGAGATGATGTGTCGCCCATCGGGAGAGTAAGCAACTGAAAACACCCCAGTGTGCCACATCAAACGCTTGAGTGAAGTCTTATGATCCCAGATTCGAACTGTATTGTCTCTGGATCCAGAGAGGATGTGCTGCCCATCGGGGGAGTAAGCAACTGAAAACACCCCGCCCATGTGCCCCCACAAAGGCATGCCGACTGCAGAGCCAGTCTCAGCATTCCAGATTCGTATTTTCTTGTCTTCAGATCCAGAGATGATGTGCTGCCCATCGGGAGAGTAAGCAACCGCCCACACACAGTCAGTATGTCCCTCCAACGGTTTGCCGACTGCACCGCCAGTCTCGGCATCCCAGATCCGAATCGTGCAGTCATCCGATCCAGTGGCAACGTAGCACCCGCTGGGAGAATAACATATGCAATTCACACGACCCTCGTGTCCTATCCATTCTAATGGCGGCTCTGGCCATGACAACTGTTTTCCTCTTGGCATCTGGATGCCTTTAGGGAAATATGTGCTAAACGTCGTTGATAAAGGTGACTTTGAGGGCAGGAATGGTCCCGCTGAAATGTAGGTGTGCGGAGTGCTCATGGCCGGAGATGGGAGTGTAGAAGACAATCATGAAACGACGAACATCCTGAATTCTTTCCAAAAGTTCCTCATTCGTATCCTAAGAGCCAATCAGAATCGCCTTCGGATCCCTATCACAGCAAACCGGAGCTGTACTCACCTTGACCAATTTCGATGTCAGTTCTCGAAGGCTTGGAACCCCAATTCCCAACATTCCAATAATGCTCAATACTTCAACCCAATACAGTGCATGTGGTCCTTCAAAGAATTCCCTCAGCATGTCCCACGTACACATGCTTCTCGCCAGTGTCGGGAGTAAAGCAAAGGTGATTTGACCAATACAGAGAACTATACTGTAAAGCATCGGAAATATTTTCTTTGATTCGCGATGCAAGTCCTTTCACATCTGCATTCGCGAGCCGGGAATCTTCGAGCCCGCAGATGTTGAAACGGAGCTGTTCGACCATCTTCTCAAGGCAAGCGATGCCCAGTTGAGCATTTGCGTCTCGGAGGTTAACCTGGTAGTCGCCCCGACTGTAATCGCTCACAAAGAAGTCCGAAATGGACAAATGCCGGACACGAATCCCTCCACCGGCTCCTTCGTCTCGATAGAACATAGAGCCGAGATCGTCTGCCCACATTTTCACCACGTCAGGTCTCACTCCTGCCAGCTCTGCAATCGTCTCCTCACACATTGGACGGGCCGCTATAAGAAGCACTCCAATCATCCGCCGAAATTCGGCATTGCGTTGCACTCTACGTGCTCTGACGATTCTGGAGTACAGTACGTATAGAGACGTCAAGCCAGGGCTGCTTGAGTCTCGCAAGGTCGCCCCCAATAGCATAGTGGGTTCATAGCAATGCTCAAGGGCAAGTGCAAGAGTCTCGATGAAGATGAACAGACCTGCTGCTCGGGAGATGACTCCAATCAAGAGTAATGGTTCTGGCCAAGGAGATTGGAGGGACCAGCTTGAAGCCACCCTATTGAATCGGTATTCCGCGAAGATTCTTAGGTCGGAGGTGGTCTCTTTATCTGCGGTCAAATCATATCGCAAATGCGACAATTGGGTGGCACTATCAAAGAAACGTTGGATATTGGCTTCTTGCCTACTGGTGATGATAACCTTGAGCCACGGAGCGCATGCGGTCGCGTCTGTCAGGGCCTGAAGGACACCTGGAAGACTCTCAGGGCTGTCGCACTCATCAAGTGCGTCAATGACAAACGCGAGAGTCTTTTTTGGGCGACGAGGAAGTCTTCGGATGAAGTCAAGGAAGAGAGTGGGTCGCATTGATTCTGGTCTTACGTTTGGATCGTTTCGAAGACACTCTGCGACAATACTTCGAAAGGGGGGGAAGAGTATCGCGAGTTTGTGGATGAGAATCGGAAGGATATTTCTGGGCTCTTTCAATTCCTGGTCATCCTTCCGACAGAAAAACGCTCCGGCGAGCTGCTCTTTATCGTGAAGGCTCGCGCGGATCGAATGTGCTAAAGACGTTTTGCCGATGCCAGGTAAACCGTAGATCCAGTATGTTCTGTCTGTCTGCTCCAATCCATCGGACACCCAAGCTATGATTTGTTCGAGGATTGATTTGCGGGTGCCATCCACACAGCAGAGATCCCGGTCATAGCCAGTCTTGACATCTTTGAGACGACTAAGCAAAAGGTGCTGCTCTACACGGAACTATTGAGAATGACCTATCGAGAATTGGAGAGAATGAGTACTCACCAGTCTCCTTGGTCCGCCGGAGCGCTTCAACATTTACTGCACGGTCGAGGTCTTCGACGACTCTCCTCAACTCTCCGCCTCTTACTTTGATCTTCCCCTGGTAGGCCGACGCGCCGCCCGTGTTCGCTGCAATCATTAGTACTTTCCCAAGTCATCAGGTGACGACTTACCATGTGTGACGTAGTCGTACGAAACATTCGCGACCATGTGTATGACCTCATACATCCGCGGGATGATCTCCTCCAAGAGATCCGTTTCCTCGCCGACTATTTTGTCCACAACAATGTTCGCGAAAGGTAAAATGCGCTTCAATCGGTCCAGAAGACCCGATGGTATCTGGTTGTACTCGTTTTGTATGTTCAAGAGCTAAATGATCAAGCATTATCTCTGCTACTGATATACCAGTAGCGAGCACGAACCTCAAACGTAACCTTGGCAATATCGAAGACAGCCTTTGTGATCGGATTTAACTACAAGGTGTCAATGTCCTAGCTGCTATCCTCTACGTGGAGAAACGGACCTCTGCGAATACAGCGCCATATTTAATAGTGTTCTGCACGGCCCTCTCCGTCGATCCGATCATCAGATGGGAGTAACCTTTCAAACATTCTTCGAGTTTATGGAGCGAAGAGCGCAGAGATTCCCTCTACGGGAATATCATTACCAGCCAGGATGGGCAGTTGCAAGAGACGAACGATAATGATCGAAGAGAATTGTAGTTTTAGAGACCAACGACGCTTCCCAACGAAAATGAGGTCCTCTGCGCTTCGCCATTAAGTACGAGCGGACAATCGGTGATCACGACTGACTCTGTACCGTGAATACGTGCTTGGTGGTGCTCCTATAATCATTGAAAAGCGCTTGAAGGTCGATCGCCTCGCTCGCCCAAAATGGGTAACCGCTCGTCATATGGATCTCAGCGCGCATCTCGGATGTCGGAGAAATACCTCTACACATGCATAGCCGTCGGTGAGTGTACGTAGTGGAAGAATAAGGGACATACGGGGGTTGGGCTGGTGCCCAGGTTCGGTTGTCATGCCTCTGCAACCATAGCTCCTGATTGCTTATAAACAACCTAAGCGCATAGTCCCGATATGGGTGATCTTGAAGTGTGATATCTGCATGTTGCCCGAAGTCAGCTCAGCGGGGTGGGCCAAAACTGAAGCAGAGCGCCGCACTGTCTAGAACGAGGCTTAGATTGATCGTCAGCCACCATCATAATGCCGCGCGGTATAGCCATCGCTCACAGGTTCTCTTTCCTGGGTGGTTGAGTGGCCATGTTTGATCACTTTGAGGAGACTATTGGGAGGTCCTGGAGGAGAAGGAAAGAGAAACGTGGGATCGGTGCGGACATGCGGTTGACGCTTCGCGCGGCTACTTGCAGCCAATGTCATTCGTCCTTTGCGTAGCGCATGACACAGCCTATCAGCTATACATCTCACAGAAGCTATACTAGTACAACTCTAACCCATAAACTTTGCAACAAGTTTCACGCTCCGTGCATGAATAATCTTGCGCATCCCGCATCGGTTCGCACTGTGAACCATCTCTATCATAAAGCTGCCTCAATGACCGCCTAATGCATTCGTTTTGCACGTAGGACGCTTCATTGAGTGCCTCTGCCCATAGGAATTTGGGGAGGCTGGAGCTACCCCGTGCGATTCCGGGCTCCATCGTACCGACGCGCGAAACTTAATACCCTCCCACTCGCAGATGTCCTTCATTTCTGCCATACACAGCTTGCGTGATACTTTGAAGGCTTCTGGTAACGAACGCGTATGGTTGTAGTCGTCCCCGAGTACTAGTTAGATTTCACTTGTATTGACCCAAGGATGTGCTTCAGACCCAGTCACTAGTTCAAGTACCAACTTGGTTTTGATCTCTTGATCAAGTGACTCCGACCTTTAAAAACTCAGATGCTTGAACTCTTGACCCGGATAGCCTTGTTGCGACTCCGAGCGCAGACCTCTGCTCAGAGTTCGTCAGCCTTGCCCCTCTCGCTTCTTCCTCTGGCCGTAGCTGCGCACTTGTGGTTACCACCCACAACGAGTCCCTTCCCCACGACGCGTCTGACGTGACGCTCTTGCGATATACCTGAAGAGGCTGGGATATCTGCACGGTCGTTGTTGAGGCAAGAAGGATACCAGCCAGCACGGGTCACCCTTAATATTCCAGCACTGTAGGAGACACGTGGGATGTCCTAAGAGGTCCATAAACTATTAATGAGGCCCCAAGGAGCGGAGGCGGTCAGTGTTTTGCCTCAGTGTATCATGTATCAATCCATTTGCTGCACAACTGCAATACGAAACTCGATATCACAGGCCCTAGGAGTGGTTACTGCACCGGTGAGGACAGCAACTTGTATGGCGATTGGTGGGGTGCAGATACCACGGCGTCTTATAGACTTAGTCGATTATTTGATTGGTGAAAGAGTGGCATTCAACGTAATTGGTCAACGCAGAGAGGGCGCAAGGACGAAACAAAGACTGTTGAACTTGCCACAACACCACAACCACGGCACTTGACCGCGCTGTAACAATACAAACGTTGACTTATCCGTGCACCGCAGCGACGCATACTGTCAAATATTCTATACAATGGTCTGGTCCTCTCCACTCAACGACGGGCTGTTGGCTCCTCTGGCAGCCCCTGTATAATCTTCGGATATGCTAACATGACACTACAGGGACTATGTGCTGAAATTCGTAGTCATTGGTGACACCTCGGTCGGTAAACCCTCATTGTTGGTTCGATTTACCGACCAACGCTTCTTGACCAACCCAGATACCACTGTTAGTACATGCTCGTCTATGTCTCTGGCTACGCTCGGTTTCATGAAGCTCGGTGTGGAACCTGGAAGCATATTGGTATACGTTCCGGACGAAGACAAGACTTTTAAACTACGATGTGCGTGTTCGATCTCCACCTCGACGGTTAATTTCTATGGGCCGGTCGTTGTTTCCTTATTGATTGCACTCCAGGCTGAGACACAGCAGGACAGTACTACTTCCGCTCAATCACGTACCAGCTGGCGCGCTCATCGTTTACGACGCAACCTCACGCGCGTCCTTCCTGCAGGTAGAAGAATGGGTCAAAGACGTCCGCACACAGGCCGACCTGAGCCTCCTCATAGCGAACAAGGTCGACTTAGTTCCCGAAGAAGAGGAGAGCGAGCACGAAGGCGAACACTCTCTGGTGGCTTTCAGTACCGGAGAAAGATCGGAAGCGATTGGCCGATACGATTGGCATAGGAGGATGGGCCACCGCTGCACGAAGACGATCATCGACATGGCGAACGGCGCCGCGAATGGACTGGTGCTGAGCACGTACTTGAAGGCCCACCGAAGCTCGATAGCTTCCCATCCTGTGCGCCCACAAACGCGCAACGCCTTCCGTTCAAAGCTGGGCGCCCACGCATTGGACCCGCCGGAACTCGTCCATGACCTGGTCGGCCCCATGAGTGTCGAATCAATGAGTCATTGCAAGTACGGTTTCATACCAGTGGACGGTGACTCGCGTGCGAGTTGGGTTCTACCCTACGAGCAAAACCCGATGCGCCTGTGTTCGAGGAGTGGTCTACCATGATGCAGAGTGCAACAGGGGGGGATTAGAACCGTCGTGTTCGACAACGCGAAGGAACCAGTAGCAGGATGGATGGATAAATTATGTGAGCAACAGGGGATCCGGATTATTTCGTCCCGTACTCGCCGTCATCGAATGGAGTCGCCAAACGACTCGTCGGTGTGGCTACCAACGGCATCCGCGCCATGTCCTGCGACTCGAACCTCTCGCCCCGCTTCTGGGCTGAAGCGACGTTTATGTACCTGCGGAACAGGACGCCAACGAAGACGAACGAGGGGACAACGCTATATGTGCATTTTCATGGCACGAACCGGACGTAGGGCACATACGTAGCCTTGGATGTGTAGTGAGGGCTACACTACCCAGGAGGCGCTGGGGACACCGGACGATCAGGGTGTGGGGTATAAGCTATGGGGGCGGTTAAGTGTCTGGATCCCGCGGAATAGAGTTAGGGGGAGCAGGGACGTCATATTTTATGAGGGACCGCCCCCATGCTGCCTGACGATAGATCCGTCGCGGAGGTCCAAGATAACCACGCGGGCGACCGACCCCGTACCTAAGAACGACAACACAGAGAGTCTCAGCAACAGCGGCAACGAGAGGTCAGCGCCGCCGCCGGAGGGGAGACTTACAGTTCGTGTATTCACCCTCGTGCTCCTAAACTCGTTCCGTCGCTGACTGAAGACCTCGCTAGCCATATCCCAGCCAGACTAGCAAAAATAGGACGACGGCTCCCATCAGAACGCGGGGCAAGTTCATATTCTTCCATCGCATTCTACTCGACCCGGCCTCGTTCGCCGCGCTGGAGGGGGGATACACTCCTTGCTTTCGGAGCATTTGAGAAGCCTGGACCAGCGCTCACGCCTGCACCGTCGGCCCCTGATCCTCAGACAATTCGAGACGCGATCAACGCGCAACGCAAACGAATGGAGAACCGCTATGAACATTGAAATCAAAAGTATGCGTCACTTAAGCGTCTTCACAGCAGTCCCACGTCCTCTCAACACGAATATCATCACGCCACATTGGGTTTTCCACTGGAACTTCGAGAATGGCTCACTCGTCAAGCACAAGGCACGCCTCGTAGCACGAGAGTATGCCCAAGTCTTCGGTGTCGACTATAAGGAAGCCCGCCTATATGCCCTGGTGATGCGACTTGAATCTCTTCGAGTCCTTGCCTCGATCCCCGCGCAATTCGACCTAGATCTCCGTCACTCTGATGTATCAGCTGCACATCTGCTCGGACATTGACGGAGGGGTCTACATGGAGCCACCCATGGGATACGGAGACAGTTGGAAGGGGGTGGGACGCATCCTAGGGCAGAAGCACATGTGTATTTTATAATTTCTAACTATATACAAGGCCAGTTCCGAAGGTGGACGCACCAGAGTACCTCCAACTCGGCGGACCAATCCCGATCCCGGAGGCTGGCGATTACACCCCGCTCACGCGCGTTACCTGTCAGAAATCGGTAATTCTGGAAACCTCAGGTTTTGAGCTTCGGTGCCTGGTTACTAGATTGACGGTTATATAAGAGCCTCAGGATCGGCCTTGTGTCCTTTCGCCTTGCCGTGTTTGTAGCGCGCCCCAACAAACACGACTATTTTGTTGAACTGGCGCAGCGAGTGAGCGGGCGAAAGAACCGTGAGTATCTATACATAGAGAGTAGCATACCTGGCGCAGCGAGTGAGCGGGCGAAAGAACCGTAAGGATCTTTCGCCCCCTCGCAAGCTGCGCCCTATGTACATAGTAAGAGTGGCAAAGGCCACACGTGTCGTACAAATAAACAGAACAGTCAGATCAAAAGAAAAGCATATGAAGGGGCGGGCCGATCGCCTGACCAGCCAGTATCGCCGCCGTGCGGCAATAATCATCGCAGTCAACATATTTGTGTTCCGAGTTCACGACCTAGCGGAAATTCTAACATCCCCCTCATCTCCGACGCACTCTTCGCGACTTCCTCCCCTGCAGGGTTGCCATCTTCCATCCCACAGACACACCACGCAAGCCCATTGCGCACAACGACGACCGCACAAGCTCAATATATGCCACACGAGCTTGGAATTCCAGCGCCAATCCCCTGATATTCGCCTACATTCATTTCCAGACCATGCCCGGCTCGCGCTTCTAGGGCGACTCTGCTTGAAGCAGAGTTCGGTCCTCTCGACCTTCTGCGGGAAATGGCGTGTTCTTCTTATTCTGACCTCTATTCGCCGCTCTTCCTGCTTCGTCTTCCTCCCAAGCCGCGTCGTCTGTTGCTGCCCTTTGCCACCCTGACCCGGTCTGTCTCAATTTTCTGGCTCAAGCGTTCTAACAAAGCATACGGTCGAGATGCGCAAAGTCTTAATTTTTCCGCGCAATGCGAAGAGTGCCTAGATATACCACATACAATGGAACTTGTGGAAACAATGGACCTTCTGGAACTCCTCACGCGTACGGATGGCTTCCCTTATCCGTGTGGAGATCATACCACGGTATTCAGGGAGCCCAGTATCATCAAACCACTGAACAAACTCGCAAAGCTTAGGAATAATTGGGATGAGTTGGTGGGGCATAGTTGCATCGAGGAGCTTGCAAAGTGCCCGGAGCACAAATTCCTCATTAACTGTTGGTCCACCCAGATTCAGCGATTTTGCTTCTCCCTGCCCTGATCCCTCTCTCTTTCTCCCAGACTCCTGTGATAAATGGAGTGACCATGCCATCGCCATCCAATCCAACCCACTGAACTCTGAATCTGTCCACTCTGGTCCTTGTTCCTCCTCGTGGAAGTATTCCCATGTAAGAATCTGCTCAATCTCACTCTCTCGTGTCATTGACTCCGTGTCCCCCCGTGGTTTTAGTAGCGGTCGGCGCGACAAGGTGAAGAAGCCTTCAGCGAAGGATCGTCTCCATTCGACTGAGAGTGTTTCGAACCCATCCAGGAATGTATCCAGTATTGTCCACCCCATCCATAGTGGATAGTCCAGCAATATGAAGTTGAACGCAGCAGATACAGCTGCAGAGAGGCAATAAGACGGTGGTGGGGGACCAGGATAGGACATCGCGGTCTTCATGTAGTACTCCAGAGCTACAGAGGAGATATAGAGCTCTCTAGATTCAAGGAATGACCCGAGGAGGACGAACTCTGTAAATTGGGAGACCGTTCCTTGCATATATCGCTGAAGAGATAGAGCTGCGATCATATTGTGGACTCGGTGGTCATAAAGCGGCTCCATTGGTAGACCTGAGCCATCAGGAATGTCCAGTCGGGCAACCACTCTTGCAGCCAGCCTCAACTGAGGATTCCTCAATCCCGGAATCACGCGCTTCAATCTCTCTATTGTGTCAGAAAACACGTGCTTGAAAAGTATGAACACAATGGCGAAGAAGTTTTGATCCGGGGTCTCACTAGCTCCAAGCTGAAGGTCATAGTTTTCGAGCAGTTCTTCAAGCTGAAGGTCATAATTTTCGAGCGGTTCTTCCTGAAAATCGACCTTCTGATGGCGCATGGAAGAAAGAACTATTGATGCTAAATCTTGTGTCTGAGGCGCCACGAGCAGCCTGCTAATGGTGGAGAGTGTAATAGCTCCCGTAACCGGGGCAATGGCAGTGAGGGCAGAGGTATAGAGGGGCAAATCACCCTTTGCTGTGATGACAGTGAGATACTGAACTGCTAAAGGATATGAACCACTTCGTATCAGGACATGGGTGACCAAGAAGAGTAGGGAGATGAAATGATTGTGATAGTCGGACGGGGTGTCTTGAAACCACGTTGCAAATAGAGCAGGGTTTCGAAGATTCCGAAGCAGCCATGGATATTCACGACTGCTGGTGAAAATGTGTAGCCGATTGAAATGTTCTGGAGAACATGACATGGCGGCGAGTGTGACCACAGCTTCAAGTAATGTACCGTCAACGTCAAGTCTAATCGTCCATCTCGGGGCATGATTCGAAAAGATTGCTAGACATATCCCAATCAAGAATGGTTCCCTTTCTGGTCGGTCGCTCTCGCTACGGAGCTCTGACAGCGTCCTTAAAAGCCATAGCGATTCTTCTATTGGCAGCTCCATTCCTCGTGTCACATTTGTGAGGTCGGACTCCGTTTGTCTCAAATGCTTAATGTCATTGCTGCCCTCCATGCCGCATTCGATGTAGTCAGAAGCAGCAACTACAACTTGAGCCAAGGGAAAATTGAAAATTTCCATGCGCCGAATGAGGGCCCGTACTTGGGTGATGGCGAAACACCCCACGAACCATCTGTTAGGTCCACGCAACGAAACTGCGACCATTGCGACCAGCATGGCTGGAGGGTAATGTGAGTAGTATTCTTCACCATCCGCTCGCCAAAGAGTCCACCCAGGCAGGTTGAATAATGGTGGAGTGCTAAGTGTGGCGCTACCCGCAATCTGCCATACAGATGACTGCAGTGCTTCGCTATGTTGAGAATTCGGGGCACTGTCATGAATTCTCTTCAAGGCCGATGCTACAGTGGAAAGCTGTACTTTGTCCATTTGTGCTTCTTCAATCGGGTCTTCGAAGCTGCTCTCTGGATAGGGACGCGATTTAAGAAGGATGATCTGGATAGACCGGCGGACACGACCCAAGGCTGTTGCTGGAATCATGTCCTTTCCCGTATCTATGAAATCACCCAGATATGGGCAGAAATACTCATGCACACGTTGGTACATCGTGGCCAAGGTGCGCGAAAGAGGAGAACGGAACGGCGAGGAGGTAGCAAACACAGATATGGATGTCGTTGTGGTGTAATAGCAGATCCCAATCCCAAGGATCGCTGTGGTCACACCAAACGAGGGTTTGCTGACGTGAAAAAGAAACAAGACGAGACCGATGGAAAATAGAAGAAGGGAGATCTGAATGAGCAATGGTAGAGCTCCGACCATCTCTGGGAGCTTCCAGTGCTCCATCCCGAGGTACCGGAATTCACGCGTCTTCGCTCGTTGTTCTGGGAGAGACATTGCCTTCAGGCCGCGATCGAATTCGCGCACCCAGCTTTTGATGAGCATGGCAATGAATGCGGCCAGGATCATCACTCCGAGGCTGGCATAGAAGAGTGCATTGACGATGACGATGTGTTCAGGAGGGGAGAAGTCGGGCGCGACATATGGCCCAAGGCTCGAATTGCGCATCATTTGCGTTTGGTAAATGAGGACATCCTGTATGATATCCATAGGGTCCGGCTCGAGACGACCGAGGAGTTCGATCAGGAACGAGCTCAAGAAACCCGCAAACAATGCGGCCTGACGGCGCATCAACTCAGGCTGGCGCCGAAGGGAGGTAAGACCTACGAAGATAAGTATGGTATCCATTTGTTCAAGACATTCTTTCTCGCGCTCGCGGTCGATGATCTCCATTCCTGGAGTTCTCATATCAGATCATGTATCATGAGGTGACCGTATAACGCCCAACATGCCTTCATTGTAGTATTCCCAGGCGGTCTTTAGGGTCTTCGGTTCGTCTGGAGAACACAGATGCATGAGAGATATCCATAGGAAGTGATGAGGGAGCGGACTTGCCTTGTGGACTCGCAGGAAGCGGGGAGCCTTGCTCTATAAGAGGGCATTAGTACGTATGACCGATTGAGATGAGAGACGTGGGCTACCTTGTGTCAATTTCTTAGTGAGAAGCGACATTGCGAGCAACGTGGTGGAAGGCAAGCTTGGGCGCTTACGCTTATTGCAATGTTGTAAAACCTGTAGTTCATTGTGGACGTGTGGTTGCATTCACCCTTGCACCTTCATCCGACCCCGGCCACGTTACCCCTCATTTAATTTTCGTCGTCACACTGCCCAATCAACTCTCCGGCACGAGCGCCAGCTACCCGGGGTGCGGACATACACATCCCACGCGCCCACACGGCGTGGCATCGACGCGACGTGACTGTACGTGAGAACAATGCGTCATTCCGTGGATGAGCACGAGCACGAACATGAGCAGTGCATCGAGCGTTTCTGGGTCCTCCGAAGCTTGGTTTGAACATTTTGTTTGGACATTGGTGAGTCCCACTTGTCAGAAATATCATGTTCTCGTCATAATTAGTTCGGTCTGATAGTTTCCTATGTCAGCCGAGTGCCGGTCAGATACAGGCCCGTTGACTGAGTTTCTGCAGTCCCGACGGTGCTCAATTCATGTGTCCGGTGATACCGCGCTTTCCTCTTGGTTCGTCTACTATACAAGATAGGTAGCAGTATATCTAATGGGGATAGGGGTTCTCATTTTCCGCCACCTCTCCTCGATATCCTCCCCTCCATCAATCGCGATAATGCTTGTTTCAGGCATATAAGCATGGCCACAAGCCGTTGTCATGGATAACACACTATGAGGCTCTGTTTTTACCCCTTGGACTTATTATCGACGCGCAGCCCCTCATTTTGCCGCCTTTCGATAAAGACACACTGTGTTAAGAGTTCTTTCTAATTCTATCATGTACTGGTACATGTGTCGGCTCGGATGCTGGTCGTGGCCACCGTGTGGTTAATAAAGGCTGCCGTTTGTCGCCGTCAGCTTCGCTGTCTTCGTCGTGGTTCCTGTTGCTCGCATACATCGCACCTTTCGTTGGCATATATCGCACCCGCCGTCTTGGCCACCTGTCGCTCGTATACATTGCACTCGCCGTTCCCATACATCGCACGCATCTACTTTCAATACGCTGCGATGCCCTCCTACTACCTTAGGACACTACTATCCTACTATCCTATCATCCTACTGCCCTTCTCTCCAACTTCCTCCTATACTTCCTCTTCGACCCTCGCTGTAGCCAAAACCGAAGGCCAGTACACAAAGATATATATGTCTGTAGTCAATACATGTCGTGCTCTCTTACATGACCGAGAGCTTGAGGTTGAACTCCCCCGAACACTTTGCTCCCTTCGCCCACCACTAAATCTCCGAGCTGGCGCGACCCAGAGGCAGCTACGGGGTAGTAGGCCTGCTAGGATGCGTGGAGGAGGAGAAGAAGGGGGACACCGGAAGGCGCAGGACAAATGTACCTCCGCAGCGTGTCTGGGACTTGAGTGCGCTGCCTGACGAAATCGAAATCGAAGACGAAGAGGAGGGGAAGAAGAGGATGTGTGATTGAAACAAATGCTGATGAATACTGCCAGTTGATTCCTTGGGCAGGCCGTCGGTATCAAAGTCGGCGGACGCAAGAAGGCGAGAGAGGAAGAGGTCAGTTGATCACATGCAGGCGGTGAGTAAAGAAAAGGCTAATGAGTTGTTGTGTGCTCTCTCTACCCTCTCCCTTATTCTTTCATGGTGTCGTTCCCAGGTGTACGAACCACCTCCAGCCCCTCTACGTCCACGTATGCCCACCCCACTTGTGCAGACCTATACCAAGGGACGGTCACAAGGGATGGTACCACGGGATGAGGGTTCAATCATGCCCAAGCAGGTGGGCCTCTCCCTTGCAAGCTTAGACCTGACGCCGCTGTCGACAAAGCCAGAAATGGATGGACAATTATTATTATAACACCCGATGGACTGGCTGCTATTCAGCCTAATTCTCTCCACTTTGCCGCCTAAAATTTGGTCGAAAAATGAAAGCGACAAATCACTTTCATTTCACAAGCTGCTCCGCCGCCACCAGAGGAACCACATTAACATGAGCACCTTTCCTATGGTCATTAGACACTTGTTGAGGAGTGAGGTCTTGTCCTAACTAGTCCATGGGTACGGGTTCTACGTCGCTCTGTGCTGAAACTGCTCGTTTCTTACTACAGCACTCCATCAATCCAAGCTGATCGGCGCTGGTGTTCACTGATGAGATAGGACGATAACGATATAGTCCTCGCCCCTCACTGCGTCCTCGCCCAGCTGCAATCCGCAGAAGTCAGGGTCACGCGAGCCTTCCCACTAACCCGCGTGGCACAAATACGAATGCGCACGGTCTGGGCATCGGCGTTGCCACCAAAGTTCGAGCAGACGTCCGTGTCGAGCCCCCAAGTCTACGTCGGCTGGCGAAACAGAAAAGACAACCCTTCGTACTGCTCAGCACGTCGCCCCCTCCCCTCGCTATTCTCCCATCTGCGAATGGATCGACAGGTTTCGTCCTACACCACTGAAGGAAGTAACTCCAACACCCCATTCAGCTTCTCTTTCAATAGTCGATCTAAACAACGACAGCAGGAGCAGGAGCAGCAGGGGATTGATAGGGAGGATCGGCAGCTTCACCTTGCTCCCGTTCGATGATGTCCACCCGACTCCCTCACGGCCGGAGGCACACAGGACCGCATTGAGCTGCTTAAGCCGCTGTGGACGAAGCCGGCAGCCGATTCGCGTCGTATGCAGAGAGCGGCGTGCCCGTATCTGGAGGAGAAAGTTCTCCATATGGCGAGGTCACTCTGATGTATCAGCTGCACATCTGCAACGGGGACATTGACAGAGAGGTCTACATGGAGCCACCCACGGGATACGGAGACAGTTGGAAGGGGATGGGACGCATCCTAGGGCAGAAGGACATGTGTATTTTATAATTTCTAATTATATAAAGGCCGGCTCCGGAGGTGGACACACCGGCGTATCGGAGTATATCCAACCCGGCGGACCAATCACGGGGGCTGGCAATTACTCAGGACCCCAGTGGAGGCCGAGGTACGGGTCGCTGACGCGCGTTCCCTGTCGGAAATTGGCAATTCTGGAAAAGTCAGGTTTGAGCTTCGGTGCCTGGCTACTAGATGGTCGGTTATATAAGAGCCTCAGGATCGGCCTTGTGTCCTTCCGCCTTCCCGTGTTTGTAGCGCGCCCCAACAAACACGACTATTTTTGTCCAAGTCCACGATCTAGCGGAAATTCTAACATTCCCCTCATCTCCGACGCACTCTTCGCGACTTCCTCGCCTGCAGGGTTGCCATTTCCCATCCCACAGACACACCACGCAAGCCCATTGCGCACAACGACGAGCGCATAAGCTCAATATCTGCTGCAAGAGCTTGGAATTCCAGCCCCAATTGCCTGATATTCGCCTACAACCATTTCCAGACGTACCATGCCCGGCTCGCGCGTCTAGGACGACTCTGCTTGAAGCAGCGTCCGGTCCTCTCGACCTTCCGCAGGAAATGGCGTGTTCTTCTTATTCTGGCCTCTATTCGCCGCTCTTCCTGCTGGTCTTCCTCCCAAGCCGCGTCGTCTGTTACTGCCCTTTGCCATCCTGACCCGGTCTGTCTCAATTTCCTGGCTCAAACGTTCTACACCCGTTTCCGAAACCCTTGAGACTGGCCAAAAAAATTTCAACCACAAACCACTTTTCTCCTTCGACCCCTTCACGCTCGTTTCCCGCCTTCTAACACGCTTTATCTTATACTTACAATTTTTAAATATCTGAGAAAAATGATTCGCCGCCAATACAAACTACAGAGGGTGAGTCGCTATCCAGCAAGCCCCGAACCTCGTGCTGGGGGCTCAGCACTGTTCCCAAAACATCATCAAGTCTTCGTATCAAGCTCAGACGCCCTCCTAAGCTAACCGTGTCCCCTCCAACAACCTCCGCTGAGGATCCGGATCCCGTCCAAGTCGCTGATAGCAATGATGAACCACGTTCGCGCTCTAGCGGCTGTTCTTTCCAGGTAGATGACTCTTCCGATGATCTAGAGGATATGACTACCAAGCGACCCCGTGGACGTCCTCCGAAGGTCTGGATGCCTCATCTCATGCCCCGCCTATCGCAGTATTGACACAATTCTATTAGAAACGTCGTTCAAATACTCTCAAATCTGCAAAGCTGGTGGGTAAGAAAAGAAAAACCCCAGCCCTGCGAGTAAACCCAGAAGCGATAAATGGAGGCTCGCGAGACTCCTAGCATGTCTATAACATGCTCACAGAGTTGAGGATCATCCCAAAGTGCTAATTCCCGCTCTTTGACCTCGAGTGAGTGGGGAACGTAGGGCATGGTTGGCGTCGAAAAGTCTGCAACCTCTGAATTCAGCCTCCACTCATCGCGCACGCAAACTTGTATTTTCCCCATAATGTACATAATATAGTCTATCTAATAGCAACAGACAGAAGGGTATTGGTAAGCCCATGGTCGAAAGTCCAGATTTTGTCAAAAATTTTTTTGGCCAGTCTCAAGGGTTTCGGAAACGGGTGTAACAACGCATACGGTCGAGATGCGCAATGTCTTATTTTTTCCGCGCAATGCGAAGAGTGCCTAGATATACCACATACAATGGAACTTGTCGAAACAATGGACCTTCTGGAACTCCTCACGCGTACGGATGGCTTCCCTTATCCGTGTGGAGATCATACCACGGTATTCAGGGAGCCCAGTATCATCAAACCACTGAACAAACTCGCAAAGCTTAGGGATAATTGGAATGAGTTGGTAGGGCGGGGCTGCATCGAGGAGCTTGCAAAGGGCCCGGAGCACAAATTCCTCATTAACTGTCGGTCCACCCAAATTCAGCAATTTTGCATTTCCCTGCCCTGATACCTCTCTCTTTCTCCCAGACTCCTGTGATAAATGGAGTGACCATGCCATCGCCATCCAATCCAATCCGCTGAATTCTGAACCTGTCCACTCTGGTTCTTGTTCCTCTTCGTGGTAGTATTCCCATGTGAGAATCTGCTCAAGCTCACTCTCCCGTGTCATTGACTCCGTGTCCCCCCGTGGTTTAAGTAGTGGTCGGCGCGACAAGGTGAAGAAGCCTTCAGCGAAGGATTGTCTCCATTCGACTGAGAGTGTTTCGAACCCATCCAGGAATGTATCCAGTATTGTCCAGCCCATCCATAGTGGATAGTCCAGCAATGTGAAGTTGAACGCAGCAGATACAGCTGCAGAGAGGCAATAAGACGGTGATGGGGGACCAGGATAGGACATCGCGGTCTTCATGTAGTACTCCAGAGCTACAGAGGAGATGGAGAGCTCTCTACATTCAAGGAATGACCCGAGGAGGACGAACTCTGTGAATTGGGAGACCGTTCCTTGCATATATCGCAGAAGAGATAGAGCTGCGATCATATTGTAGACTCGATGGTCATAAAGCGGCTCCATTGGTAGACCTGAGCCATCAGGAATGTCCAGTCGGGCAACCACTCTTGCAGCCAGCCTCAATTGAGGATTCCTCAATCCCGGAATCAAGTGCTTCAACCTCTCTATTGTGTCAGAAAACACGTGCTTGAAAAGTATGAACACAATGGCGAAGAAGTTTTGATCCGGGGTCTCACTAGCTCCAAGCTGAAGGTCATAGTTTTCGAGCAGTTCTTCAAGCTGAAGGTCATAGTTTTCGAGCGGTTCTTCCTCAAAATTGTCCTTCTGATGGCGCATGGAAGAAAGCACTATTGATGCTAAATCTTGTGTCTGAAGCGCCACGAGCAGCCTGCTAATGGTGGAGAGTGTAATGGCTCCCGTAACCGGGGCAATGGCAGTGAGGGCAGAGGTATACAGGGGCAAATCACCCTTTGCTGTGATGACACTGAGATACTGAACTGCTAAAGGATATGAACCACTTCGTATCAGGACATGGGTGACCAAGAAGAGTAGGGAGATGAACTGATCGTGATAGTCGGACGGGATGTCTTGAAACCACGTTGCAAATAGAGCAGGGTTTCGAAGATTCTGAAGCAGCCATGGGTATTCACGACTGCTGGTGAGAATGTGTAGCCTATTGAAATGTTCTGGAGAACATGACATGGCGGCGAGTGTGACCACAGCTTCAAGTAATGCACCGTCAATCCAAAGCCTAATCGTCCATCTCGTGGCATGATTCGAAAAGATTGCTAGACATATCCCAATCAAGAATGGTTCCCTTTCTGGTCGGTCGCTCTCGCTACGGAGCTCTGACAGCGTCCATAAAAGCCATAACGATTCTTCTATTGGCAGCTCCTTTCCTCGCGTCACATTTGTGAGGTCGGACTCCGTTTGTCTCAAATGCTCAATGTCATCGCTGTCATACATGCTGCATTCGATGTAGTCAGAAGCAGCAACTACAACTTGAGCCAAGGGAAAATTGAAAATTTCCATGCGCCGAATGAGTCCTCGTACTTGGGTGATGGTGAAACACCCCGCGAACCATTTGTCAGGTCCACGCAACGAAACTGCTACCATTGCGACCAGCATGGCTGGAGGGCAATGTGAGTAGTGCTCTTCACCATCCGCTCCCAAAAGAATCCAGTAAGGCAGGTCGAATAATGGTGGGGTGCTAAGTGTCGCGCTCCCCGCAACCTGCCATACAGACGACTGCAGTGCCTCGCTATGTTGAGAATCCGGGGCACTGTCGTGAATTCTCTTCAAGGCCGATGCTACCGTAGAAAGCTGTACTTCGTCCATTTGTGTTTCTGTAACTGGGGTTGTAAAATTGTCCTCTGGATAGGGGCGCGATTTACGAAGGAAGATCTGGATAAACCGGCGGACACGACCGAGTGCTGTTGCTGGCGTAATATCCATATCTGATCTCACGAAATCATAAACACCTGGGCAGAAATAATCATGCACACGTTGGTACATCGTGGCCAAGGTGCGCGAAAGAGGAGAACGGAAGGGCGAGGAGGTAACAAACACAGATATGCATGTCGTTGTGGTGTAATAACAGATCCCAATCCCAAGGATCGCTGTCGTCACACCAAACGAGGGTTTGCTGACATGAAAAAGAAACAAGACAAGACCGAGGGAAAATAGAAGAAGGGAGATCTGAATGAGCAATGGTAGGGCTCCGACCATCTCTGGGAGCCTCCAGTGCTCCATACCGAGGTACCGGAATTCACGCGTCTTCGCTCGTTGTTCTGGGAGAGACATCGCCTTCAGGCCGCGGTCGAATTCGCGGACCCAGCTTTTGATGAGCATGGCAATGAATGCGGCCAGGATCATCACTCCGAGGCTGGCATAGAAGAGTGCATTGACGATGACGATGTGTTCAGGAGGGGAGAAGTCGGGCGCGACATATGGCCCAAGGCTCGAATTGCGCATCATTTGCGTTTGGTAAATGAGGACATCCTGTATGATATCCATAGGGTCCGGCTCGAGACGACCGAGGAGTTCGATCAGGAACGAGCTCAAGAAACCCGCAAACAATGCGGCCTGACGGTGCATCAACTCAGGCTGGCGCCGAAGGGAGGTAAGACCTACGAAGATGAGTATGGTATCCATTTGTTCAAGACATTCTTTCTCGCGCTCGCGGTCGATGATCTCCATTCCTGGAGTTCTCATATTAGATCATGTATCATGAGGTGACCATATAACGCCCAACATGCCTTCATTGTAGTATTCCCAGGCGGTCTTGAGGGTCTTCGGTTCGTCTGGATAACACAGATGTATGAGAGATATCCATAGGAAGTGATAAGGGAGCGGACTTGCCTTGTGGACTCGCAGGAAGCGGGGAGCCTTGCTCTATAAGAGGGCATTAGTATGTATGACTGATTAGGATGAGAGACGTGGGCTACCTTGTGTCAATTTCTTAGTGAGAAGCGACATTGCGAGCAACGTGGTAGAAGGCAAGCTTGGGCGCTTACGCTCATTGCAACGTTGTAAAGCCTGTGGTTCATTGTGGACGTGTGGTTGCATTCACCCTTGCACCTTCATCCGACCCCGGCCACGTTACCCCTCATTTAATTTTCGTCGTCGCACTGCCCAATCAACTCTCCGGCACGAGCGCCAGCTACCCCGGGTGCGGACATACACATCCCACGCGCCCCCACGGCGTGGCATCGACGTGATTGTGAGAACAATGCGTTATTCCGTGGCGTGGACGAGCTCGAGCTCGAGCACGAGCAGTGCATCGAGCGTTTCTGGGTCCTCCGAAGCTTGGTTTGAACATTTTGTTTGAACATTGGTGAGCCCCACTTGTCAGAAATATTATGTTCTCGTCACAATCAGTGCGGTCTGATAGTTTCCTATGTCAGCCGAGCACCAGTCATATACAGGCCCGTTGACTGAGTTTCTGCAGTCCCGACGGTGCTCAATTCATGTGACCGGTGATACCGCGCTTTCCTCTTGGTTCGTCTACTATACAAGATAGGTAGCAGTATAGTATATCTAATGGGGAAAGGGGTTCTCATTTCTCTCCACCTCTCCTCGATATCCCCCCCTCCATCAATCGCGATAATGCTTGTTTCAGGCATATAAGCATGGCCACAAGCCGTTGTCATGGATAACACACCATGAGGCTCCGTTTTTACCCCTTAGACTTATTATCCACGCGCAGCCCCTCATTTTGCCGCCTTTCATTAAAGACACACTGTGTTAAGAGTTGTTTTTAATTCTATCATGTACTGGTACATGTGTCGGCTCGATGCTGGTTAATAAAGGCTGCCGTTTGTCGCCGTCCACTTCGCTGTCTTCGTCGTGGTTCCTGTTGCTCGCATACATCGCACCTGTCGTTGGCACATATCGCACCCGCCGTCTTGGCCACCTGTCGCTCGTATACATTGCACTCGTCGTTCGCATACATCGCACGCATCTACTTTCAATACGCTGCGATGCCCTCCTACTATCCTTGCCATGCTACTACCTTAGGACACTACTATCCTACTGCCCTTCTCTCCAACTTCTTCTTCTTCGACCCTCGCTGTAGCCAAAACCGAAGGCCAGTACACAAAGATATATATGTCTGTAGTCAATACATGTCATGCTCTCTTACATGACCGAGAGCCTGAGGTTGAACTCCCCCCGAACACTTTGCTCCCTTCGCCCACTACTAAATCTCCGAGGTGGCGCGACCCAGAGGCAGCTACGGGGTAGTAGGCCTGCTAGGGTGCGTGGAGCAGGAGAAGAAGGGGGACACCGGAAGGCGCGGGACAGATGTACCCCCGAAGGGTGTCTGGGACTTGAGTGCGCTGCCTGACGAAATCGAAATCGAAGATGAAGAGGAGGGGAAGAAGAGGATGTATGATTGGAACCAATGCTGATGAATACTGCGAGTTGATTCCCTGGCGGGCCGTCGGTATCAAAGTCGGCAGACGCAAGAGGAAGAGGTCAGGTGATCACATGCAGGCGGTGAGTAAAGAAAAGGCCGATGAGTTGTTGTGTGCTCTCTCTACCCTCTCCCTTGTTCTTTCATGGTGTCGTTCCCAGGTGTACGAACCGCTTTCGCCCCTCTACATCCACGTATGCCCACCCCACTTGTGCAAACCTATACCAAGGGACGGTCGCAAGGGATGGTACCACGGGATGAGGGTTCAATCATCCCCAAGCAGGTGGGCCTCAAAACCTGAGTCTCCCTTGCAAGCTTAGACAGTTGATCCCCGCGCAATTCGACCTAGATCTCCGTCACTCTGATGTATCAGCTGCACATCTGCAACGGGAACATTGGCAGAGAGGTCTACATGGAGCCACCCATGGGATACGGAGACAGTTGGAAGGGGATGGGACGCATCCTAGGGCAGAAGCACATGTGTATTTTATAATTTCTAATTATATACAAGGCCGGCTCCGGAGGTGGACCAATAACGGAGGCTGGCAATTACTCAGGACCCCAGTGGAGTTCGGCCAAGGTACGGGTCGCTCACGCGCGTTACCCGTCAGAAATTGGCAATTCTGGAAATGTCAGGTTTTGAGCATCGGTGCCTGGTTACTAGATGGACGGTTATATAAGAGCCTCAGGATCGGCCTTGTTTCCCGTGTTTGTAGCGCGCCCCAACAAACATGACTATTTTTGTCCGAGTTCACGATCTAGCGGAAATTCTAACATTCCCCTCATCTCCGACGCAGTCTTCGCGACTTCCTCGCCTGCAGGGTTGCCATTTCTCGTCCCACAGACACACCACGCAAGCGGATTGCGCACAACGACGACCGCACAGGCTCAATATATGCCACACAAGTTTGGAATTCCAGCGCCAATCCCCTGATATTCGCCTACATTCATTTTCAGACCATGCCCGGCTTGCGCTTCTAGGACGACTCTGCTTGAAGCAGCTTTCGGTCCTCTCGACCTTCTGCAGGAGACGGCGTGTTCTTCTTATTTTAGCCTCTATTCGCCGCTCTTCCTGCTGGTCTTCCTCCCA
>Ga0307515_10005573_pt1 | contig 25462 bp, 28 predicted proteins | sample 17_EM_MG_FD_194513 | JGI IMG/M metagenome (GOLD analysis project Ga0307515, IMG submission 194513) | Populus trichocarpa ectomycorrhiza microbial communities from riparian zone in the Pacific Northwest, United States - 17_EM | ecosystem: Host-associated > Plants > Roots > Unclassified | place... | reverse complement strand
TAAATTTGAAGTTCGGACCACGTTGAACTTTTGGACCACGCCGAGTTTTTTTCGGACCACGCCGAGCTGTAACCCCGGAAAGCGCGTAACGGTCGAGGTGCTTCCAAAGCTTTGTTTTTTTCTTCTAACGTCCTGCACAACATCACACGTAGATCAGCATGAAGATCATCTGATATCTAGTTGATCTGTTGAACCATAACGCCGTTCAGGGCCTAGGAATATTGTGAAGAGACCTCTGTTCCGAGCAATTGCCATTTCTCGATCGTGTCCGTGTCGATATTGTCGAATATCATGCAACCAATTCTCTATCAGAATGCTGAGTGTAGCGTCACTCTCGTCGATATCCCTACATCTATCGCTGCTGCGCAGGGGGCTTGGTACTGCCGTGCAACTGACATCCTCCTGTCATCTGAACCTCTAGAAGAACCTTTCCCTTCTCATGATCCTAAGACTCCTGCCGCAGCGGCCAAAATTACCAAGAATACTGTTGATGAAGAACTACACTTGATTTACAAAGGCATAATTGAGAAAGCTCTCGCGGAGATTCGTCGGAATGTTCATGGTACATGGTGCTTGACACGAAAGCTAATGCAACAGACATTGTCAAACTCAAAGGAACGCAAGGCAAGCAATGCATCCAACATCGATTCAGAGAACGCGGAAGCCAAGTTGAGTCAAGTATTGGAAAACTTGCAAGAGCGACAAGGAGGTGCTGGAGTGGGTATTAGCTCGCTAGTACCGTCTTTTTCAGCATCTTCTGAACCGGCTAACGGTAACCCGCATTCATGGGTCATGTCATATGTGGCAATGGACTACGAGAATGAAGAGCGGCTGCAGGACAGAGATGCACTGAAAAAGGTCCAAGAGCCGTGGGAACCATCTTTCCACAATGCTAGGGATTACTTATTGGAAGTATCTGTTTTCGAAGCGTCGAGCATGTCAGCGCCTATCACTACACCTGTTGTTTTTAGGATTCCTCCACGATCTTCATTTTTTCTGCACGACTGTGCTCAGCCGGGTTCATTCCGTGCAGAATTCCGCAATGTCACTCAGGAGCATGACCTTCCGCTCCGTTTCGACTTTATTCTTCTCGATCCTCCATGGCCGAACTCCTCAGCAAGACGGAGGTCTGCTTATGTAACTCAACCAACGGTCAACGAAATTAAGAAAATGATATTACGGATGGATCTTGACACTTATACGAAACGAAATGGACTGGTAGGCATCTGGATTACCAATAAACCTGCGATTCGTTCACTGGTTCTGGGACATGGCGGGCTCTTTGAACGTTTGAATGTTAGCCTTATTGAGGAATGGATCTGGATTAAGACTACAACTAGTGGTGAGCTAGTCTCTTCGTTGGACAGCCTATGGAGAAAGCCTTATGAAGTACTTCTTTTGGGCAGAGCGGCTTCAGATCCATGGATTGTTGCAGGGGCAGCGCCAGATGTCCAGAGGAGAGTGATTGCTGGCGTCCCGGACCTTCACTCCCGGAAACCTTGCTTGAAAGATCTGATTGAACCATTCATGCCCGAGCCAGCCGAATACAGCGCATTAGAGATTTTCTCCCGTTATCTCGTAGCTGGATGGTGCTCTTGGGGCAATGAAGTCCTCAAGTTCAACTGGCAGGGGTATTGGACAACGACGGGCCCGGAAGAATTGACACAACTTAGAGCGGAGACAGGCTTCGATAGGGAACAATGAAGAAGAGCCCAGAGAGTATTAAGGCACAACCAAACGACAAGGACTTCGGAATGGCTCATTATTCAGATGGAGTCTTAAGTCAACTCACAGCTGACTATGTATACAATCACAGCAGCGATTTTCCTCAAACGTTAACCGTAACTTGGTTTCAGGGGTGCGATGCGTGTATGGAACTAATTTCTGGATATCGTGCCAATTTTTGGGGGCGAGTTTGCATTCAGCAAGAAAAGCGCGTGTGCAAACACGCCTAATGACGGTCTGGAATTTTATTTAATGTGTGGTAGTGCCTAGGTTTAGCGAGGTGTCGTAATACTCTAATTATTTAACCCCGCAACGATCTCGGACCATCATTACAAGCCCGGATTTTATGGAGATGTAAGCTCTTTGAGGTGACTCAACGTCTACTCTGCTACCTCTGCTTCAAATATAAGGGATTTTATTCGAATACATCTGGAAGGTGTAGATGATGAGAGGTTTGATTCTTCGGATGAGTTTTCGGAAGCCACCGCGTTCAAGGCCCTTTCCGATTCCGCCCATTTCCGATAACTTCAATCTTTGTTTTTTTGGTTCTCGGGCTCCAACTATTTTGATGTCGTATATCAGACGTCAGTGGGGGGCAAAGTGTATGAATCTACTAAGCGCTTATATGGGCCTGACGGTAACACTGGGTTATCATGGTAAACCTTCCCAATCGAGCGATAATCGTCACGACGGGATGACACGCTTTATACCTGGTCATGGTAGGGTTACAGACACAAGCATGCAATTTCTGAAAACCTGATAGATGCTGGAACGTGTTCGGTGAGCCCGTGTACAACACCGAGGACTCTATCACATGCTTACGATCACCAATACCCATTCTTCACATGGCGAAGCACCGTTTTCGGAAATAAGGGAATCATCAGAATTTCACAAGCAAATAGCTTACCTCATCTTGTAAGGTCAGACAATTAAAATTCAGATTGCGACACAGTTTCCGATGGCTGTGTAGCGGTGCGTTGGGCTGACAACACATCAGAGCACTCGCAAAAGGCAACTAAGGCGATAGTTCGAGCGTCTGGATCGAGCGACGACCCCAACGCATAGCGAGGACGGTTGCTTTAGTCATGTTGTGTTTTGTTTCAAAAGCACGATCTAAATGGAGATCGGGCTTCCCAAATAGAGGCAGATGACCCCAACTCCGATCTAGGATTCCGGGCTTTAAAACGACGTGGAATCACCTCAGCCTGCCTGAGATAAGATGGGGCTTGGAGTGTGGTGGAATTATGAACACTCCGCAGCCCATCCGCAGCGCGGCCGCAGACCGGCTAAGTTTTTCTTGTGCGGGGTGCTACAGTCGAAGCCGATTGCGGAGGCTGATAGTAGCGGTGGGTGAGAGCATTTCCAAATACCGCTTTGCCCAAGCAACTGCGAAAACTGGAATTACCTTTTTTAATTTGCGCGAGGCAGGGTTGATGCCGCACTGTGCTTCTTGGGTTGGTTTCTCGCAAAGGCCCTTTGCAGGGTGGAGTTTGTTTCTCCCACCCTACCAAATGACGAAAAAAAAGAGTTATTGCTAATTTCTATAACCTCGCTGTGTGTGTGGAAGGCTAGAGGATATCCCGGAAGCCAGTAGGAACAAGTCCCTGAAAGAGCCTGTTAAGGGACTGGCCGTGCGCAAAAAACTAATGTACCCCAGGTTTTCCCGAGCCTTTAAAAAAAGACCCTCGGATTTTCTCTCCCGTCTCGCTATTGTACACTCCGAGGGAGGTGTGGTTGGCAGTGCATGGCTTTTGCAGGCGGCAAATTAAATCTGGCATTTCTTTTCACAGGCGGGCTTTGCGGGAGGAGAAGCCGTCAGCCGACACCTTTTTGACAGCTCCCCCATCTAACCTTGGCCCAGGTGTCCAGCTTGGGGAACTGACAGAATGCGCGGGATGAATTGAAGCCTGTGACCGTAGATACCCGAGGGCACGATCTGCCCCCTCCGCTCCCCATCCACCGAGGGAGGCAGAAGCTTTTCACGAAAATGCGGAGGTGGGCAGCAGGGCATCTGATCTTTCTCCTCCGCGGGGGGGAGGGCTGAGCGTGGGATTCGGTCAGCGTGGGAGGAGCGTGTTTCACCCGTGGGCGCTGCGGAGGAGTCGCGGGATGTGTATGGTGCTTTTTCAGCGATCACCCAGCGCAGGCAGAAGGGGGCGCCCATCACGCTCGTGGACCAGAGTTGCAAATGGTACTCTGATACGTGCAGAGCTGTGCTGGCTGAAAGTGCGACGGAGCGGTCGGGCGACGAGTCATTTCTTGGAGAGGTTGCGACAAAGAAGGACTCCGGGCTCCGGGACTCTTTCGGGGCTGACCGGGCGCTCTGCGGCGTCGCGGATGGCAATCTCGGCGATTTGGGTGGATGCAGCACGAAAGAGCGGTGTTCGTTTTGCCCAATCCATGAGTCCGAAAGCCTCACGGCGGTGAGTCACCGCAAGTTATATTGTCTAGGGAGAAGCAAATCAGGCGTCTTTGTTCGTTCTGTGTTTTATGCAACTGAGCGTGGCGTAGCCAGCAAATCTTGCTACCTGTCATCCTTCGTGTCGTGGATGCTATAACTTTGCTGGCTCTCCCACGCGGGACTCCAGACCATATGATAATTATTTGAGACATCTCATCAGTCGAAGCCTTCTCCTGACCCCATACCTCCTGATCTCCTTCCAAGCAGGATAAAAGGACGACGCGCTCCGGATTTGCAAATATTTACCTCGTTGCATATTATACAGTACCTGCGTGCAACTGTCGTCATACAAACCCTTCCAAGTTTCCTGCCAGACGCGACTTTCGCGGTCAACGCGTATCCAGTTTTCCCAAATACAAAATGCATTTCGAGACATCACCGCAATCATCGCCCTCTTCCAAACCAATCTCCATCCGCAGTATGGCATCGCCGTCAGAGTCACTATTCGGCAGCTACGCCCGAGATATCACATCATCAAGTCGGGGTTCAACGTGCGCATATCCCAGCTGGCCATCAGGCAACTCACTCAGCGCATTCCGAACCAGCGCACCGAGCGCATTCATCAGCGACCTGGACTTATTTCCGGACGACATCCTCGATGATGAATCTGGCTTCAACGCTGCACCACTGCTCCACGAAGCGCCTGCACCGCCACGTCAGGCGCCTTTGGCCCAAGCCTTCCCACTGTTGCCTCTTTACGCCTCAGAAAAGCCAAAGAAGAGGAGGCGCAGCAGCGGTCGCAAACAGAGGCGCCCATCAAAACCAATGACTCCCATTTCCGAGTCTCTCGAGGCGCCCGAGTGAAGTTTGAGGTGGAAATGAGGTGTTGGATTTTCGATATTTAAAGGTATGTCGATCACATTTGCAATATGTGACAATCGCGTGCTAACATGCTTCCTTCCAGTCAAAATCAGACTTCAAAACAAGGCATGTCTCAAGCAGTTGTGGCCACCTAATCCGTATTCGCCGTCAATGGCTGAGGGCAACCCGAATGCTTCAAGCTAAATTTGAACTTGCCGAAAACTGAAACCTCATCGAGGTCCTCCAGTGGATTCCCAAGAGACTCAAACGGCTTACCTAAAGCGGCCCGAAGCACCGCCGAGGGCCTCGAGGTAACGGTGCGTGGCAACGAATATTCGAATCGCACCTTGCACCGAGAGTCGAAGGAAGAGATCCATGCATTCGATAACAACCTTCTGGGTTGATGGCGGACGACCACGATTTATTATCGTGTTCGTCACAAAGCCTCCAATGGCCAACTCATCCCGTTACCGTATTCGTCGTCGCCACGGCGAGAAGTTGGTATAGTTATCTTCGCTTGGTCCTCTCTGCAAGCCACCGTCACTGATCACTGCATACGCGAGGTCGTGATGCGGCTTGCGGCTCGTCACATGGGACAAGCAATGGAACTTGTCCCATTAGTGGCGGGAAACGGGCTGGGGATTTGCGCGGTGGATGGGGGTCGGTCCGGTGTCATGAATCGGTGGAGAGGAGAACGGGCATTGGTTTTGTGATTTGCAAGCCTGCAGCACTGGCTAGTTCGGCGGTCGAGCCGTGTCTTTGTAAGGCGAGACTTCCAGAAGAGTACATAGATAGAAATCTGCAATCCATTTTCACATAATCACAAACTGATACGAACGGGGTGGCCGTGGGGGAGGGGCTGCATGACTAAAATGGGGCTAGTGTAGGCGCTTAATATGTCAACTAGCGAACAAGAGCACACAACATCGACATCTTCGTGGTGCAGCAAAACAAAATGTGTGATACTCCTGTGATTGATATATTGCCTCGCGCTGCCTCTGGCTGGGACGATAAGAATGACGCCTCAGTCGATATTTTTCATGCACTTCGCTCCTCGGTATGTTTTATAGCAGCGGTAGGCTGATTAAGGACCCTGCGGGGCCTTGACCGCTGTAAGTCACACGGGAGGCGCACGGCATCCTTGAGGCCCAGCGAAATCATATGCTGCGCTTGAGAAACGAGGCGGGACCTGTCTATTCCAAACACGACTTCCTCGGATGGTGGTCGATTTGGAAAATGCTATCGGTGACGGCAGCAGCGTCCTTGTGGCGCTGGATAGAGCTGCGAGCTGAAAGTGTGAGGCGCGGTTGGAGCCGTGAAAGAAGGCGCTCTGGGCTGTATGGCTTTCTGGCTTGTCCACAGGCTTATCCACGTCATGCGGCGACGTTTTCGGCGCTATGGCACGATGCTTCGGCTTGCGGGCTCGGGTGGGTCCAAACGAAGAGCAGAGGCATGGGCAGAGAGGTGAGGGGAGCCATAGGGAAGCAGAGGGAACCATCTGTCGCATCGGCAGCCCTGGTCAGGCACGATCTCTGTGCGACAGTCCCGAAGAATGCAAAATCCTACCTCCGTGCAATGTACACGCCACCAACATGCGACGGTTTGAGCGGGTCGCTCGTGGGAGTTGATGACAGCATAGCAGGCGCGCGCTGGTCGGGCTTTGAGGACAAAAATATCCTTTGAAAGCCTCACTGGCGCTGGCGTCGAGGGCAGGCTGATATATGCCTGCGGGCGCTGCAAGCGACTCCTCGACAGTACAGATGACGGTCAATGGCTCAGCATGGCGCTGATGGTGTGCAGACCCCCGGTCGATCGACTAGGGTCTCGGTCCGTCCCAGGCGTCCTGTGCGCCATCATTGGGCAAGCGGTCAGGCGCGGGGTGTGATGGGGATGCAGCCGCTTCACATCTCGAGCCAGTCAGAGCCGGAAGACGGGCGCGTATCCTTACTCGTTCCTGCGGGCCATGCCCCAACTATCCCCCATCGTGCTCTGCCCATCACAACCTGCAGGCACCGCGCGAAACCCAACCCATGGCACGTCGTGTCACCCTCCAAAGGGCCTGCTTGGCGGCCAGCAGTGGAGAGTATGGCTCGAGTACCGATTGCCCATGACGCCCTGGGATGCTTGGCCGCGAGTCCAGCATATCAGTCATTCGTCCAACCCCAGCTGTTGGACGGCCTACCTTAATGCTGAGTCCCCGGTAAACTGGTCCTTTGCTGCCCTTACTCCACTGGTCTCTGGCCATTGAAGGCCGGAGTCTATTCTGAGCAATATCAATCCACGTCCTGCACTGTGGCCGCCTTTAAGCGCCGCTTCGTGATTCGATTGCTCTCACGTCTTCTCCTGCGTGCTTTCTTCTGCTTTTTCCTGCACTTATTCTTGTCTCTCCAGCTGCACGTTTACCTCCGTCGTACCTGCTCTCACACACCTCCCAGAGCGGGCGCATGCATCTGTGTCCCTACACGGCAGACACCCCTAGTCAGGCAGCGTGGGGCTAAGGTATACCGCCTTCCAGACGCCCTGGAGCTTTGGTTCCCTCTTGCTACTGCACTGCTCTTAGCGCGCACGTTGGGGTAGGTCAATTCTCCGGATATACATAGCTTTTCGAGTCTCCATCCGTTTCTATTCCTGGCTCTCTCCGAGTCTTGACAGAACCCAGCTTCATGACTTCGTCCCCTCTTGCACCGCCCGACTAACTGAGGCCCATCTCAACAGAGCAGCGCGCCATGTCGGCCGGACAGTTATCAAGACAACGATCGTCGTCGCGAAGCTCGAAACGATCGGATGCGAGGCTAAAACCTCCAACACCCAGCATCACGCCCAAGAACGACGATTTCGGCTTCGAACCATGCGCTGCGACCGCCTCGTTCTTTCTCTATGCGCAGAGAAATGTCATCCTCTGCCTTCATCATGATACCCTGGCGATTGAGCGCCGGTTTACCCGGCATCGGGAGGATGTTTCGTGGATATCGGTGGACAACGTCAGCGAAAGAGGAGCGGGAAGATTAGTGGTGAGCTATGACGCTGGCAGTACCGCTATCGTCTGGGATCTCTTTACCGGAGACGAAGTGGCCCGTTTCGCTTCGTATGAGCAAATTCGTATCGCTACATGGATGAAGAATGGCAATGTTGCATTTGGTGAGTGAAAACATTTTAGCTGCTTCAGCGAGACACAAAATTGACATAAGGCATCAGGTAACGCGCAAGGAAATGTGATTTTGTTTGAGCCGTCAACTTCCGAGCACATCTCAGCGCGAACGATCTTTGATCCTATAACAGCATTAGCACCCGCGGCAGACTGCAGAACATTCGCAATTGGGTAATTTAATAGTTCGTCTTTATTGCCATATGTTTTATTTACTAATTTCAATAGCTACTTGAATGGATCGATTCTTATCGCGACTCTTCAGCCGTCGTTCACGATTCTGCATACACTCACAACACCAAGAGCACCATCTCCTATCGCAGGATTGGCATGGCATGGATCATCATCGAAGCAGAAGTCCGAAATGTTGGCAGTTCAAACCTCTGACGGGGATCTGAGAGTATGGAGCGTTCCAAAGGCGCCTCATGGAGGAGACTCACCATGTGTGATACGAATTTTGAATAAATCGGAGAATAGAGAGCCTGGTCCTTGCTGGTTTGGATGGTCGAAAAATGGACGGATCGTCCAGTACTCTGAGGGGTAAGTGCCGCATATCCTGTAACTCCAACTTCCCTGCATCCCGCTCCTCGTCTGATTTCGCGGGCGCTAAATCACCAACCCTGCTGACCGCCACCAACACCAATAGGCAAACGTGTGCATGGGATGTGCGCACAAAGAGGGTAGCGTACGATGGCGTCCAAACCATTGACGGCGTTGTCGCTATTGCGAATTATGGACCAACCGCAACCATGTTCACCTTGGGACGCAACTATACTGTTCAGCAGTATGATCTGAATCCGAATGGCATGCAAGGCTTGGTGGCGAACGTTACGCATCCGCCAGCGAATACTCCCCCATCGCCCCCAAATTCTATAGAAGAGAAGAAGATGATCACGGAAACGCCGGTGACTGCTCATCCTGCCTCTAGTAAGCTCCCGTTATTACCAGTGTACCTTGAGTCCGAAACCAGTGAAGGAGAAGGCGTTGTCATGTCTCCACTGCAGAAAATAGCTCAGGAGATGGATCAACTAGAAGAAGAGAGGCGTGACCGAGTCGGCCCGCTCAGCCCTGTGTCAAGTAGAGGTTCACAGAGCTCGAAGTCTTCGGGTGGATCTCGCGGTGCCCCGCGATATCGATACGATAAGCCACTCTCTTCGAAGTCTTCGAAAGTTTCAGACAGATCAGCAGGTAATTCGACAGTATTCTCTTCTGGCTCTACTCATACTGCTACATCGCGAGAGAGCGTTTCGATAAGGTCAATGTCTTCCGCAACCTCATCAAGATACGCAACCTCAAGCCTGCGAAGGGAGGTAGTGCTTAGTCCGGAAGGAAAGACACCGAAGGAACTGGATCTTTTCCCTTTCATCAAGGCCAGGATTACCGAGGTACCATTCAAAACGCCACAATACGGCCCGCAAAGAACGCCTGATGACCTCCGACAACAAATGTTGGCTGTTGTGTTCGGATGGGATAATGATATTGACTCTCTGGTTCGCGACGAGCGTGAGTGCTTCCCTCTCAATATGCTTCAATGACTAATGATTTAGTTGCACGACATACCCCGGGATCAGCTGCTTCTGTTTTGTTGTCGAAGTGGCTTGGAGAGCTCGGTGCCGACTTTATGATGTCCATGGTAGGGTCAGAATCCATGACCTCGTCCGACTGGATGTTGTTGGCTTTAAGCTCCATGGGACATGACTCGCAGAAGAAGGTTGGGGAAGCCTTCGTCCAAAGGCTATTGGAGAAAGGCGACGTTCATCCTGCCGTTGCAATCCTACTCGGTCTTGGGGAGCAGAACGACGCCATCGAAGTATACGTCTCTCGCAAATACTTCATGGAGGCTATACTTCTCACTTGTCTTCTCTACCCCACCGATTGGCAGAGGCAGTCATATCTAGTGCGAAAATGGGGCGAGGTCGCTGTCTCTCACGGAAAGCCAGAGCTTGCTGTGAGATGCTTCTCTTGCACTAGCCTCGAGTCATCTGAACCGTGGTTCTCTCCACGTGCACAGGACGCTGTCTATACCGCACAAAAGCAGCAGCTTCTTGGGTCGCAGCTTAGCCCGCCTTTGTCGCCGCCAACAAGTATGGGGCCGAATCGAATAACAGCAAAGCTGTCAGCGCTTAAACTGGTGACCAACTTTGGAGACAAAGCTGCCCCGCAGATGGTATCGACTACGGACGAGCAAACTCCGATAGGCATTGGCGTCACGCCTATTGCTGAGTCTGCCCTGTCCCCGTCCGTTGGCACAAACCAATGGCTCAGACCAAACCACAGGGCACTGAGAGAACCTTCATCTGCGAGAACAGCTACTCCAGGGGCCTACAGGAGGAAGCGTCTTCCCTCGAAATCTGACACTGACAGAGTTCCTTCTTCAAGCCTTGCGTCTCTTATTGTGCCTGAGCGGGCCCCTCGAACGGACAGCGCTATCCCGCAAACTGCTGTGGATACGACTGGTAGAGAAAATGAAACCATCCCGTTCTCTCATCGCCGTGCCTCTTCGTCAAGCGCTCCGAAAGAGTTTCTCTTGAGTGCCGCAACTTATAAACCAAGCGAGCCGAGCAAGAAAGACACCTTACCTTCTCCTGGTCCCGGCCTATTTGCTACTCTAAAGCAAGAGGGACGTTCTCGGAATGGTTCGCGCGATAGAAAACCGGATGGGCTCTTTCTCGAGACAAAGGACACTATCGTCATTGAAGGGCCTACCTCCTCCCTGATCGGTTCAGCTTTAGACATAAGTGGTGTTGGCGTCTTGAGTCCACCCCTGACAGGAGCCAGTGTTAAGAGCGCAAAGGCCCGGAGTATTGATCAGTATATTAGCAGTCTAGAAGAGGCGAATTACTATTCACGTATACGCTCTGATAGTCGCACTGATAGCCGTGCTGAGAGTCGTCATGAGTCCCGCACAGTTACTCCACGCCCTTCAGAACAGCGGCCTGAAAGCCGCAACGCAAGGGCTCGGAGCCGGCCTCGCGACATATCGGAAACTCGGGGTCGGTCAGGTGTTCGATATATTCGGCCTGCCAAAAGATCACCGTCCTCTCCTGTTCCGATGTCTCCGGAAGATGCAGGAATTTACCCTCGGGGCAAGAAAGAAGCTAGTACCAACACGGATAATACCTTTGATGATGAAAGCTACTATAGAATTACTTCTCCTGTCGGGTCTATGGGCAGCAGAACGCGAAGCCGTACGAGAAATGCCGGGACGAAAGCTAGATCTTCATCGAAAGTATCGCGGCGCGTCGACTCGCCTGAAGGGCGCGCTAAACCGGGAAGTAGAACTGTTAGTAGAAATACTAGTCGTCACGCAGCAGAGGATCGTGGTCGGAGCAACACCCGGGAAGGAGGCTCTACATTACGTTCCCCATCCTCTCCACTTCCTATGTCCTCACAAGCTCAACTCTACAAGGACTATGATGATGAAAATCTAGATCCCGAACCTTTGAGGCCTCGTCAGCGGAGTACTAGTCGACGTCCTGGTGAGCGAGGATCAAGCGCTCGTCGTGAGGCCTCCCCCGATCGCCGCCTTCCTCGAGATCGATCAATTAGCCGCAAAGCTACACCTGCTTTGAGAGAGTCGAGTCGTTCTCGCCGTGATTTGCGAGAGCTGTCGCCAGAGAGAATCGAAAGACCTTCAAGCCGTGGCTCAAACAATTCTGCTCGCTCCGGTCAGCTCAGCAAGAAGGAGCCGAGTCTACGTAACATATCGCGGAAGGAGTTGGCAGCCAGGGAGTTGGAAGAGAGGCGCTTATCGCTGGCTCGACGACCATCTGCCCCTATCATTCCTCATCCAGGTGAATTGGCTTTCCGTCCTGTGCTCTCTGATCGTTCCCAAACGGACTTGGGAGATAATCCTTCATCACACGTCCCCATGTCTGTGCATGGCGGTAGCATTGTTCGAAGCCAAACTGCAGACCCAGACGTTCCAAGACGACACTCTCCACAAGGAGTCAACGCTACCTCCTCAAACTCTGTGCAAATCGGTCTTCCAGCAACCCCAAGGGCGATGCGTCATCCAAAATATATGAGCGCCGACCCGAATGAGCGTGAAGGGATACCCGCTGTGCCCTCTATCCCGGACAATTTGGCGCAGTTGGGTAACCCCGTGGAACAAGAAGTCACACAGGATGATCTTGGTCCTTTACTGCCTGCCACTGTTTTTAGCCAGAAATTTTCATCACCACCTCGTGCGGCATCCGCGCCTCCAGACCAATTCCTGACGCAACAAAGGTATACACAAACGACTTCAAGCTCCACACAAGCAGCAATCACTGCCCCAAGACGCAGCTCGTTAACTAACCGTGGCCACAACCGTCTGAACACTTCACCGGATGTCAGTTGGAAACGTGTGAGCCCACCACCCATCACAGCCAGCATTGACGAGACTTTGCATGAGAACCAGGTCGTTATTATTGAACAGGACCCCAGTGCTCCTCCTATCCTTGCAGAGCTGCAGCATCTCGCCGGTCCACCACCACCTCCCCCGCCTCCGGTCGTGTCCGGCTATAGTTCAAAGAGTAGTCTTGGGGTCATCAATATTGCAATAGATGAGAATTCAGGGAATCGTAACCAGCAGACCCCTGTTGAAGCTGCTTCCCCTAATACATCTGGATCTCCAACCCTACATCGGCGCGGACGGGGAAGCGTAAGCGAAAACCTCGGACAAAGATTTCGACAAGTAACAGACCGGATGCGCAGCACCAGCCGTTCACGTAATAAGTCACCACCTGCTGAGTATCACAATCCTTCGCCGTACGAGAGCATTCCTCCCCTCATACCATTCCCACGTCGGGATGCCAAGTCTCCATCTCAAGAATTAGGTGCCCAATTCGGCGCCATCCCCGTTCCTCCACCTGCCCCATCCACATCCGGATCAGGTGGACAACTGATGGAACAAGTCATCCCGCCGGACGATGCAAAAAACACGCAGTCATCGTTCGCAGGGTATAGGAATCCAAAGGAGATTAGAGCCAACATGCCGCCGGAACAATTGCAGCAAGGCGTTAGTTACACTGTCGAGGCCGGAATGATCTGATTCAAATAGATTACGATCCGCGAAGGTGTTCAATTCGGATACGGGTGCCTGCATGTTTCTAATTTCTCGTCGAGTGAGTGGCTGCGCAGGGCTGTTTCGAGGCGCTCGCGGGCCGGATCAGTGTCTCGGAAAGATGTAGCCGTTGACGATCACCATATCTCGAGTACGCCACATTCAGTCTTCAGCCGCACTCTGGATCTATTGTGTTATCAGCGGATACTTGCATTTCTCACATTTTTTATGCATCCTTTCATACCAACTGTTTTTGTCGCCTTTGTGCGTTTTTGGCATGTCTTGCGTTCTGCGGTGTTGCATCCTTTGCTTCGAGATCACTTCATTCAAATTACTGAGACGACCAATAACGACCCGTACTCTTCAAGTCCCCAACATTTGGGAACCCGCATTTTTGATCGACACTTCAGCGGCATTCATATCACTATCCATACCAACCATCGTCTTATACATGTCTCCACTCCGACAGCATTCTTGTGCGGCGGGATAAAAAAAAAGACCTCCATCTATCCAGGTACCTTTCTATGCAGGCGCAAAAAAAGCATCAGCAGCGGCGAGGCTGAGACTTTTTCCGGCGTGTTCTTTTTTTTTTTTGCCGCATTTCAACCCAAACATATTTCTTCGCTTCTATCCGGGGGAGATAACAGCCCGAAACGAATTTTCATTCTTCCTGGGGTATGCAGTGGCGCTGGCGGCCTCTTATCCGTGTGCTAACTGGTTCCCGCTTTCCCTCGGGAACAGGTAAAATGAGAGAATTCAAAATTCAGGTGGCTATTTTCGAGCAGTCGGTTTGGTGATTCTGGGAAGTTACGGGAGACCAGACTCGGTGGCGTTCTTTTTTTTCCGTGCCTTTACCTTTTTTGCACCTTGCACATGTACATTCTTGGAGATTTGTGAAAATTTTGTGTGAAAGAGAGTGAGAGAGAATGTGTGCGTGTGTGTGTGTGTATGTATGTCAATTTTTTCTATCCGATCTCTGTGTATCTTGCAAGCGTTTGTCTGCCTCTCTTCCAAAGCCATCCGATATTTTTAATCCTCAAATCCCATCTTCTCTTCTCCTTCCCCGCTTGCTTGATGAGACCTCTTTCTGCTTCCTTTGAGTGGGATGGTGCGCTAGCTGCTGCGGTTTGGAGCTCGGGATACTTTTCGGATGGCGCGGTCGATGGATTGGCAATTACTGGATTCGCGGGAACGGGAACGGGAGTGCGGCTGGGGCGGGATGGGAGGAGCTAATAGAGGACACTGGCCTCGCGGCAACCCTAAAGCCCCTTGACTGAGAAATGAAAGCGCGTCTGAGAACGTGTTTGTTTTCGCAAGGAGGGGGGTTTACGATTTTCCGTATAAGCATTCTTTTGGGAAAATTCTGGAGCCGAGTTTAGGGAGGTTTAATTGGGTGTTTTGAGGGAGGGATGGAAGGTTGGAGCTAGCGTATTCGAAATGAGATGGTTCTTTGCATGCTCTGGTGCCTTTCTGCCTTGTGTGACGCGATTTTCGTGAGGGGCGTTCAACTGGTAATGAGCGTGTTGAGAAGGTGAGTTATGCAAGACCATGCTGTAATTGGTAGGGATGGAGCAAAATGATGTAGAGAGTGGAATTTTCATACCGGCTTTGACGGAAGAAAATCGTGATCTTTATAGGTTAACAATAGATACAGGTTGGCTGTGGTGCATCACTTTTGTGTGTTGGCGTACGTCCTCTTGTCTCGGGAGTGAGTAAATTATATTATCTTAAATGCGTTGTGGAGACGATTTTCACTAATACCAAGCGCTTATTTTAGTATTCTCGTCAGTGCTGTGGTGTTTCACAGCAACTTCATAACGCCTCACGAGAGCCAAACTGAGCACCTACCAAAGGCGTATCAATTCATGCCCTTTCTAAAACTTGAGGCGGAGTGTCATCTAAAACTTAGAAAGGGGACTGGAGAGCCTGCGAGCGGTGGAACCGCTGGTATTGTTTCTTGCTTCACATATTTACTAGGAAGGAAAGTACAGACTTCGGAAGCCTCAACAAATTGGAAAAGCAATTTTGCATTTCAATTGAATTGTTTGGCCTGATGCCTAATGCATGCTGCCGTTTGGGCTATTGTAACATTTTGCCATATATCCCTTCAACCTTGTCTGCTAGTGAAAGACATGTTCAGCCAGCTGTACATCAAGATATGCTTTTAACTTCAACTTGATGTTTTTGAGAGGATATATTGCATTAATTGTGACGTAAAAATCATCCGTGGCTGAAAAATAACAATCTTTTGTCTCTCATAATCCCAGGAATTCGGTCCTTTTCCGGTCCTATCATCGCTGATGGAACTGGAGGCCGTTCGAGAAGCGAGCTCATGGCTTCTCATAATCATATGAAGCGACATTCGCCGAGCACCTCAGACTAGGCCTAATCAGTATAGCTGTGCGGTCTATGGAACTAGTCGATTGTCTCCAATAATCAGTGACTCGATGAGAAGGCTCCTCGTGCTCAAGCCCCTCTCCCCATATCAGACATCAGGTAGCAGCATCAGCGGTAGGTATAACAGCAGCAGCTAGAGCACGTGCCACAGGCGTAGTAGTAGCTCCCGATGGAGTTCCTTCAGCTGCTACTGCAGCGCCGCCTCTGCCGCCGCCTCTGCCTCTTCCTCTGCCACTGAAGCCACCACGACCACGTGAAGGACCAGTAGGCGGTGGGGGTTGACGTCTAGCAACTTTTTCCTTACGCTCAAGGACCTCCACAGCACCTTGCGCGACTTTCACTGGACTGGCAGCAATGGCTTTTTGCAAGCCTTCAGGCTCGGCGAAGTCAACGTAAGCGAAACCCTTGCGCTTGTCGATTTCGACCTTTTCAATGGTGCCGAACGTGGACAGCGCGGCTTCAATAAGAGGCTCGGTTATGCCTTGGGATGGATTGGCGTGTTTGAGGAAGGCTTGACGGCTTGTGCTCGAGGATGTTGAAGTGGGGGTTGTGGCCGTGGGGGTTTGTGGGGTCGTTTGGAGAGCGGGACCCGTAGGTGGCACGGGAGCCGTGGGAGGTTTCGTGGCAGACGGCTCAGCGGATGGAGCACGTGAAGCTGCCGGCCCTTTTGGTGGTTGGGCCTGTGCTTGTGGAGCAGCTTGCGTCGCTGCAAATGGTTTCTTGAGAATAACTGGGGCCGCAGGTCCATTAGGAGCTTTATGTGGCTTAGAACCTTCAGGAGTTGTTTGATTTGTTTTTTCCGCAAGAGTGGCCTTGTAAGCACGGCGTTCTGCTCGTGTTAGTCGTGTGGACTCTTTCTTTGGAGAAGTTGGAGCTTTAGTGAACGGCTTTTCCGTGGGCGGAGAGACGACAGGCGCTGTCTTTTCTTTCTCTTTCAGCGCTGAAGTTTCATCTGACTTTTGAATCGCGTCTTGGTTTGCCGGAGTGGCTTCGCGTTTCGTTCCACGTCTACGGTTGGCAGCTGGGCCAATACCTAAATCGCGCTGGAGCATTTTCGCGGCAATGCTGGCATTTCCTCGCTCTCTTTTTCTCTCAGGCACCGGAGTAGACGCCGCTGCAGAGCCTTTCTCGGTTGAAGGACTAGCTGTGGCCTGTTTACCCTGGGCGACGGCAGATACTTCCTTGTTCTGAATTTTGACTGCTGCTAATGCTGCCCTACTCAGCTTCCTACTTTTCTCTGGCGAAGTAGGCGCGTTGTCCTTTCCTGCCTTATTGAGAATCTTCTTATCGCCTCCCTTGTCAGCTTTATCCTCTCGGGATTCGCCTCGAGCATGCTTCGTAGCTGATTTTGCGGGAGGCTTGTCCTTGTTGGCCTTCTTTTCCCTCAGGTGCTCAATCAGGGGTGTAGTTGTGACCCTCTCCTCCTTCTGTGCAGTGCCTTCAGCGGAAGTATCTGTTGGTGTCGGTCTGGAGACAGGGTTTGTAAGACTCTCCAGAAAGTCTTTGAACTCTGGGTCTTGGTCTATCAAGCCTTGACGAGCGTCATTCCGACGTCTACCTCCAGGTACACGAGAATACGGGGCAAATTCAAGTGAAGGTGGCCCAATCAGCGCGGCGTCTCTAGTGGAGTTTGCGGCGTCGTTGAAGGGAGTTAGACGAACAAAGTCGGAAAGCGGGGCAACGTGACTCTGGGATGTCACACGTAAATAGGCTCGAGAAGGTCGAGAGGGCTTCGCAAGGCTAAATAGACCGTCAGTTACTCTTACATACCTTCCCGGAAATTTGAACATACTCTTTGGAGATTTTGCCTGTTTTATAGAACATCCAGTCCACCTTTCCTCCCCCAACTTTCCATTCGTCTCCTAAAGCTACTTCAAACTCAGCTTTTGTCAATCCCGGTGGAAGTCTACGGAGAGCAAGCTTCAAACGAGGGGCTGAGGCCCTGCTTGATGGGCCGCGGGGTGCAGACGCGGGAGCATTCCTCTGAAGCACGGTTGCTGAGATTGGCAGAACCCCGTTCGCACCACCAGCCGGCACTACGGGCGGCGCCATAGTAGGCGAGGGATGGTTGGCAGAGGGTGTGAGAGAGGGGGGTGGTGACTTTGTTATGAAGGTTTGTTCGCTATCGAATAAATGGTCTAGAAGACGCTGGTTGGATTCTGATGTTGCTGTTTACCGCCTTCGCTTGATTGAGCGGCGGGTGGAGAAATGTGCTGCCAACACCTCATATGCTGGGGTCCTGGAATATACTTCATGCGCCCGCAAGCCCACTGCTACACTGATTGAACTCACTTGTCGCTACTTGCCTTCAGCCATTCACCTGCTATGCGACAGATGTTACTAAAAAGTTTCGCAACTTCGCCCATCTTTGTACTCACATTCACAAGACAGACACCTATTGCTAAGCACTTGCGTTTGCCACGAAGATAGAAACGGACCTTCAACGTTTCCAGAATCCGATATCCAGTTAAGCTCCATCTGTGACCATGCCAAAGGACAGTGATGTCCCCCAACCGGGGCCAGCGCGATTGTCCAAAGGCGCTGGTCCAGACGAGTGGCTTGAAGCGGCAAAACAATGCAAATACCTGCCAGAGGCAGACATGAAGCGATTGTGTGAAATCGTAAAGGAGTGTTTAATGGAAGGTAAGTCTTTCATGATGTACTTGTTCTGATAGTGAGCACAAGGCGGTATTCGGTTCTCCGCAGCTCATCTAGACTGTTACCCCCCTCCACCGCGTTTGCTACCCGATGTTCTCCACATAGCAATTCTAACAAAACTCACCCACAGAATCGAACATACAGCCTGTACGGACGCCTGTCACAGTGTGCGGTGACATCCATGGCCAATTTTATGATCTCCTTGAGCTCTTCAGGGTCGCGGGCGGGATGCCCAATGATACGCACGTCGCTCCACCGACTGTACCAACAAAGACTATCAGTGCTGCAGACATTGAACCACCTACACAGATTACAGACCCGAAAGCAAAGCGGAAGATGAAGAGGAGATTCCAGGCGGATAGTAATTACACTGGGCCAAGCAGTCCAAATGAGGGCGAGGAAGAGGGCGAAGAGGAGGAAGAGGAAGAGCGAGGCCGGAGCCGAAGTATCACGGGCAGGCGGAGCACAGACGATGAATCGGATATGGGTAGTAGGCGAAACTTGTCTGGATCAGGGGGCAATGGCCAGCAAAATTACGTCTTTCTTGGGGACTTCGTAGATCGGGGTTATTTTAGTTTGGAGACATTTACGCTTTTAATGTGTCTGAAAGCTAAGTGAGTTAAGAGACTATTTTGATGCATAGTAACATCCTGCTCAGAGCTGATTGCCCCCAGATATCCCGACCGCGTTACACTAGTTCGTGGCAATCATGAATCACGACAGATTACCCAGGTTTATGGGTTTTATGAAGAATGCCAGACTAAATATGGCAATGCGTCAGTATGGAAGGCTTGTTGTCAAGTCTTCGACTTTTTGGCGCTAGCTGCTATTGTGGACGGCAAGGTACTCTGCGTACATGGCGGGTTAAGCCCTGAAATTAGGACATTGGATCAGATACGGGTGGTCGCAAGAGCGCAAGAGATACCTCATGAAGGCGCATTCTGTGACCTTGTTTGGAGTGATCCGGAGGACGTTGATACTTGGGCGGTGTCACCGCGAGGTGCTGGTTGGCTATTCGGGGACAAGGTATCTTCGGAAGTGAGTGGTTTACACTATATTTAATGCTTTCCGAGCTAATCAGATCTCACGTAGTTTAACCATGTAAACGGCCTTCAGCTAATTGCGCGAGCTCATCAGCTTGTGAACGAAGGATACAAGGCAAGTCGTTCGCACAACTTCGCTTTGAAGAATCCCCCTAATCAGGCCAACAGTATCACTTCAAAGACAAGGATGTTGTTACAGTGTGGTCAGCACCCAACTACTGCTACCGCTGTGGGAATGTAGCTTCGATTATGAGTCTGCAAGAGGATCTTAATCCGAAATTTACTATATTCAGCGCTGTGCCAGACCATCGCCGAGCAGTACCGGCAGGTCGAGGCACGCGTGGTGAATACTTCTTATAATGATGTGCATAGCATACGTATCTTGGGTCCACGTTCTGAATGGGTATCTTGGTGTGATAGAGGCGAGCCAGACGAGGCTTCAAGGCAGGCGGGAAGGTGTTGATGCTTTTTATTTGGGGGATGGCTATCTACGGATACACACACGATTGCATATTATGAGTTCTGGCGCGATCTGGGTTTACGGCATTGTACAATAGTTTCGCACGTTTCAATTGTATGAATAGTGGCTGATAAATACACATGCCACAGATTTCGCTCCATTGTCAAACTGGGGAAAGGCAAAATTGAATGTTTGGCTTGGTTAGCTGCTACGAGTATATATTATAAATAATTTTCCCTGACGGCACCTGTAATGGGTCTAAGGTCGGAAGGTGTATCAAAATCCGCAATGTTTATCCCTTTCCGTACTTTAGCGAGAGCCCGGTACGAATCCAGTGGTGCCCGTTCCACTCGTGCTGGTAACACACGATGCTGGTCAGGCCTAAGCAATGAGATCTATTGTTGAGGGAAGCAATTCTGCAGACGCGATCTCACCATTGGATGGCGGCGCTGGAATACTCTTTCTAAGGTCGGGATGGATGCTGCGGTCAGATTTATCAACTGACACAAATATTCTTTTTTGTCTTTTTTTTGGCCGCCACTAATCATACATACACTCCTACCTCATTTAGTTTGGACGCTTCCTCATTAAGTTAGAACATCACGTGCGTTTAAATATAATTAGCTCTATAACTAGCTCTATAATTACTAATTACATTAATAGATTTACTCGTAGAGAGCCCTTAGTATTTGTCAGACCCTAAGCAGGCTGTTGGAAATGATACATTAATGCTCTATGAGGAAGAATCTAAGGGGCTCGATAGCCCTGAGAAGATATCTACAAGATGGCCCGCGCGTTGTCACGTGACCTATCACGTGCACGTTGCTGAGTTCAAAGAGACTGCCCAAGTACCCCCCTACCAACAGTATTTAATTGAAATACCAGCTAGACTCCTACCGGGTGTAGGCGCGCGTAGGCGCGGGGGTAGCTTATAGATATTAAGCAGAGGTAGTAGCACCTAAATTAGTTCGCGCGACGCCTTATAAAGCACTACGTAATCTAATTAATCGCTCTTTTAGTGAGTTCTAAATCTAATTTAGACTCTACTACTTGTACTTAAGACTTAATCGTGGTATTGCAGTCGTGGAACTTATATAGTGCGTACTTTAATTTTCGCGATATAGACGTAAATAAGTTAAATACACGTGATGTTCTAACTTAATAAGGAAGCATCTAAACCAAATAAGGCAGGGGTGTACGTATATCATTTAAGGAGTGTATGATTAGTGGCGGCCTTTTTTTTTTCCCCTCTCCCTACTCCGAAAAAGGGAGTGAACCTACAACAATTGTCCCAAAGTGCCTTCAACCCCTTAACATGGCGGTCGATGCAATTTGGGTAATCACACAATCGGTACTCCACGCTGGTGTGAATCTGCCTATGGCTTTGGCAGGCTGCCATGTCCAATGGATTCACGAGCTTGGCATTGAGGCAACGGAACGCCAACTACGTCATTCGAACATACGAACTGCGATCTTCGTTGATGTCTTGAAACAATATGGGGTTGCTGCGGTGCGATTGCAGAAAGCAAGTTCAAGTACGGGAGCTCTCTCTGATCACCAAGCCCTTATTCCTTTGATATTTACTCTTATACAATCAATTAGGCGCCTTCAATCCACATTCCAAAGAATTAACAGCACTAAGAGAGTTTCACACCCTATCCTAAACTTTAAAAATGCGCATCTTTCAATGCGGTCCGATCCTAATGATTCCTATCACCGTCCTAGTTTCTATCATCTAGATCCTCTTCATTGCAGCTATGATATACAGCCGAATATTCTATGATTCGCGTCCGTGGTCCTACTAGGAAGGACACCGCTGGAACGAGCCGGCTCCCCCGATTGCATTCAAGGAACCGTATTATCCCACAAACTTCGTACTGTCACCCCACTCACCCATTTCCCGCCCGTTGTGTCATTCTTCACTACAAATCCAACTTCCTTCTCCTGGCCCGGCAAAAGCCAAAATGTATTTGAGTCGAAATTCAACACCGCCCCGGTGGGATAATCCAGCCAAACCCAAGCCGCAATACCTTTACTCGCCTTTACAGTAAATTTTGAGGTTTCTTTGGAGTAGCTGACACTTAATCCGGGGTCTACCAAACGTGCCTGCGACAGGGGTGCGGTGTGAAACCAATTGGTGTGCGTAAAGGTCTGACTTGTATTCGAGTTGGGCATTTGGCCTTTAACGGACACGTCCATAACCAGGATTACATTGGCGGGATCGTAGCCGGAGAGGACATCATATGTGTTCGTTCGCAACACGCGGGTTGTATTTAGCGCGCCGACCGTTACGAGAGCGAAGGTAGGCGCACTGATATTAAGCCGATTTCCGGACCAGTCGTACCAAGTGAAATTTGCTGAACCAGTGGCTGGGGACCACAGATCAGATGTTACGTAGACCTCAAAATTGTGCGTTGTGGCGTCCAGAAAGGGCGAGATAATTACGGGCTGGTAGATATCCTTGACTACATACTGAAATGGTGTTAATTGATATAATTAAACACTGCTGGCAGTCGCTTACATGAAGGGCCTTCCACCGCCCGTCGTATTCAATACCAGCCCAGGTCGGCGCTTGCCAAATATCTTCCAATTGCCAGTAGAGCGACCCTAGCTGCCGTTCCCGCATCCCGCTTCCTCGCCGGTAGTACTGAATCTGGGAACTGTAGAAATCTGCTTGGAAGATCTGAGTTGTATGGCACCAAGCGGAGAAGTTGGCAATGGGATCAGTCTTGTCGGGCACTGGATACCAACGCTGCGCTGCTAAAGTCATCTCGCCCATTCCTTTAGTTGTATTAGGGAAGTTTGTTGTATTGAGACCGCCAGGTGGGTAATGGTGATTTCTCAATTGGATAACGGATGAATTGAAATGCAAATCCGAGGGTGCTACAGCTTGCTGCCAGCTTTGAAGTGAAGGCATAGAATGGTAGCCAAATTCGTTTGCGAACCGGCCAACTGGGTATGAACCGAAGTCGAAGGCAGAAGCTGAATCATAATTGTAATAGTCTAACATAAGTCATTAGCGCCTCTTTGAGGTTTCTTTACCTGGACTGATATGGCCGTAAAGTTCTCTTAGAGCTAAAAGGTGCTCTTTCAAGTAACTCACCAGTTTCTCCATACAATGATCCAGGCGTCAGATTTTGGTACCGTTCGACAATCGGAATAGGCCAAGAGAAATTCAGCGCTAGATATCCATTGCTGGTGCTGCTTGGTGAATAAGATATACTTCTAGAATTGCCGAATAATACAGGTACTATGGTTTGAAGAAAGAGTTTTTCGTATTCCGCAGTGTATCGATCTAGTTGGTCGGGTGCTACAGCCCTCACAAGGCTCAGCTCCAGGTTCTCCAGTTCATTGCCGCCCGCCCAATAGGCGAGGGAAGCTGGAAATGTTAGCGAAGTATAAAAGCCGGAGACAATATTCATCTTACGGTGATGGTTGACCCTTCGGACTTGATAATTTACCTCTTCCCGTACGTTTTCCAGAAATTCTGGGTCTATTGGATACAGTGCATCGCCAAACTCAAACTCGCTCCAAAGCAGAATGCCCATCTCTGGCCGGCGGTTAGAATTGTCCGTTCTTGAGATGCAAGGAGTACATACCATCCGCAAGATCGTACATGAAGTCTGGCGAGTATGCTCCGGAAGCCCAGACTCGGAGCATATTCTGATTTCCTGCTGTGACGGAGTCAAAGAGCTGTCGAATACGTGACTCCGTGACCGTGGGCCAAAACGCGTCTGGAGGGATAAAATCTAGGCCATGTTAACTTCAAGCAACCTTCCGAATATCCCGGATATATACTTGAGCCTTTTGCATAGAATTCATGCCCATTAATCTCGAAATGCCAGTTATTTCCAGGTGCAATGCCTTGATCGAGCTGTTCCTGTGTAATGACCCCTTCGTTAAGAACGATAGTCCTGAAACCTACACGCTTATTGACAGAGGCGATCGTGCTTGCGCTACTGTCCACTACTTCGATGGTTAAGTGATAAAGTGTCTGTGACCCCATACCATTGGGCCACCAAAGGTCAACAGCACCATCCGGAATGATAACGCTGCCGGTAATGGTAGTGTTATTGGAAGTGATATTTGCTAGAGGCCCACTAAGGATGGTGGAATTCGTTTTATCCAAAAGACGGTAATTCAAAGCAGCATTTGAGGGTAGGCTACCGAGACAATCAAGACTCGCGTTAAGAATCCAATTCTTGGTTTGATCGGGGGGAAGATTGTTAAGCTGTCCTTCGCGGTATATGTCAACGAGAGAATTCCGGACATAGATGTCCGCAGCTCTTAATTGTATCACGTATGCCGGCTGCCAAGGTCCAGCTGGAGCAAATGCAGGACCCCAATCCCATCCAAAGTCACTCTGCTCCTTTCGGATGAATTGACGGTTAGGAAATTCGAACAGTCCTTCTACACCACTGTGATTCTCTCATCAGCCGTTCCAGTCCTAAAGTATCTGCTGGACTAGTGTTAAGCACTCACGTTGGCCATGCTGGGGAGAGCCTGTTAGCGCGAACGGAGGTTCACCATTTTATCGACTTACTTTCTTGACCTGGTTCCGCAGCAATTTCATTTGCTATTTGGGGAGCGCTGCCGAAATTGATGCTGAGGACTGGGCTAACAGTACAGCTGTTCAGAATGCTTGAGACCTCAAAGAAGTACTGCCTGAATTGATTATTCGTAGATGCTACGTGCTTTCCGCAGAGTTCAATGCTCGTAAAAGTATCGAGGCCATTAAATAATAGCCACGTTGAACCCGAATTAGCCCTACGATAGAAATTTAGGTAATTTGAAGATTTCCAATGAGTATGCTCACTAACAAGTCAATCAGAGGTCCCGAAGTATAAGTCCAATTAGAGTCTGCAATCCATCGAAGGTTGAAGTCGTTCAAGCCATAGTAAGGATCACCAATAACGTGAGCTGCGTATAGATCCAGATGTGCCTGTGAGGGCAGCTGACCGGGCACCGATATACTCAACTTCGAGTTCGATACAGTCCAATCAATTGCACTCAGATCAAGAATTTTCTGCTGACAGCATGCAATAGATGCCGTCGATGCCGTCAAAAAGGCTTGGATATTCCACCGAGCCATGAGTGCGGGATGGAAGGAAGGAATATTGAAAAAAAAAGAGAGGTAATGCACAAGCCACATTAGAGCGAGGGAGGCGGAACAGCACAGATATATTCGATAGCTCATAATGATCTGGGGCAGAACCGTCGTACATAGACTCAAGGATGATGCAATCTATGCTGGCCTCCACCCTTGGTCATGGCACAGTTGCAATACTAATTGTTAAGCAAAGCGGAGAAGACGAATACCAGAACACGGGCCTGTAGCTAATGGGAGGACGATCCCAGGACTTTCAATGGTTGCATTTGACCCCAGGAACCCCACACAAGCATCAATGCCTGTTGTAGAACGGAGGAAAACAAAGAAGGACGTATGCCATTACCTCAGCAACCTCATTACCTCAGCGAGCTCAGACCGTAGAATCAATTAGCGGACATACGTATATCCGCAAGCGGATATCGCTAACCTTTTTTATCAAAAAGTTGATTTTATGGTCTAAGGGACTTCTCTAGACTTTATTAAGCGACGCGACTTATTTTATATATAGAGCTGTCAGACGGACAAGTCACTGAGAAGAACTCTGTCGATTGAAGCTGGCTCTAGAAGCTCTCTATATACATGACGTTGGGGCAAAAGACTGACGACGACACTGAC
>Ga0307515_10005572_pt1 | contig 25469 bp, 16 predicted proteins | sample 17_EM_MG_FD_194513 | JGI IMG/M metagenome (GOLD analysis project Ga0307515, IMG submission 194513) | Populus trichocarpa ectomycorrhiza microbial communities from riparian zone in the Pacific Northwest, United States - 17_EM | ecosystem: Host-associated > Plants > Roots > Unclassified | place... | reverse complement strand
GCCCCAGGTACAGGCTGCGCTCGACCCGGGCGACGGCGCCGGCCAGCGGGAGATCGGCCGGCGCGGTGTACACCGGGTTGCCGCCCAGGATCAGCAGCGAGCGGACGCCGCCCGCCTCGATCGCGCGGACCGCACCGGCGAGGTCGTGGCTGGGCTGGCCGGCCTCGAGCACCACGGGATCGCTGTACGCGACGGTGCGGCCGGTGTTGCCGAGCACCGCGTTGATCGCGGCGACGATCGCGTGGACCTCGGGCGGCTGGCGCTCGCCGGCCGCGACCACCGAGCGCCTCGCCGATCGCGCCAGATCGCGCGCGATCGCGGCGATCCAGCGCGCGCGCTCGGGCGGCGGCGGCGCCTCGGCGAACCGGCCGGCGGCGGGCGGGGCGGGCACCCCCACGCGGAGCAGCTCGGCGAGCAGCTCGGCCGCGACCCGCGCGATCTGCGACCCGCGCACGCGCAGCCGGTGATCGGCGATCACCCCGGTCGCGGAGTAGCCGGCCTCGACCGCGTAGAGCCGGTTCATCGCCGCGCCGGCGCCGGCGACCCGGCGGCGATCGCTGATCTGCCGCGCGTACGCCAGCGCCATCGGATGCTCGGCCACCAGATCGGCGTCGAGCGCGACGATCACGTCGGCGGCGCGCAGGTCGAGCTGGGTCTGCAGCGGCCGGCCGAGCGCGATCCGGTTGCCCGCGAGCGAGCTGCGCGGCGTGAACGGCGACCAGAACGTCACGACGGCCGCCGGCAGCGCGGCGCGGATCCGCGCGACGAGCTCGATCACGATCGGCGACGACGTCGGCTCGAGCACGAGGCAGAGGCCAGCGCCGCGGTCCGCCGCCGCCTGATCGAGCAGCCGCTCGATCGCCGACCACGCGGCCGGCGCGCCGCGCTCCGTGATCATCCGCGCGCGCTCCGGATCGTAGAGCGACAGCACGGCGGCCTGCTCGATCGCGCGGGTCGCGCCCAGGCTCGCCGGGTGATCGGGGTTGCCCTCGACCTTGACCGGCCGGCCCTCGCGAGACGCGACCAGCACGCCGGTGGCGAAGCCGTCCTCGACGAGCCCCGTGGCGTAGTACCGCGGCACGCCGGGCGTGACCTCGGGCGGCTGCACGGCGTAGGGCAGGATGTCGCGCGCCGGCCGCGACGAGCACGCCGCGATCCCGGCGGCCGCGGCGCCCGCGCCGGCGAGCTTGAACAGCGCGCGCCGGCTGAGCCCGTCGAGTCCGGTCGCCGCGTCGTCGTCGCGCGCGGTCATCGGTGGCACGCCGAGCAATGGGTCAGGCGACGCGGGCGGTAGCGGTCCGCGAGCTCGGCCAGCTGTCCGGGGGCGGCCACCCACGTCATGCTGGTGATCTGGTCGCGCGGCCGCAGGTGCGGCGCCGGATCGCGGTGGCAGTCGAGGCACCAGCTCATCGACAGCCGGTGGACCTGATACACCGCGGCCATCTCGTCGACCCGGCCGTGGCACGACACGCAGCCGATCCCGCGGGTCACGTGGATCGCATGGTCGAAGTACACGAAGTCGGGCAGCGAGTGCACGCGCTGCCACCGGATCGGCTGGCCGGTCGCGACGCTGTCGACCAGCGGGGCGATCAGGCTGGCGTCGTTCCAGATCTGGCTGTGGCAGCCCATGCAGCGCTCCGACGCCGGGACCCCGGCGAACGCCGAGCGCTCGGCGCCGTCGTGGCAGTACAGGCAATCGATGCCGTCATCGCGGACGTGGTGGCGGTGGTCGAACGCGATCGGCTGGAGCAGCGGATCACCCGCGCCGGTGGCGTACGGGCTGCGCGCGTAGATCATCGGCGCAGCGACCACGCCGCCCAGCGTCAGGCCGATCGCCACGAGCACGACGCGCGTCGCGGTGTTGGTCCACGGAGGAAACAGAGCGGCCATGGTCGGCGGCGAGTGATCGCCAGCTGACCGCTGCATGCGATATGCCCTGCGATCTGGTACCAGCGCCCCGCGGGGCGCGTGCGCCGCGGCCCACCGTGCCAGTCGCGGCGTGCGCCGAGGCGCGCAATGCTACGGACGGTCGGCGCCGGTCGACAATGACGTGGTCGTCGGCGGAATACCGCTCACCAGCCGGTGCGTGAACGCGTTGCTACGGGACGCGGTCGACGCAGCGCGGCCTCCGGGCCGGCTGCGGGGCAGGTGGGGTGGATGGGCCGCGGCCATCGCGCGCGAGATCGCCGGAACAGCGGCAAAAAAAAGCAAGACAAAGCTGGCGATACTTCAAGCACTCTGCGGTGTGCAACGCGTGTTCCTCGGCGTTCAGCGGGTGGCTGATCCGCCGGGAGCCGAGGCGCTCCGGATGTGGGGACAAGCTCGGCCGGCCGCTACGAGAAGCCCGCAGAGACTGCGCCTTGGCTGGCGACAGGATGCCCCGGGCTGCTACCTCGTGGGCGCTATCGGTTTCGACCTGACACCGTCCCGATCCGCCAGGTTAGCGGATCTCAGCCCGGCTCACGTAAGGCTACCGCTGCTGGAATGGTGGATAGGTTTATCTTAACACCTAGGGTGAAAGTCGGTGGCTCCAATGACCGTCCGGAGACGCAGTCCGTTGCGTCCACGTCCGCGTTGACCCGGAACAGCGACCGCACGATCGATAGTGGAATTTCCACGGGCGCCGAAGCTCACCTCGGCATCGGTCCGCAGCTCCGCGATCCCCAGCGCTACCACATCATGGGAGAGCACGGCCGTGGTGGCCTGGGGCGGGTGTCGCGCGCACATGACCGGGAGCTGGGGCGCGACGTCGCGATCAAGGAGCTGATCTCGCGCGGCAAGGTCGACGAGGTCCGGTTCCTGCGCGAGGCGCTGATCACCGCGCGCCTCGAGCACCCGGGCATCGTCCCGGTCCACGAGGCCGGGCGCTGGCCCGACGGCACGCCGTTCTACGCGATGAAGCTGGTCTCCGGCCGCTCGCTGCGCGACCTGATCTCGGAGCGCAGCACGGTCGACGACCGCATCGATCTGCTGCATCACGTGATCGCGGTCGCCGACGCGATCGCCTACGCCCACGGCCGCAACATCATCCACCGCGACCTCAAGCCCGGCAACGTGATCGTCGGCGACTTCGGCGAGACCATCGTCATCGACTGGGGGCTCGCCAAGGACATCACCGCGTCCGACGAGTCGATCACCGGGGCTACCGGAGGCGAGCAGAGCCGGGCCAGCGGCGACGACGAGCTCACCGCCGTGGGCAGCGTGCTCGGCACTCCCGCCTACATGGCCCCCGAGCAGAAGCGCGGCGAGCACGTCGACCAGCGCGCGGATGTCTTCGCGATCGGCGCGATGCTGTGGGAGCTGTGCTCGCTGCGCAAGACCCTGCCGGCCCAGCCCTACCAGCGCCACCGCATGCTGCGCCGCGCCGGGATCGATCGCGACCTGATCACGATCATCAACAAGGCGCTCGATCAGGATCCGGCGCAGCGCTACCCCGACGCGGGAGCGCTCGCCGCCGACCTCAAGGCGTTCAAGTCCGGAGCGCGGATCGCGGCGCGCAGCTACTCGCTGTTCGCGATGCTCGCGCACTGGACCCGGCGGCATCGCACGCTCGCGATCTCGGTGCTCGCGGCGATCGCGATCGCCGCGTTCGGCATCGTGGTGTATGTCCGCAACATCGCCACCGAGCGCGATCGCGCGGACGGGGCGCTGCTCACCGCACAGCGCGAGCGCGATCGCGCCAAGCTGTCGGAGGCCTCGCTGCTGCTCGAGAAGGACCCGAGCCGGGCGCGCGAGGTGCTCGCCGGGCTCGGCCAGCGCTCGCCCCAGGTCGCGCTGCTCACCGCGCGGGCGCGGCAGCTCGCCGCGGCGCGGGTCGTGGTGGTCGGCGCCGACGTCGACGGGCTGTTCCGCGCTCCCGACGGCGCGACCGTCGAGCTGGTCACCCGCGACGGCGGGTTCCATCGCCTCGACCCGATCAACGGCGTGATCGAGAACCTGGATCGCGAGCTCACGGGAGCGGTCACGCTGCGCGCCGGCCAGTGGCTATACGCGCGCAAGCCATCGGGCGCGAGCTCGATCCACCTCGCGTCGCCGCTCAACGCGAACGTGTTCGACGCCGAGCTGTCGTCGGTGTCGCGGATCGTGGCGCTCGGCGACGCGGTGTACGTGCTCGACGCCGCCGGCGACCTGCACCGGCTCGACGGCAAGAGCCAGGCGATCATCGAGCGCGGCGTGCACAACATCGTCGGTGACGGCGACACCCGCCTGGTGTGCAAGCTGAGCGGCGAGCTCGATGTCGTGCACCGCGACGTGGTCGTGCTCCACCGCCGGTGCCCGGCGACCAAGAGCCCGGCGACCATGGCGGTGGTCCGCGGCGACTACGCCGCGCTGACCGCCGACGGCACGCTGACCGCGTCGCGCCAGGGCAAGGCGCTTGACGTCGCGACGCCGATCCAGGGCGAGTACGAGCTCGCGCTGTCGAGCCAGGGCGTGATCGCGCTGGCCGACTACAGCGCCAGCGGGACGTCGTGGTACGTCCGGCCCGATGGCACGACCCTCGAGGCAGGGCCGGCTCACGCCTCGCAGCTGTTCAGCGTCGCCGCCGACGGTAATCTCGCTGCCTGGGGTTACACCGATGGAACAGTGATCGCGATCGACACCACGACCGGGATGGTGTGGAAGCTGCGAGGCCACTCCGCGCGGGTCGCCTACATCGTGATCGACGCGGCCCACGACCGGGTGGTCAGCGGCGGCAACCGGGAGCTCCGGGTCTGGGACCTGAAGAAGCCCGCGGGTTCGCTGGTCAAGTCGATGCCGTGCGCGATCATCCACGTCGAGCCGTCGCCGGACGGTCGACAGGCCGCGCTCGACTGCAACGACGGGAGCGTGTGGATCTGGACGCGGGCCACCGGCGTGGTCACAGCGATCCAGCGACATGTCGGGATGTCGTTCGGCGTGCAGTGGATCAAGGGCATGGTGTGCTCGGGCGGCTGGTCCGACGGCCGCGTGCTGTGCTCGGCGCCGGACGGATCGAATCTCCAGACGATCGATGCCGGTGAGAGCCGAATTTCGTGGCTGACTGCAAGCCTCGATCATGATTATCTGGTGTTCGCTTCCGCCGACGGCAAGATCTGGCGCTACGACGGCAAGCTCAAGGATCTCTACTCGCACACTGCAGTGCCCAATCGCCTGGCGATGTCGCCCGATGGCAGCATGCTGGCATCGTGCGCCCTCGATGGTTCCTTTGCCGTGTTCGACCTCGTCAATCAGCGGCTCGTGACCCATCTCACCGGCCACGTCGGTGCGGTCTCGAGCGTCGCGTGGGTCGGCGAGGAGCTGTGGACCTCGGGTGACGACGGCGCGCTCAAGCGCTGGGGATTTCACAACGGCCTGGTGACGCTGCGCCAGCGGATCCAGGCCAAGGCGGGAGCGGTGCACCTGATGCGCGTGGTGCGCGGCACCTGGGCCGCCAGCACCGGTGAGGGCGTGCTGCTGGTCAGCCGCGACGGTGACACCGTGGCGCTCTCGCTCGACGTCGGCCGCACGATCGAGACCCTCGATATCTCGCCCGACCTGCACTACGTGGTCGCCGGCACCAACCACGAGCTCGTCGTCGTCGACCTCAAGGACAACGCGGTCGCGACGCTGACCGTCGGGTTCCCCACGCCCAAGCAGATCGGCTTCCTCGACCCGACCACGCTGCAGTTCAGCGAGACCGCCGCGCTCAAGACTCTCGAGGTCGATCGCCTGGACTACGTATCATTCCAGCCCCCCGCCCCCGCCGACGCCGACAACCCCGCCGCGCTCTAGCCCCGATCCGCCGCCCGCCGCCGCTCACCCAAGGAGACACACCATGCGTAAGACCGACCGACGATTATCCCCGGAGCCCAAGTTATCGCACAAGCCTGCCCTGCGTCTGTCCAGAGAGAGCGTCCGGACCTTGACCACGGACCAGCTCCAGCTCGCCGCCAGCGGTTGCCCGACGGGATCGTGGCCGAGTGACACCTCGGCCAACAAGATCTCGGCGGTCTGCTGACCGCACTCTCGCATGCCCCTGGCGAGCGCTCCCCCACCGCTCGCCGGCAACGCTGCTGCTTTTCCGGCTGCCCCGACACCCGCCCCCATTCAAGGAGTGACTCATGCGCAAGATATCTCGCCGTCGTGACGGATCTACTCAGTTATCCCAGTTACCCCCGAAGCGCGCTTTGCGACTGTCACGGGAGAGCATCCGCACGCTGAACGCGACCGAGCTGCCACTGGTCGCGAGCGGATGCCCGACGGGGTCATGGCCAACACAGGGCGGGAGCGGCACGATCCACACCGATTCGACGGGCGCCGGGACGTGCTGAGTCCGCGCGGCCCGCGCACGATGCGTCGTGCCGAGCCGCGCACGTTCGCATCGCAGGCCGTAAGACCCATCCCCCCAAGGAGCGACTCATGCACAAGACATCTCGCCGTCGTGATGTACCTTCTCAGTTATCCAAGCGTGTCCTGCGGCTCTCGCGAGAGAGCATCAGGACACTGACCACGAACGAGCTGCCACTGGTCGCGGGCGGATGCCCGACCGGATCGTGGCCCACGCTGAGCAGTACGTTGCAGGTCAACGCCGTGGACAAGACGGATGACACGGGCGGAGGCGGGACTTGCTAGCAGTACGACCCCTGGCAGTACGACCCGGGCGCGGTTGATGCCGTACCCGGGTCGGTCAGTTTCGTAAGCGAGCTCTGGCTGTCCCCCCAGCATTGTAGCCACCCAAGGAGCGACTCATGCGCAAGACATCTCGCCGTCTCACCCCGCCTCAACAGCCATCCAGGCGCGTCCTGCAGCTGTCCCAGGAAACCGTCCGGACGCTATCGCAGGAACAGCTGTCGATCGCAGCCTCGGGCTGCCCGACCGGATCGTGGCCGACGACAGTGCAGCAGGATTCCGGCGCCTGCTAGGCAGTTCTTGCCGGTGTGTAAGCCCAGGCGGCGGCGGGCGATGACGGCAGATTTGGAAAAAAACCCACTTGACGGCGCGGCGCTGATACTCCATTGCTTGTATGAAGGTATAAAGCCACCGGCGAAGGCAGTCCGGGAGAAGGGGTTGGTTGATGCAGGACGCACTGATTCGGGCGGTGTTCTTCGATGCTCGCGACACGCTGGGTGAGGTAGATCGGCCGGGGCACCTGGTGCCGTACCGGCCGAGCACCGAGAAGCTGCTCTCGGCGATGAAGGGCCTGGGCCACCGGCTCGGCGTGATCACGAATCTGCCGGCCGAGCTCACCACCGAGCAAGGCAAGCAGATGATCACCACAGCGGTGCTCTCGGAGTCACCGCGTCTGGTGATCGGCGACTTCATCGCCGCCGAGAACATCGTCACCAACCACGAGGCAGGCTGTAACAAGCCCGATCCGCGGATCTATGCATTCGCGGCCGGCAAGTTCGACCTGCCGCCGTCGCAGTGCCTGTTCCTCGGAGAAAATCTGATCGAGGTGCTCGGCGCGCGCGCGGCGGGGATGCAGGCCGAGCTCAAGCCGTGTCCGCCGGGCCGCGAGTTCCAGCCCGCGCCGCTCGGCGGCAAGCCATCGCCGACCGACAGCGGCCGCGCGTTCGAGGCGTTCTTCGAGCACGAGCACCTGCTCGGCGAGCGGATCTTCGCGTGCGGCGATCGGATCGCGGCCTGGCTCGGCAAGCTGGCCAACTCGCCGCTGCCGCCCAACCTGCGGGCCGCGATGGGATTCTTCGTCTATCTGATCGACAACTTCGCCGACCAGGTCCACCTCCGCGCCGAGGAGGCGGTGATCCCGCTCGCGGTGGCGCGCGGCATGGATCCGAACGCGGCGACCTGGGTGATGAACCAGCACGAGCAGGCCCGGGCGTACTTCCGCGCGCTCGACGTCGCGTGGCGCCGGATCCAGGGCGGCGACCGCGCCGACAGCTGGCAGGCGCTCGGCGAGTTCGGCAAGATCACCGAGATCTTCGTGGCGCTGTTCAAGGCCCACGCGATCCGCGAGAACGACTCGATGTATCCCGAGATCGGGCGCTGGCTGTCCGAGGCCGACGACGCGCTCGTGCTCAACATCATCTCGCACTATGGCCCGCCCGACATCACGCCCTTTGTCGCCCTGGTCGGCGAGATGGAGCGCGCGCTCGGAATCGAGACCCCGTCGTGATCGGTGCGCACGGACCCGGCGCGCACGGATCCAGGCCGGCGCGGTTCTTCTGGCCCGAGCAGCGCGCGCAGCTCGACCGGCTGTTCGAGGCGATCCTGCCCGGCTCGGCGGACTCGCCCGGCGCGAACGACGTCGCCGCGGCCGAGCTGATCGACCGCGAGCTGGCGATCGAGCCGGTCGACTACTACGAGGTGCCGGCGTGGCGCGCGCTCTACGTCGCGGGGCTGGCGGCGCTCGACGCGGCGTGCCGGGTCCAGGCCAAGGTCGCCCTGGCCGACGCGACCGCCGAGCAGGTCCACGAGCTGGTCGCTGGGCTGGCGGCCGGACAGCTCGCCGGGTTCCCGGCCGGGCTCGATCAGAAGAAGCTGTTCGCGACGCTGCGCGCCCACTGCATCGAGGGCTGCTTCTCCGATCCGAAGCACGGCGGCAACCGCGGCGGCGCGATGTGGCGGTGGTACGGCTACCTCGAGAGCTCCAAGCCGTTTCACCGCGGCGGCGGCGCCGGGGGTCCGCGATGACCGCGCCGCGGTTCGACCGTCCCGACGTGATCATCGTCGGCAGCGGCGCCGGCGGCGGCACCGCGGCGCACGCCCTGACCGCGCGCGGGTTCACCGTCACCGTGCTCGAGAAGGGCGAGGCCCGCGGCGCCGAGTCGTTCCTGCCGCTCGACGAGCTCCACTTTCACGCCCGCAAGGCGCTGATCCCGGGCGCCGATGTCGACCCGCAGATCTACGCCGGGGTCGACGGCAAGCAGCGGATCTCGGTCGAGCGCTGGTGGGAGGCCAACGGGGTCGGCGGCTCGACCCTGATCTGGGACGCCAACTTCCCGCGCTACACCCGCGAGGACTTCGAGGTCCTGTCGGTGATGAAGGACGTCCCGGGCGACGCCAGCATGGTCAACTGGCCGTGGACCTACGACGAGTTCCAGCCGTACTTCGAGGCCGCCGAGCACCTGTGGTGCGTGTCGGGCAAGACCCGCCAGCACGAGCACCACGCGCGCCAGGAGCCGACCCGCGACGGCTACGAGCTGCCGATGCCGCCGCTCCGGCCGCACGCCCACACCCAGTTCCTGATGGAGGCGTTCGGCAAGGCCGGCATGATGCCGTACCTCGGCGCGCGCGCGATCAACTCGCAGACCCACGCGGGGCGGCCGGCGTGCTCGTTCTGCGGCTACTGCCAGTTCTTCGGCTGCGCGGTCAACAGCCGGGCCAACGCGGTCAACACCGTGCTGGCGCGCGCGCTCGGCACCGGGCGCTGCGATCTGCGCACCGGGCACTGCGTGACCCGGGTGGTTCACGACAACGGCAAGGTCCGCGGCGTGATGTACCGGACCGAGCCCGGCGGCCGCGAGCACTTCCTCGGCGCATCGCGCGTGTTCGTGTCGGTCCAGACCATCCAGTCGGCGCGGCTGTTCCTGCTGTCGCAGATCCCCGATCCGAACAAGATGATCGGCCGCTACCTGACCTATCACACCAAGGGCACCGCCGAGCTGACCTTCAAGAACCAGCCGGTGTGGGATCAGGGGCCGGCGTTCCAGCCGCGCACCGCGATCGGCAGCCTGCAGCTGCGCGACCTGTACACGATCGACGATCCGGCGAGCGGCCTGACCAAGGGCGGCAAGTTCTCGATCTACGACCCGTACACCTGCACGCCGCCGCTGCGCCAGATCAAGACCGCGAGCATGGGCAAGACCCGGCCCAACGTGTGGGGCAAGGAGCTGGTCGAGTACCTGCGCGAGCTGCGCGCCCAGGGCGGCGTGTCGTTCTCGTTCACCGGCGAGGCGATGTCGCTGTACGACAACCGGGTCGAGCTCGACGACGTGGTCAAGGATCCGTGGGGCCTGCCGGTCGCCAAGACCTACTATCGCCACCACGAGTACGATCGCCGGCTCGCCGACTACGCGCTCGGCCGCGTGATCGACGTGATGGCCGCCGCTGGCGGCGAGCTCCGGCGCTACGACGGCCAGCCCGAGGCCAACCCGGGCTACGGCCACGTCCACGGCTCGCTGCGCGCGGGCGCCGATCCGGGCGCCTCGGTGCTCGACGCGAACTGCCAGAGCCACACGGTGCGCGGGCTCTACGTGCTCGACGCGGCGTTCATGCCGACGGCGGGCGCGTCGAACCCGTCGCTGACCCTGATCGCCAACGCGCTGCGGGTGTGCGAGCGCGTGGAGGTCTCGTGATCCTCGGCGCCACCGCGGGCACGCGGGTCCACGCGCCCGAGGGCACCCGGGTCGCGTACCTCTCGGCGTACACCGCCGGGGCCGATCTCCTGCACATCCCGGTGCGGCGCACCGCCGACGGCGCGATCGTCGTCGCGGCGGACGCGACCGTGGCGCGGCAGACCGGCGCGCCGGGCGCGCTCGCCGAGCTGACCCTGGCGCAGCTGCGCGCGCTCGACTGGGGCGCGACCTACCGCGAGGCCGACGGCACCGCGTACGCCTACCCGGCGCGGATCGAGACGTTCGCGATGCTGCTCGATCACCTGCCCGCCGAGCCGGCGCTGCTGATCGACGTCCTCGACGGCAACCCCGACACCCTCACCAAGGTGATCGCGGCGCTGCGCCACCGCGGCCGGACGGCGCAGGCCATGATCGCGGTGCACGACGACGCCGGGCTCGCCGCCGCGCGCGGCCAGGGCGTGGCGATCGCGTCGGCGGGCAAGCTCGCCACGGGAGCCACGTGGCCCGCCGGGCCGATCACCGCCGCGGTCGTGCCGATCGAGGCCGCGATCGACGCGGCCGGCGCCGCCACGTCGCTGGGCAAGGAGCTCGCCGCGCGCCACGCCGCGGGCACGCTGCCGCGCGGCGCGGTGCTGGTCGCCACCGGCCCGCTGGTGCCGGCGCAGCTCGCCGCCGCGGCCGAGCAGACCTGGGTCCACGCGGTGTGCGCCGACTCGATCCTCGAGCTCGCGGCGGCGCGGCGCGGCGGCTGGGAGTGGATCCGCGAGCCGTTCGCCGGCGCGGCGGACCAGCGCGCCGACGTCAACGCCGACCTCTGGCACCTGGGTTACGCCAAGCACAACCGGACGTGCCACGTCTACGTCGACGACGGTGTCCACGTCGCGATCCAGCCGTTCACCGGCCAGGTCGGCTACACCGCCACCGGCGACGCCACCGCCGATCAGCTGCACGCCCAGCTCGAGCGCAGCTGGGACGCGCTGCGCGACTGGCCGTTCTACGCCGGCGGCGGCGTCGGGTTCGCGGTCGGCATCGACGGCGACTTCGCCGCCGAGGTCGACGTCGAGAGCGCGGTGGCGTGTCAGGCGACCACGGTCGAGATGGCCGCGGTCAACGTCGATCCGGCGACCCACCGCAAGCCGTGGCTCGCCGACGGCTCGCCCAACCTGACCGGCTCGTTCCGCGACAAGCACACGTTCTTCGATCCGCACGGCGCGCCGCCCTACGTCGGGGTCGAGCACGACGAGGACGACGGCTACCGGATCAACTGGAACCTGGGCAACGACTACGACTCGAACCAGTACGGCAAGGCAGTCGGCGACGGCAAGCTGCTGCGCGCGCGGCTCCGGCTCGAGCGCCGCGGCGCGTACTGGTCGGCCTGGCAGCGCCGCATCGACAAGCACGGCGCGCGCGACTGGGTATGCGTCGGCGCGGTCCGCAACGAGTCCCTGAACCCGCGGGTCTACCTGCGCTGCGCCGGCAAGCGCTGGCGGCAGGAGAACACCGAGCGACCGAGCGAATGGATGCCGGTCGTCGCCAACCACTTCACGTTCCGCGATCTCACGATCGTCCGCTTCACGGAGACCCGATGACACCCGAAACCGACCCGCTGCGCACCATCATCGACTTTGGACTCACCGCCGCCGACCTCGGTCCGCGGATCACCAGCACCGAGGAGGCGGGCGAGGAGGCCGCGGCCAAGCTGCTCGAGCTCCACGACCACTGGCCGGATCCGGCGCTCGCGCCGGTGCCGTTCGCGCTCGACAACGAGCCGAACGAGCACGACGTGCTGCCCCGCGCCGACTACCTGGTGGTGACCTGGACCGTGGCCGAGCACGACGCGCTCGCCGCGGTGCTGACCCCCGGCGTGTCGCGCAACCGCTGGTACCGCTACGCCCGCGACTTCGAGGCCAAGTACCTGCCGAAGATCCGCAACGGCGCGCCGTCGCGCTACGTCAAGCGGCTCGGCAGCTACTACATGACCAAGATCGGCACGGCGACGGTGCTGTGCTTCAAGTCGGAGCTGCACCTCAACCAGGACGGGATCCGCAACCAGCCCGGCGGCACCACGCTGCCGGTCAAGGACCTGTTCATCCAGCTGATCGCCGAGGTCAAGCCCAAGCTGGTGATCACCGTCGGCACCGCCGGCGGCGTGTTCCCCGCGCACGATCTCGGCGACGTGCTGATCACCCACTCCGCCAAGTTCCGCTGCAGCTCCGAGTTCAAGGACGCGCCGTTCAACGGCAAGGAGTACCGCAGCAAGTTCAAGATGCCGACCAAGCACCTCGCCGCGGCCAAGAAGCTGCTGCGGTTCCAGGACCCGCACCTCATCGAGCCCGACTTCTGCCCGCCGACCCAGCGCTACGAGTGGAAGGGCGATCCGCTGCCCGGCACGCGCAACAAGCCGACGATCCGGATCGAGGGCGGCGCGGCCGAGGGCGACCTGCCCGAGAACTCGCCGATCCTCACGACCGACTACTTCGAGTTCGGCACCACCGACAACGGGCTGTGGAAGCAGGGCTGTGCGGTCGAGATGGGCGACGCGGTGCTCGGCCTGGTCGCGGCCGAGCACCCCGACACGCCGCCGTGGCTGGTGATCCGCAACGCCTCGGACCCGGCGATCAACGCCAACCTGCCGCGGATCAAGCCGCGCGCGCTCGACATGCAGGCCCACTGGGCGGTCTGGTACTACACGGCGTTCGGGTACTGGACCAGCGTGAACAGCGCGGTCGCGACCTGGGCGGCGATCGCCGGGGATCAATGACCCAGGGCGCGCTGCGGGTGTTGCCGACCGAGGTCGAGCTGGCCGTCCGGGTCCAGCCGTGCCTCGCCGAGCGCCGCACCTACGAGCGCGCCGACCGGGCCCACCCGTGCGAGTTCTTCGCCGACCAGGGCTCGTTTCATTCCTACGATCTGCGCGCGGACTCGGCGCCGCCGACCCCGTCGACGCTGCAGCCGGTGCGCTACGCCGGCCGCCGGCGGATCGTGCCCGAGCTGTTGTCGGGCTGCCGTAAGGCGCCGATCATGTCGGTCGGCATCAACCCGAACCTGCCGGCGTTCTGGCCCGGCAAGCACAGCTCGCTGCAGCCGGTGTTCGACGATCTGCTGCAGTACGTGCACCACTATCGCTACCGCGCGATCGGCAAGCTCGAGATCGAGCCCGGCGCGTACACGACGCTGCTGCACGGCCGCACCGACCAGGCGGCGGGCGGCCCGGAGCTCGCGGCGACCGGCACCGACCTGCCGGTGCGGCTGGCCAACCAGGCGATGTACGAGGCCTACCAGGGGCTGCTCGACGGGCTGGCCGCGGCGGCGGGCTGGACCGGCGCGAAGCTGTCGGTCGGCGAGGACCTGAGCTACGGCAACATGGTCGCGTGCGGCTCGCCGCGCTGGATCACCCGGCCCGATCCCAAGCAGCCGGGCCTGCCGGTGATGACCACCGAGCAGCGCGACGGCATCGTCGACGAGTGCTTCTCCAAGCGGCGCTACTTCCTGCGCCAGCTGTTCCACAGCCTGCCCCGCGTGCTGCTGGTGTTCGGCGGCGCGACCCGCGACGCGGTCGCCACCGCGATGGCCGGGCACTTCACCGCCGGCGCGCCGAAGGTCGGCGAGGACCTCGACGCCCTGCTCGCGCGCCGCGTGGTGCTGCGCTACGGCGCCTTGCCCGACGGCAAGGAGCTCGCCGCGCGCGTGATCTTCGTGCCCCACGCCAGCGGCAACCCCGACGGGTTCGCCGCGGCCAAGGCCAAGGTCATCGCGGCGCTGCACGACGAGGTCACCGCGGGCGCGATCGGCTTCGACCAGAAGTCGGGCCACCTGGCGCGCAGCGTCGGCGCGTGCACGTTCTGCGACAACGCGATGTACCGGATCGGCGCGTGCGACTACGTCGACCAGCTGGTGCCGCTCGCCCGGCCGCCGCAGGCGCCCGGCGGCGAGGAGAGCAGCGAGGAGGGCGGCGACGGTGCGGCCGCGATCCTGCGCGAGCGAGCGGCGCAGGACGCGCTGCTCGACGCATGGACGGCGCGGAGCGGGGGCGCCGGGGGCGCCTTCGGGTAGGAGGGGGGAGCGGTGGTGTTGTTACCGGAGAAAGCGATCAACGATCTCGTCGAGCTGCTCATCGCGAGCGGCGGGGTGAACCAGCTGTGGCTCGACAACCTGTTCGCGCTGTTGCCGCCGGCGTTTCACGTGACCTTGCCCGAGCCCGACGTGCCCGAGGACCGGCTCCGCCTCTCGCTGGCCAAGCTCAACCTCCAGGTCGATCCGATCCAGGGCACGCTGCCGTTCGCGGTCGTGCTCGACCAGCTGACCCGCGATCCGGGATCCGAGATCAGGTCGCGCGCCAAGCAGCTGCTCAACCAGCTCGCCGCGCCCGGCGCCGCGACCACCGATCCGCTCGGGGCGCTGAGCGATCTCCGCCTGGTCGGCGCTGCGCTGTTCGTCGGGCGCGATGACCTGCGCGCGACGTTTCGCCGGCTCGCGACCCCGGGCGGGCCGTGCGTGGTCACGGTCAACGGCCCGCCGCAGGTCGGCAAGTCGCACACCCGGCGGCTGCTCGCCCACGCCGCGAGCCGCAGCTCGGTGTTCCACCTCGCGTGGTGCGAGATCGAGCCCGAGCAGGAGGCCCAGTTCACCGCCGACTGGCTGATCGAGGAGCTGGTCCACTCGGTGGTCCCGGGCGCGACCAGCGCCCCCCCGCGCCGAGAGCCCCCGGCGCGCTGGTACTCCGAGCTCGCGAGCTGGGCGGTCGGGCAGTTCGCCCAGCTCGGCGCCAACGCGATGGTGTGGATCGTGATCGACGGCGCCGGCCGGCCCAACGTGGTCTCGGAGATCCGCGGCGTGGTCGAGCGGCTGGCCGCGGTGGTCGCGACCCCGACCACTCCGGTGGCGCTTCGCCTGATCCTGGTCGATTGCGATCCGGCCACGCTGCGCCAGGTCGGCTGCGCGATCGATCCGGTGCAGGTCGTGCACCTGACCAAGGACGAGGCCCGCAAGTGCCTCGAGTCGCTGGTCGACCCGCCGAAGTTCACCGCGAAGTGGACGGTCACCGAGGCCGCCCTCAACCAGCTCGCCACGCTGACCACGCGCAGCGTCGCAGACGCGCTCGAGCAAGCGCTGGCGTCATGACCGCGCTCGCCCGCAACCAGAACCAGGGCTGCGTCGAGCGCCGCGAGGCGTTCCTGCGCAGCGCCGCCGTGCTGTGGCAGTTCGATCCCGATGCGCTCCAGCCCGACGACGCGCACCCGGCCGCAGCCGGCGAGGTCCGCGCGCTGCTCCGGCTCGACGTCGCGCGGGTGCGCACCCCGGGCGGCGACGCCTGGACGCTCAGGGACCCGCGGCGCGGCCAGGTGCTGCGCGACGCCGCACCTGGCCAGCTCGCCGCGCTGCGCGCGCGCAACCCGGCGATCGCGTCGCGCGAGCAGGCGCTGGTCGACCGCTGGCTCGCCGGCCCCGATCCCGAGCTCGCAGGCTACGACTTCGCGGCGCTCGCGGTGGTCGCGCGGCTCGCCACCTGGTTCGACGCGCCGCCGGCGCACTTCCCGTCGACCGAGCAGCTGACCCGGCTGCGCGCCCGCGCCCGGGCCCGCGAGCCGCTCGACCGGCTCGGCGGGGTGCGGTTCCGCGGCCGGGCGCGCGAGCTCGAGCGGCTGCGCCAGCTCGCCGCCGAGTCGCGGATCCTCGTCGTCCACGGCCCCGCCGGGGTCGGCAAGTCGACGCTGACCGCGCGGGTCGTGCTCGACGGCATCGCCGGCGGCGATCCATCGCATGCGTTCGCCTACCTCGACCTCGACGACCCGGGTCCGGCCATCTCCGACGGCGTCGCGCTGGTCGCCGAGCTCGCGCGCCAGCTCGCGGTCCAGCGGCCCGACGCCGCCGGCGTGGCGCACGCCGCGTCGCGCGCCGCGCTGACCGTCACCGAGCTCGCGCGGAGCGGCGGCGGCCCCGGCCACGCGCTGGCCCAGGCTGCGTCGACCCGCGAGCTCGCCGCCCAGCTCGGCGCCGCGCTGCGCGCCGACGGCGTCGGCCGCGTCACGATGATGCTCGACACCTTCGACGACACGCCGTACCCGAGCGCGGATCGCGTGCGCCAGCTCGGCGACCAGCTCGGCGTGCTCGACACCCACCTGCCCGGGCTGCACGCGATCGTGATCAGCCGCGTCGCGCTGGCGCTGCCCGGCGCCGCCGCGCTCGAGCTCGGCGCGCTCGATCCCGAGTCCGCCGAGACCTACGTGCGCGAGCTCGGGGTCCGCGGCGACGCCGCGGTGCGCGCCGTGCTCGACATCGGCCGCGCCGATCCGCTCACCCTGCGGCTCGCCGCGTCCGTGGTGATCGGCGGCGGTGGTCCGCTCGATTCAACCCTCGGCGCCGCCCTCGGCACGGCGCCGGTGGCCGACGTCCAGCGCGCGCTGTGCCGCCGGCTGGTCGCGCAGGTCCACGACCCCGAGATCCGGCGCCTGATCTACCCGGGCCTGGTGGTTCGCCGGATCACCGCCGAGATCGTGATCGACGTCCTCGCCGGGCCGTGCCAGCTCGGCGAGGTCACCGCGGCGCGCGCGGCGGCGCTGATCGCGCAGCTCGGCCGCGAGGTCGCGCTGGTCCGCTGCGCCAGCGACGGCGCGGTCGAGGCTCGCGGCCAGGTCCGGCACCTGCTGCTCACCGAGCTCGGCCGCGAGCAGCCCGACGGGGTGCGCGAGCTCCACGCCCGCGCCGCCGCGTACCACGAGGCGCGCGACGACGAGGCGTCGATCGCCGAGGCCGCGTACCACCACTTCGCGCTCGGCGAGCTCCACGGCCCGTGGCTCGAGCGCCTGACCCCGCGGTCCGGCGACCGGCTGCGCGGCGCGCTCGACGAGCTGCCGGAGCGCGCGTGGCCGGTGATCGCGAGCTACGCCGGCATCGATATCCCGCCCGAGCGGCTCACCGGCGCCACCACCGACGACCTCGAGCACGGGCTGGCGCGCAAGCTCGAGGCCCTGTTGCGCGACGACCGGGTCGAGGACGCGCTCGCGCTGATCGCGCAGTCGCAGCCGCCGCAGCTCGAGGGCAGCGAGCTGTGGCGCTGGGAGGCGCGCGTGCTGCGCCTCGCCGGGCGGCCGCGCAGCGCGCTGGCGGCGTTCGAGCGCTCGCTCGCCGGGCGCGACGGCTCGACGCCCGCCGCGCGCGCCGATCGCGCGCTGGCGATCGCCCTGGCCGAGGAGCTCAACGATCGGCGCGCGCTGACCCGGCTGGCCCCGCCGGCCGACGCGGCCCGGCCGCCCGCGCCCGCCGCCGGCGGCACGCCGGCGCAGTGGCTCGACGATCACGCCCTGCGCGTGCTGGTCGCCGAGGCGATCGCCGCGACCAGCCGATCGGTGACCGCGGCGCAGGCGGCCACATCTCCGACCCCGGCGGCGACCCCGGCCGCGACCCCGGCCGCGACCGCACCCGCGCCGGCGGCGGCGGCCACGCTCTATGCCACCGCCGCGCGGCTCAACCGCACCCCGCGCGCGCCCGATGGCTCGGTGCCGCTCCAGGCCTGGGTCGATACCCTCCCCGGGGTTCGCCTCCATCCGCCGATCGATCCGTCGGCCGATCCCCCGGTCGATCCGCCAGTCGCTCCCCCACCAGGCGCCGCGATCGGCGGAGACGAGGAACTGTCATGAAGCTGCTCGACGCCGCCGATCTCATCCACCTCAACCAGGCGATCGTCGACGCCGGCGCCGCCAGCGAAGCGTTCCTCGAGAACCTGGTCGCGCCGCTGCTGCCGAGCTTCGTCGCGAGCCTGCCCGATCTCAAGCCGGCCCGGCTGACCCAGGTCCTCGCCCGGCTCAACAACAGCGGCCGGCTGGTCGACGGCTCGCTGCCGATCGAGATCGCGCTCACCGTGCTGCACGCGTCGCCGTTCGCGGCGCTGTCCGAGCTGTCCGGCAAGCTGCTCGCCAAGATCGCGTGCACCGCCGGCCTGGGCGGCAGCGCGGCCGAGCCGGTCACCTACGCAGCCGGCGTCCAGGAGGCGTTCACCGGCCCCAGCGACGCCACGCTGCCGTTCGACTTCCTGGCCCGCGGCGCGCAGATCGGCCGCTCGGTCATGAAGCTGGTGGTGCCGCGCCACGAGAACGGCCAGCCCGCGATCGGCCCCACCGGCGAGCCGCGGCGCTTCGTCGGCACCGGCTGGCTGATCGCGCGCGACATCGTGATCACCAATCTCCACGTGGTCTCGGCGCGCGAGTCCGACGAGCCCGATCCCACCGGCGACGACCTCGCGCAGCAGATCGCCGCCACCGAGCTGATCCTCGACTTCGACGCGCCCGGCGCGGCCGCGACCCCGACCGCGAAGGTCACCGGCGCGCTGACCACCGGCGCCCGCGGCGGACCGCGCGACTACGTGCTGCTCCGGGTCGCGCCGCTCGCCGCTGGCTGGCCCGCCCCGCTCGCGCTCCGGCGTCAGCCGCCGGCGATCCCCAGGGAGGGCTACCCGGTCAACATCGTGCAGCACCCCGCCGGGCAGGCCAAGCGGATCGCGATCCGGCGCAATCTGCTCAAGACCGCGACCGCGAGCGAGCTGCAGTACTTCGGCGATACCCTCGGCGGCTCGTCCGGCTCGCCGCTGTGCAACGACGCCTGGGAGGTCATCGGCCTGCACCGCGCGAGCGGCCCGGCGACCAACGTGATGGTCAACGGCCGCGAGGCCGCCGCCTACAACCTCGGCGTGCCGATCGGCGCGATCCTCGACGACCTCGAGAAGGCCGCCGCCAAGGTCTACGCCGAGATCGCCCCGCAGATCCTCAGGTAGCGCGGGTCGTCAGGGCCGGCTCACGACTCCGGGGTGGTAAACGACCCGGTTCGAGCTACTACGAGATCAGACAATTCCGGAGGTCGCGATGGCGCTGATCGGGAGTCGCGACGGTCGCAAGACCCGGATCCTGGGGGAGCTGGAGAACGCGATCGCGGACGCTGCATCCGCGCCCGAGCGGCTGATCGCCGCCGCCGAGCTGCACCACGCGTTCTCGTTCGACGAGGTCCGTGACTGCGACAAGCGCCTCGACTACGAGCCGCGGTGCAGCGTGTCGTGCCCGCGGTGCGGCAGCATCTGGGTCGGTTCGAAGGCGGGCGAGATCCTGCGCCTGGGGCTCGGGGCCAGCCGCCTGGAGCGCGCGAAGACCACGATCGAGGGCGGCATCCGCACGCTCGTCCACGTGCACCGGCTCGGCCAGATCATCGCCGGGCTCGACATCGGCTATGTCCTGGCGTTCGACGCCACCGGGCTCGCCTTGCAGGGCCACTGCCACCCCGCGCGGGCGCTGGCCCGGGCGCAGGGACCGCGCCTGCCGTACGAGTCCGGCTCCGAGCTCAGCGACGACTCGAGGCCCGAGCGCTTCATGCACGGCATCACCGCGATGCTCGAGCTGCCGGCGGAGGGCGGTGATCCGATCGATATCGTCGTCGCGACCCGCGCCCCGGAGCTGTTCGTCGTGCGGCTGGAGCAGGGCGGGCTGACGATCCGCGCGCGGCACGCGCTGCCCGGGTGGAGCCGGAGCCTCACCGTCACCGGCAGGCCCGGCGACGAGGCGCTGATCTGCGTCACGCGCAGCGGCGAGTTCCTCGAGTGGCAGTGCCGGGAGCTGCGCGACGCGCCTCGCGCGGGCCCGGTCCGGACCGATCGGACCAACCTGTTGCCGACCGCGGTGGCCCGGCCGGCCGGTTCGCAAGCCGGCGATGGCCACGCGCTCTTCGTCGGCGCGAACGACGGCCTCTACCTCCGGCGCTCGCGCGACGCCAAGCCGGTCCACGTCGCGGTGACCCGCAGCTCGGTGCAGTCGATCGCCACGGTGACCATCCCGGCCGACCGCGAGGGCGGCAGTCCCCGGTCGTACGCGGCGCTCGGGCTCGAGGACGGCCGGCTCCGCGTGATCGAGGAGCGCGCGCTGTTCGCCTGGCTCGACGGCCACGACGCGCCCGGCGCGCACGACTTCCGGGTCAACCTGGGCGACGCGGTGCTCGGCCTCGAGATCCTCGTCACCGACGAGCCCGACTCGCCGTTCGTGCTCGCGGCGCTGCGCGATCACCGGCTGCGGCTGTTCCACGTCCGCAGCCGCGAGACCCTGATGCGCGAGCTCTGGGGGGTGTGGCGGGAGGTCATCGGCGACCCGGACGCGATCACGCGGTCCGAGCTCGACGCCCAGCTCGCCGGCGAGCACCGGCTGCGCGGCGACGCCGGCGCGAGCCACCAGGACGCGCTGCGCTACCTGCTCGTCGACGAGGTCCTGCCGCGCTGGACCGAGACGCTCGACGGCTGCGATCCGCGCGTCGTCCAGCGCGCGTGCGAGGTCACCCGGGGCGCCGGCGACAAGGTCCTGTACCGGCTGTCGGCGACGATGGGCAAGATCGCCGACGGCGACGCGAGCGCGCTGATCCGGATCAGCCGGGCCTGCCTGGTCGCGATGCCCGAGCGCGATCCCCAGCGCTGGCGGGCGTTCGTGTCGTACCACCTCAAGCGGTTCCACGAGTGCACGAGCCGGCCCGCGCTGCGCGACGACGTCCCGCGGCTGCAGCACTGGAGCCGGTTCGTCCGCAAGTACCTGCTGCTCGGCGAGACCTTCGCGGACAAGCGGTTCGGCATCACCAGCCTGGTGGCGCGGAACAAGGCGACCCACAAGCACCTCGACGCGCTGATCTATGCGACCCAGCTCGAGCAGCAGCGCTACGATCTCAAGTGGTCGCGCGTCGCGCGCCGCGACAAGCACGGCCGGGCGCAGGAGATCGCGCGCGTCGAGATCATCGACAACGTCGCGATCGTGATCACCGCGGCCGCCGAGATCGTGTTCTTCGACCTCGAGGGCGAGCCGCTGCCGATCTACTGCGACGGGCGCGCGCGCGATTGTCTGTCGCCGGAGCGCGGGGCCCTGGTGTCGGGCGTCATCCGCACCCGGGTGGCGCGGGTCACCCGCAAGCACGGGTCGTGGGTCCGCATCGCGCTCAGCTGGGCGGGTGGCGTCAAGTCGGACCGGCCGCGGCTGACGATGTTCGACGTGCGGTTCGCCGGACGCTGCGTCGAGCTCGACGGAGTGCACGCGGTGACCAGCCGGCTGCCGGCGCGCGCCGACGGCGCCGAGGTCGAAGTCCACGGGCTGTTCGGCCTGCCCGGCGCCGACGCGTTCCTCGCCGGGCTCGACTCGAGCGAGTCGCCGCTCGCCCTGCTCACGCAGCGCCCGGGGCCGGGCTCGGGGCCTGAGGCCGCGCGGGGCTGGGTACTGTCCGAGCTGGCGCCGGGAGAGGGCTCCAGGGACGGCCTGCCGGAGGTGCTGTCGACGCCGGTGCGCGCCGTCGCGGCGTTCGAGCTCGAGACCCCGGGTTGCTACCTGGCGGCGGCGGGTGCCGCCGATGGCTCGCTGCGGTTCACCGCGTTCGACCTGGCGGGCCACATCGTGGCGGTCGACGCCGGGCCGACGCTCCTGGTCCACTCCATCAACGACATCGCGCTCGCGGTGCGCCGCGACGATGACGAGTACGACTACGTGTGTTATGCGGGCACCGAGACCGGAGAGAGCCTGTGCCTGCTGGTCCGCGTCGACCTCCCGGCCCGGACGATCGTGACCAAGCAGCTGTGGCGCGACCTGCACGACAGCCCCGTGATCGCGGTCCGGCCGACGAAGCAGCCGGATCAGCCCGGCGCGCGCGTGCTGTACGACAAGGAGGTGGTGTTCATCGTGACCCGCGATGGCCACATCGCGATCCACCACGCGGCGCGGGGCGATCCCGGCACCGTCGAGGTCACCGCGTCCAACAACTACTACTTCGAGGGCATGCGGTTCGACCGGATCAACCTCCCGGCGGGGCTGACGTCGTGGGCGAGCCCGCGCGGCCGCTCGGGGTTCCTCGCCGCGTACCCCAACGGCGAGCTGCAGTACGGCGAGCTCCATGCGCCGCGCGAGTCGCGGCCGCACGCGGCGATGAAGCGCGACACCCGCCAGCTGTACCAGGACGTGATGCACGCCCAGCTGTTCCACGGCGCCGGGGCGAGCGAGCAGCAGAAGCTGGAGATCTGCGCGATGGTCCGGATCGGCGGCGGCGCGCTGCGCAGCTACGTGCTGCGCAAGCAGCTCGAGGAGCTGCCGTGGAGCGCGCTCGGGGTCGACGAGATCGAGGCCCTGCTCGACGAGCACCTCGCCGGGCTCAGCGCCGAGGTCGCCGAGGAGCGCAACCGGATCAAGCTCGTGGTCAAGATGGTGTCGAGCAAGGTGCTCGATCGCCACCCCGACGAGATCCTCGAGGACTGCCGGCCCGGCAAGGCCTACGATCGGATCGCCGCGTACCCGCGGGTGTGGCGGACCTGCCGGTACCTGAGCCGCTACCTGCTCGACGCCGCGGTCCAGGCGCAGCCCGGCGCGGTCCGGGTCCGGATGAGCATCGTGCACGCGCTGCTCCGGGCCAACGTGCTGTGGCACGCGGCGCTCGACGAGCAGAGCGCGCGGCACATCCCCCTGGCGCTGCGCGACGTGCTCACCGCGTGCCTGCGCGACGAGGACCGGATCGTGTGCGTCGAGGCGCTGCGCGCCGTCGCGGTGGTGCTCCGCAACGTCAGCATGCTGCTGGCGCGCGCCCGCGACGAGGACCGCGAGCTGACCCGCACCAGCTTCTTCCCGCTCGGCCTCAAGACCCTGCAGTGGCTGGTGAGCACGATCCTCGAGAACTTCGCGCGCTACCGGCGCTACGGCCAGCCGGTGCTGCTGTCGACGCCGTGGTCCTACATCACGGTCCTCGTGCTGGTGATCCGGCTGTTCCCGGCGGACGCGCTCGGGGTGTGCGAGCAGATCTCGCGGCGCGGCCTGGGCGACAGCCTCGAGACCATCGTCGATCGGCTGCGCGGCAGGCGCGTCCGCGGGCTGCGCGCGCGGATCCGCGCGCGGTGGATCATGCCGCTGTTGCGCCAGCGGGCCCACGCCCAGGCGCGCGCCGAGTTCATCGCCGCGTTCGACGACTGCAACATCGGCCGGATGCTGGTCGACTACGACCTCGCGCCGGGCGACGCAGATCACCCCCGGGCGAGCGGCCTGGTCCACATCTATCGCCGCCTGGCGCTGCTGTGGAACGTGGTCGACGACGCGGGCATCGCCGCGATCCCGGTGCGCTGTGCTCGCGGCGGCGACCTGCCCGAGCTGGCCGGCAGCCTCGCCGCGATGCCGAGGATCCTGAGGATGTTCGTCCAGATCGCGCGCGCCGGGCGCGACGAGCAGGTCGGTCGGCTCGCCGAGCTGCGCGCCGCGATCGCGAGCGAGCTGCGCGACGGCCAGGAGCCACCCGAGGCGGTGCGGATCGTCCTCGAGCGCGTCGTCGAGTACTGGCAGTCGGTCCTCGAGCCGAAGATCCCGACCACCGGCGAGAAGCTCGCCGGCCACACGCTCGGCCGGATCCTGATGGAGCGCGACAACGGCATCGTGTACACGGTCGGCGACCGCACCCGGGTGATCAAGGTGCTCCGCAACCGGGACACCAAGGCGCGCGACGAGTTCAACCGCGACGCCCGGCTCAGCCGCGAGCTCGCCGATCGCTATCCCTCGTTCGTCCGTGTCCACCGGCTCGAGCCGAGCTCGGGCTACGTCGAGATGGAGCGGGCCGAGGTCGCGGTCGCCAGGGAGTCGCGCAAGCTGCTCGACGCCGGCGACGCGAGCCGGCGCGCGCGGATCGCCCGGGTCGCCGCGGTCCAGCTCGCGCGGGCGCTGCGCTGCCTCCATGTCGAGGGCCTGGCCCACGGCGATCTGCGCGCCGAGAACGTGTTCGTCAGCCCCGGCGGCGAGCTCCCGACGTTCCGGCTGGGCGATCTGCACGTCGGCGACGATGGCTCGCTGCGTTCGACCGGCGCGCTGCTGATCCCGAGCTTCCTGCGCGCCGCCGTGCCCGCCGGGGTCGAGGCCAGGGTCTGGATCGACCTGATCTCGCTGGCGCTGTTCCTCCACTGGGTGCTGACCGCGCGGCGGCTCGAGCCGGACACCGACCCGGCGGCGCTGGCCCGCGTCGTGGCGGGGCTCGCCGGGGGCCGCGACGTCGTGGCGCGCGTGGTCGCGCGGATGCTGGGGGCCAACCCTTGCACCACCGCCGGGGAGATCGAGGACGCCGTGGCCTCCGATCTGCCGGAGGTCGTGCTGGCCGAGTTCAGCCACAAGCCGCTGGCCGGCCGCGTGCTCGCGAAGTTCGATGTCTTCCTCTCGTATGACTCCGAGGACATCTCGGTCGCGAGCGAGCTGTACACCGAGCTCACCCGGCGCGGCCTGGTGCCGTATCTCGATCAGCGCGAGCTGGTGCCGGACAACTGGTGGCCCGTGATCGCGCATGCCATGGACCAGAGCCGCGCGTTCGCGATCATCGTCGGCGAGCAGTATCGCGACGAGGGCTATCAGGCCAAGGAGGTCGGTGTGGCTCGCAGCGAGGCCCGCAAGGATCACCTGCCGTTCAAGGTGTTCCTGCTGGGCGCGCGGCCTCCGGCGTTCACCGACCGCGAAGTCATCCCGGTGGGCCGGGATGCCAAGGCCATGGCGGACCACATCGTTCGTAGCTTCGAGCATCCGATCGAGCCGCCCGGGCGGTGACTCGCGACGCGCGGCCGGCCGGTCGGTACCGGCATGTCGCGGTCGTCGCAGCACGGTAGTGCACACTGCGTTTCCGCCGGGCCGCACGGTGCAATGCGGTTTTTCGCCGGGATGTGTGGTACGCCCCGGATTGGCCTTGCTGTCCGCCGCCTGGAAGATCTCGCACCTCGGGAGCCTGCGCGTGCCGCGGGCGAGCCGGCGTGTGCGAGCGGCGCTGACCGCGTTCGTGTTCATGGCCACCAGCCTGCTGGGGGTGCTGCACGAGGCGACGACCAGCCACGTGCGCTGTGCCGCGCACGGCGAGCTGGTCGATAGCGACGCCCCGGCCTCCGCGGCGACGGTCGCGCCGGCCGCGCACGACACGCTCGACCGCGCGCAGCCATTGTCCCGCGCGCACGGCGACGAGCACTGCCTGCTCGCCTCGGCGCTGCGCGCCTCGCGGATCGCGCCGCGGGTCCCGGCGATCGCCGCCGCGGTGGCCGTGGTCGACGACGTCGTGGTCGTCGCGCCCCGGCCGATCGCGGCTCCTGCCGGTCTCTACCGCATCGCTCCCAAGACCTCGCCTCCGGCCTAGCTCGCCCGGAGTCGTGAAGCCCTGTGCGAGGGACGGCGCACCTGCTGGTGCGTCGTCTGG